>Ga0163153_10004488_pt1 | contig 17472 bp, 18 predicted proteins | sample OliLakLV19MP6IB1_FD_148629 | JGI IMG/M metagenome (GOLD analysis project Ga0163153, IMG submission 148629) | Freshwater microbial mat bacterial communities from Lake Vanda, McMurdo Dry Valleys, Antarctica - Oligotrophic Lake LV.19.MP6.IB-1 | ecosystem: Environmental > Aquatic > Freshwater >... | reverse complement strand
CCACCACCTCGCCCGCGCCAACCGTGAGCGAGAGCCCGAACAGCGCCTGCGATTCGCCATAGTAGGTTTCGATGCCGGCGACCTCGAGCATCACGCCGCCATGCCCGATCGCCGCACCCACGGATCGGCCCGCAGCTCGGCGGGTGTTCCCCGCGCGATCACCTGGCCCCAATGCACCACCGAGACCCGGTCGGCGAGGCCAAGCAGGAAACGCATGTCGTGTTCGATCACCAGCATCGTGATCCTGCCCTTGAGCTTGCGCACCAGGCCCGCCAGGCGATCGATGCCTTCGGCGCCGAGTCCCGCCGTGGGTTCGTCGAGGAACAACATTTGCGGGTCGGCGGCCAGCGCCACGGCGATCTCGAGGGCGCGCCGGTCGCCATAGGAGAGGCTGCCGGCCTTCACCGCCATCTTCGTGCCCAGGCCCACTTCCTCCAGCGCGGCGCCGGCCCGGTCGATCGCCGCCCTGGCATCGGCGGCCGGGCGCCAGGTGTCGAACCCCACTGCGCGCAACGGCCGAGTGGCGATCATGGCGTTTTCGAGCGCGCTGTAGTCGTCGAAGAGGTTCATGAGCTGGAACGAACGCGCGATGCCCAGCCGCGCGATGGCGCGCGGCTCCAAACCGGTGATGTCCTGGCCGCGGAACATGACACGCCCCGCGTCGGGCTTGTGTTTGCCGGTGAGCACGTGGAAACAAGTGGTCTTGCCGGCGCCGTTGGGACCGATGATGCCGTGCACCTCGCCTTCCGTGAGGGCGAAGGTGACGTCCTGGAGCACGAGGCGGTCGCCGAAACGCTTGGCCAGGCCCTCGGCCGAAAAAAACGCGCTCATGGCGAGGCCGGGCGCAGGCGCCGCGCGCCGTCGCGCCACATGCCCGCGATGCCTTCCGGCTTGAACAGCACCACCGCCATGAACACCAGCCCGAACCACAGCAGCCAGGTCTCGGTGTAGGCGCCGAGCAGGTCGCGCGCGAGCAGGAAAAAAGCGGCGCCCACCAGCGGGCCCCAGAAACTCACGAGGCCGCCGCCCACGAGCACCATCATCACCACGAAACCCGAGCTGTGCAGGCTCATCACGTTGGGATAGGCCGATTGCTGGGCGAGCGCGAAAAACGAGCCCGCCAGGCCGGTCACGGCGCACGAGATCACGAAGGCGCTCCACTTGTAGAGCCAGGTGTTGTGCCCGGAGAACGCGGCGCGCGCCTCGTTCTGCTTCACCGCGCCGAGAATGCGCCCGTAAGGCGAATGCACCAGCCGGGCGAGCAGCATCACCACCACCACCAGCGCGACCAGCACCAGGTAGTGCAGAGCCTCGTTGCTGGCGAGCGACCACTGCGCGAACCCGAGGTCGAGGGCCGGGCGCCTGATGTTGAGCAGGCCATCCTCGCCGCCGGTGACCGCGTGCCACTTGATCGACACGAACCAGAACACCTGCCCGAAGGCGATGGTGAGCAGCGCGTAGTAGATGCCGCGGCGGTGGGAGATGCAGGCCGCGACAAGCGCGCCGGCGACCACCGCGGCCGCCACACCCGCGGCGAGCGCCCCCCAGAGCTGCGCGCCGAGCTTGAGCTGCGCGAGCCCGAATGCATAGGCGCCGATGCCGAAAAACGCCCCGTGCCCGAAGGACGGCAGGCCGGCGTAACCCAGCAGCAGGTTGTAGCCGAGCGCAAACATCATCCAGATCATCACTTCGACGGCAATATAAGGATAGAGGCCGACCTTGGTGATCCACAGCGGCGCGGTGGCCAGCAGGGCGACGGTGGCGAGCAGCGCGGGCGGGAAGGTCGCGGCGCGTGGGATGGGCGCGTTCACCCGCGCAATATACGTTCCAAAGTTGCAATAAGCAAGAACGTTTGTTCTAATGCGTCCCATGGGTGCACCCGCCGCGAATTACGAGCAGATCCAGGCCGAGATCAGCCGCCGCTTTCCGGCGCTGTCGCGCCAGCTGCAGCGCATCGCGCGCTTCGCCCTCGAACACCCGCACGACATCGCCCTCGATACGGTGGCGGAAATCGCCGGCAAGGTCGACGTCCAGCCCTCCGCCATGGTGCGCTTCGCGCAGGCGATGGGCTACGACGGCTACACCGACATGCAGCGCATCTTCCGCGACCGCCTGGTGCAAAGGAGCGGCAGCTACCGCGAGCGCATCGCCACGCTGCGGCGCGCGGCGCCCGCCCATTCACGCCCGAGGACGGTCCTGCAGGATTTCGTCTCGGACTCGATCGCGCACCTGTCGCACCTGGAGGAACACATCTCCCCGGACCGCCTGGAGCGCGCCGTGACGCTGCTGGCCAGGGCGGGCCGCATCCACGTCCTGGCGCAGCGGCGCGCCTTTCCGGTCGCCTGCTACCTTTCATACGCCCTCGCGCAGCTCGAACTGCCGGTCACCCTGCTCGACAGCGTCGGCGGCATGGTGCGCGAACAGGCGCGCGCCATGCGCAAGGGCGAGGTGCTGGTGGCGGTGAGCTTCCGCAACTATTCACCCGAGGTGATCGAGCTGGCCGCCGACGCGCATCGCCGCGGCGTCGACGTGATCGTGATCACCGACAGTCCCGTGAGCCCGCTCGCGCGCGGCGCAACCGTGGCGTTCGACCTCGGAGACCCCAGCGACCGGCCGTTCCGCTCGCTGGTCGAACCGATCTGCCTCGCGCAGGCGCTGGTAGTGAGCGTGGGCCACCAGCTGGCGGAGCTCAAACCCGCCACCACCCGGGGCAAGCGTTCATGACCGCCCCCCGCTTCGATCTCGCCTGCCTGGGCCGCGCCGCCGTCGACCTCTACGGCGAGCAGATCGGCACGCCGCTGGAAGAAGTCTCCACCTTCGCCCGTTACCTCGGCGGCTCACCCGCCAACACCGCCGTGGGCGCCTCGCGCCTGGGACTCAAGGTGGCGATGGTCACGCGCGTGGGCGACGAGCAGAACGGCCGCTTCGTGCGCGCCACCTTCGAGCGCGAGGGCGTGGATGTCTCGCAGGTCACCACCGATCCGCAGCGCCTGACCGCGCTGGTGTTCCTCGCCATCCGCGATCGCGACGATTTCCCGCACGTCTTCTACCGCGACAACTGCGCCGACATGGCGATCACGGCGGCGGACATCGACGGCGATTTCATCGCCGGCTGCGCCGGCCTGCTGCTGTCGGGCACCCACCTGTCGCGCGAATCGACGCGCGCGGCGTGTGAAAGCGCCGTGGCCGCCGCGCGCGCCTCGAAGCGCCGCGTCATCCTCGACATCGACTACCGCCCCGCGCTCTGGGGGCTGGCGCGCCCCGGCGAGGGCGCGCAACGTTATGCCGCCTCGGACGCAGCGACTTCCCGCATCGCGGGCTTCCTGCCCCATTGCGACCTGGTGGTGGGCACCGAGGAGGAATTCCGCATCGCCGGCGGCTCCGCCAACGTGGTCACCGCCCTGCGCACCGTGCGCGCGCGCACCCGGGCGCTGCTGGTGCTCAAGCTGGGGCCGCGCGGCTGCATGGCCTTCGAGGGCCCGATCCCCGCCTCGATCGAATCGGGGACCATCGCGCCGGGTTTCCCGGTGGAGGTGTTCAACGTGCTCGGCGCGGGCGACGCCTTCATGGCGGGATTCCTGCGCGGCTGGCTGCGCGACGAACCCGTGGATCGCTGCTGCCAATACGCAAACGCCTGCGGGGCCATCGTGGTCTCACGCCACGGCTGCGCCCCCGCCATGCCGACGGCGATCGAGCTGCAGCACTTCCTCACCCACGGCGTCACCACCCCGCGCCTGCGCGAGGACCGCGACCTCGCCCACATCCACCGCGCCACCACGCGGCGGCCGATCCAGGCGCCGCTCCATATCCTGGCCTTCGACCATCGCACCCACTTCGACGTGCTGGCCGGGGCGAACCACGCGGCCCCGGAGCGCGTGGAGACCTTCAAGGGCCTGGTGGCGGAAGCCTTCCTGCGTGTCGCCGCCCATCGGCGTGGCGCGGGCGTGATCGTCGATGACCGCTTCGGCGCCGCGGTCCTGCCGCGGCTGACCGCGCGTGGCTTCTGGATCGCGCGCCCGGTGGAGCTGCCGAACGCCATCCCGCTCGAATTCGAACGCGGCGAAGGCCTCGGGCTTGCCATGCATGCGTGGCCTGCGGGGCACGTCGCCAAGTGCCTGGTCTGCTTCCACCCCGACGACGCCCCGCAGCTGCAGGCCCGGCAGATCGCCAGCCTTGCCGCGCTGGCGCACGCCTGCGAAACCACCGGGCACGAGATGTTGATCGAAATCGTGCCTCCGCCCGGACGCGAGCCGGAGGCAAGGGCCACCGCGTGGGCGATGGAGGCGATCTACGCCGCCGGCATCCAGCCCGATTGGTGGAAGCTGCCGCCGAGCCCGCAGCGCGACACCTGGCGGCTGGTCGACGAGGCGATCGATCGCAACGACCCGCTGTGCCGGGGCGTGCTGGTGCTGGGGATGGAGGCGGGCAATGCGGAGCTGCTCGCCGGCTTCGCCGCCGCCGCCGGCAGCCGGCGCGTGTGCGGTTTCGCCGTGGGGCGGTCGATCTTCGCGCACGCGGCCGAGGAATGGTTCGCGGGGCGCTGGGGCGACGCGGCGGCGATCGAGGACATCGCGCGCAATTATTCGAAGGTCACGCAGCTCTGGGAAGAAGCAACCCGCGAAGAACAAAAGGAGACGGCATGAGCAATCCCCGCATCGGTTTCATCGGTATCGGCCTGATGGGCCACGGCATGGCGAAGAACCTGGTGACCAAGGGGTTCCCGCTGACTTTCATGGTCCACCGCGACCGCTCGCGCATCGGGGACCTCGTGGCGGCAGGCGCGAAGGAGGTCAAGACGCCGGCGCAGGTCGCGGACGGCAGCGACGTCGTGATCCTCTGCGTCACGGGCTCGCCGCAGGTCGAGCTCAACGTCTTCGGTGACAACGGCCTGCTGGGCGCCGCGCGCAAGGGGCTCACCGTGATCGACACTTCCACCGCCGAGCCCGAATCCACCGCGAAGATCCGCGCCGCCCTCGAGGCGAAGGGCGCCGCCTTCGTCGACGCCCCGCTTGCGCGCACGCCCAAGGAAGCGGAGGAAGGCCGGCTCAACACGATGGTTGGGGCAAGCGCCGTGGACTTCGAGCGCGTGAAGCCGGTGCTGGCCGCGTTCTGCGAGAACATCTTTCACGTCGGCCCCCCGGGCGCCGGCCACACGCTCAAGCTGGTGAGCAACTTCATGGCACTGACCATCGTGGCCTCGATCGGCGAGGCGTTCGCGGTGGCCGCCAGGGCGGGCGTCAGGCTCGACAAGCTCTTCGAGGTGGTCTCGCAGGGCGCGATCAACTCGCCGATCTTCCAGATGATGGCGGGCGGCGCGGTGGCGGGCGACCTCACGCGCATGAAGTTCACGATCCAGAACGCCGCCAAGGACCTGCGCTACTACACCCACCTCGCCGAATCGCTGCCGGTGCCGAGTTTCATCGGCGAGGCCGCGCACCAGTCGTTCGAGATGGCGGTGGCGCAGGGCTTCGGCGAAAAGATGGTGCCGTCGATGATCGAGATGCAGGAGAAGCTGAACCAAATGCAGATACTCAAACGCTGAACCCAAAAACTGGTGTCAGAGACGAATTTCAAGGAGCGAAATTCGTCTCTGACACCTAATTTACCGAGGAGACCAACAATGAAACGCCGCAGCCTGCTCAAAGCGATTGCCGCCGGATCCGCCACCACCTTCATGGGGCCCTGGGCCACCAACCACGTGTGGGCGCAATCGGCGCAGAAAAAACCCCTGGTCGTTGGCCTCACCATGGACGCAAGCGGCCAGTACGGCGCCAGCGGCGGCGAGGAGCGCCTGGGCGCGATGATGGCCATCAAGGAGTTCAACGAAAAGGGCGGCGTGCTCGGCCGCACCATCGAGGCGCTGCACATGGACACCGAGACCACGCCCGCGACCGGATCGCGCGTGGCCGAACGCATGATCACCCGCAACGAATGCGCCTTCCTCGTGGGCGCGCTGCATTCGGGCGTGGCCAACGCGATCTCGCAGGTGGCGCAGAAATACGGCTGCATCTTCCTCAACACCAACTCCAGCTCGCCCACCGAAGCCGGCAAGGACTGCCACCGCACCAAGTTCGTGTGGGACGGCAACGGCACCAACTTCGCCCACGCCATCGTCAAGAACGCGATGAAGGTGAGCGGCAAGAACTGGGTGCTGCTCACCAACGACTACGTCTGGGGCCACAACACATCGAAGGCCACGCGAGCGCTGGTGGAAGCCAACGGCGGAAAAATCATGGATGAGCTGCTGATCCCGCAGAACACGCGCGACTTCAGCGCCTACCTGATCAAGCTTCAACAGCTCAAGCCGCAGGTCGTGGCGGCGGCCGTGGGCGGCGACGACATCAAGGCGCTGCGCCGGCAGGTGGTTCAGCTCAAGCTCAACAAGAACTTCGCCTTCATCAACAACCAGCAGGACTGGCCCGACGTCTACGGCCTGGGGCCGGAGGAAATCTTCGGCGTGTTCGGCACCAACTGGTATTACCGACTCGACCTGCCGGGCGTGAAGGAATTCGTCGACAAGTACCAGAAGGCCTATCCCGGCGTGCAGATCAAGGTGCCGGGCAACGTCTACTACAACGGCTACATGGCCACGCGCGAGCTGCTGCGGGCCGTGGAGCGCGCGGGTTCCACCAACAACATCAAGGTGATCAAGGAGCTCGAGAACCTGAAGGTGCCGGCGCGTGAGCGCATGCAGCACTTCGACGCCTACATGAACCCCACCACGCACCAGATCCAGCAGACGATCTACATGGCGACCTACAACGACCAGCCGGCGGAAAAAGACGACATCTTCAAGATCCTCGCCAGCACCCAGCCGCAGGAAGCGGAGGACAAGGACGCCCCCGCCGCGTGCAAGCTGGAAAGTTACGAGGCGACGCCGACGTACGAAGTCTGACGTTGGATTTCCTGCTCAACCTGCTGCCACACGTCGTCAACGGGCTCTCGCTCGGGCTGCTCTTCGCGCTGATCGCCCTCGGCTTCATGCTGATCGTGGGTGTGATGGAGGTGATCAACCTGGCCCACGGCTCGCTTTTCGCGCTCGGGGCCTACGTGGCGTTGTCCCTCATGGGTACAAGCACCAGCGCGGGAAGCTACGTGATGGCGCTGGTGCTTGCGCCCGTGGCGGTTGCGGCCTTCGGGCTGCTGCTGGAGCTGTGCATGCGCCGCACCTACGGGCGCGATCCGCTCTACGGCCTGCTGCTCACCTTCGGCGCGGCGCTGGTGATCGAGGAGCTGATCCGCGCCGTCTGGGGCGCGCGCGAACGCACGCTGGCGATACCGGAAGCCATCTCCGGCGCGGTCCTGGTCGGCGACCTGATTTATGCGAAGTACCGCTTCTTCGCCTGCGCGGTGGCCGCGGCGTTGATCCTGGCGCTCTGGCTCTTCATCGAGAAGACCCGGGTCGGCGCGGTGATCAAGGCCGGCGCCCACGACAGCGAGATGGTGCGCGCGCTGGGCTACAACCTGTCGCGCCTGCGCATGGGGGTCTTCGCGCTGGGCACGGCGCTGGCGGCGATCGCCGGCATCATCATGGCGCCGATATGGGGGATCCGGCCCCACGTCGGCGTGGACGCGGTGGTGCCGGCCTTCCTCATCATCGTGCTGGGTGGTGTCGGCAGCTTCTGGGGCGCGGTCATCGCCGGCATCCTGGTGGGCCTGGTGGTCGGGCTCACCGGCGCCTACGCATCGGAATGGTCGCTCATGTCCATGTACATCCTCTTCATCCTGGTGGTGACCTTCCGCGCGCGGGGTCTCTTCGGCCGCAAGAGCGCGCTGGACACGTAGAATCACCGCATGACACTCGCCGGAAAAACAGTGGTGGTGACCGGCGCGGCCGGCACCATGGGGCTCGCGGTGGTTCGCGCGATGCTGGAAGACGGCGCCCAGGTGGCGCTGGTGGACGTGGATGCCCTGCGCCTGGACAGCATCATCCGGTTCCTGCGCGGCCACACGGTCGCCGTGCCCTGCGACATCAGCGAACCGGGCGCCGTGCGCCAGGCCCACCAGCAGGTGGAAAAGGTGCTGGGGCCGGTGGACATCCTGGTCAACAACGCCGGTGTCCTGTCGAACGAAAAATCCGCCGGCACCACCGACGCCGAATGGCGCCGCGTGATGGGCGTGAACGTCGACGGCGCCTTCTACTGGTCGCGCGCCGTATTGCCCTCGATGATCCAGCGCAAGTGGGGACGCATCGTCAACGTGGGCTCGCTGGCCGCCAAGACCGGCGGGTTGACCGCGGGCACCGCCTATTCGACATCCAAGGGCGCCATCGCCGCGCTCACCTTTTCCCTCGCGCGCGAAGCCGCCCCGCACGGCGTCACCGTGAACGCCATCGCGCCCGCCTACGTGAAGACACCCATGGTCACCGAGCAGCTGAACGAAGCCCAGCGGCGCCAGATCCTGGCGCAGATTCCGGTCGGGCGGTTCTGCGAGCCGGAGGAATTTGCACACGCCGTCCGCTTCCTCGCCTCTCCCCTTGCCGGATTCGTCACCGGGGAAGTGCTGGATGTGAATGGCGGTTTGCACATGGATTGACGGACTACTCCAGGGGACACCGATGCACGCCGATTGCCACGCCGATTGCCGCGGATGAACCCTTTTGACCTCAGCGGCAGGAAAGCCTTCATTCCCGGTGGGTATGGCGGGATCGGCGAGGCGATAGCGCAGGCGCTGGCTGAAGCCGGTGCCGCGGTCACGGCAGCGGGGCGCAGCGGCGACAAGGCACAAGCGCTGGCGGACAAGCTCACGGCGGCCGGCCACAAGGCCTTCGGCGTCGCGATGGACGGCCAGGACACGGCGCATATAAAGGACGCGGTCGACGAGGCGGCGCGCCTCATGGGCGGCCTGGACATCCTGGTCAACTGCATCGGCATGAACCGCGAGCAGAAAATCGCGGACGTGACCGAGGAAACCTTCGACGAGATCTACCGCGCCAACCTGCGCTCGGCGATGTTCCTGGCGCAAGCGGTCGCGCGCCACCAGGTGGCGGCCGGCCAGGGCGGCAAGCAGGTGCACCTGCTGTCGGTGCGATCGCAGCTCGGCATGCGCGGCTTCGGCTATTCGGCCTACTGCGCCACCAAGGGCGCGCTGGTGATGCTGGTCAAGCAACACGCGCTGGAACTCGCGCCCCACGGCATCACCGTGAACGGCGTGGCCCCCACCGTGGTGCTGACGGACGCCGCGGAAAAATGGCGCTCCGACGAAACGCGCTGGGCGGCGCTGCTCGCGCGCATCCCGCTCGGTCGCGTGGCGCAGGCGCGCGACGTGGCCGGCGCCGCACTTTTCTTCTGCTCGCCCGCATCGGATTTCGTCACTGGCCAGACCCTCTACGTCGACGGCGGCATCACGGCAAGCCAATAACCTACAGGCGAATCGGAATTGCGCCGGGTTCCATCGCCGCGCGGCGCGGGCAACATCCTGCTTCTCATCTACCTCGTGCGGGGATGCACTTGACGTAGGAGATGTCTGACGCCCGTTTCAGATGCCTCGGCAACACACACTGTTGCCGAGGCTTACAGACCCTTCGTGTCCGCCCCCCGATCATGGCTCCAGCCGATTCACCGGCGGGAGGGTCACCATGAAGAGAGCAGTCCTTATGGCGTTAGGGGTCGGGGCGATCATCACCAGCGCCGCCGCGTTCAGCATCGGAACCACAAGCAGCGCAGGCGCCGGCGCGGAATCCCCGGCGGGTTCCCTCGCGCCGATGCACGCGCAACGCCTGGCGCGCGAAGCCCAGCGCGCTCGCATCGAGTCCCGATATCAGCTCGACCGTTTGCGCTGCGCCAGCCTCGGCGGCGCCCGGCGCGACCAGTGCCTGATCGATGCCCACGCAACCCGCGGCCGCTCCGTGCTGGCCGCCGCCATCCCGTACGAAGCCCGCTTCTAGGCCGATCGATGCGCGCACTTCACCGCTACGCCCTCCTCCTTTTCGCCGCCATCGTCGCGGGCCTGGCCTCGGGCTGCGCGTCGACCGAAATCGTGAGCGCGTGGAAGGACCCTGACCTCGGGCGTGTGCCGTTCAGGAAAGTGCTGGTGGTTTTCCAGCATCGCGACGCGGGGTTGCGCCGCGTGATCGAGGCGGAAATGGCGCACCGGGTCCCGGGCTCGGTGCCGTCGCATAACATCTTTTCCGACGCCGAGGTGCAGGACATGGCGCTGGTGAAGCAACGCGTCCGCGCCGACGGCTTCGACAGCGCCATCGTCATGCGTGTGGTGAGCGTGGAGCGCGAGGTTTCCTACCGGCCCGGCCAGGTCTACGCCGTGCCGGCGTACTACGGGGATTTCTGGGGCTACTGGGGCTACGGCTGGCGCTCGGTCTACGAACCGGGATACCTGCGCAGCGACCGGGTCGTCACCATCGCGACCAACGTCTATTCGGTGGCCGACGACAAGCTGGTCTGGGCGAGCCAGTCCGAGACCTTCAACCCGCACTCGATGCGCGAGGCCGTGGCCGAAGTGGTCAAGGTGACGTCGCGAGCGATGGGCGAGTTGCTCCGGTCCCGCGGGTAGCGCGCTCCTCGAAGAGGAAACGCATCAGCTCCGACTCCTCCAGCGGCGGGCGGCAGAAGTAGCCCTGGAATTCGTCGCAGCCTTCCGCGCGCAGCAGGTCGAACTGGTGCTGGTGCTCCACCCCTTCGGCAACCACGCTCATCCTCAGGCTGTGCGCCATGGCGATCACGGCGCGTGTTATGGCCACGTCGTCGCCGTTGTGCGGCAGGTCGCGCACAAACGAGCGGTCGACCTTCAGCTGGTTGATCGGGAAACGCTTGAGGTAGCCGAGCGAGGAATGCCCGGTGCCGAAGTCGTCGATCGAGATGCGCACGCCCATCGCGCGCAGGCCTTCCATGACGCCAACGGCGCGGTCCGGATCCTTCATCACCATGCTTTCGGTGATCTCGAGCTCGAGCATGTTCGCCGACAGGCCGGTCTGCTTCAGGATTGCCGCCAGTTCGCGAACCAGCTCCGGTTCGTGGAACTGGCTGGCGGACAGGTTCACCGCAACCGACAGCGGCATGCCCTGGTCGTGCCAGCGGCGGGCGCGTTCGCACACGCGGCGCAGGGTCCAGTAGCCGATCGGGATGATCGCGCCGATCTCCTCGGCCAGCCCCACGAACTTGTCGGGCAGCAGCAGGCCAAGCGTCGGGTGGCGCCAGCGGATCAACGCCTCCACCCCGGTCACGCGGCCGCTGCCGAAATCGATCTTGGGCTGGTAGAAAACCTCGATCTCGCCGCGCTCCAGCGCGTGGCGCAGTCCCGCCTCGAGCGACAGGCGCTCCTGCGACAGGGTGTTCAGGTCCGCGGAGTAGAAGCAGAAGCGGTTGCGGCCCTGTTCCTTCGCGCGGTACATCGCGATGTCGGCATTGGACAGTAACTCCTGCGCGTCGCGGCCGTCGTCGGGAAAGGTGCACACCCCGATGCTGGCCGCCAGGCCGAGCTCCTGGCCATCGACGGTGAAGGTCGGCTCGAAGGCCGCGAGGATCTTGTCGGCGATGTCGGTGAGCTCGGACCCGGTGTGGTATTCCTCCACCAGCAACACGAACTCGTCGCCGCCCAGGCGCGCCACCAGGTCGCTCGATCGCATCGCCGCCAGCAAACGGCGCGCGGCTTCCTGGAGCACGCGGTCGCCCACCCCGTGGCCCAGCGTGTCGTTGATGTTCTTGAAGCGGTCCATGTCGAGGAAAAACATCGCCAGCGGGCGCTTGTGGCGCGCGGCCTGGGCGATGGCGTGGCCCAGCGTCTCGTTGAAAAGCGCGCGGTTGGGCAGCCCCGTCAGCGTGTCGTGTGTCGCCATTCGCTGGATCATGGAAAGCGCGGACGACAGCTCGTTGTTGGTGCGGCGCACGCGCTGGCGCAGGTCGCTGATGCGCCCGCCCACGACGGCGAAACAGGGAAGGACAAATGCGAGCGTGATCCACTGGAACGCCTCGATCCAGACGTTGACCACTTCCGGCTTGTTCCACATCAGCAGGTTGATGACCGCGGCATATCCGACCAGCACCAGTCCGGCCGCCACAAAGAATTCACGCGTGGAAAAGCGGAACGTGCCGAACGCCAGCACCACCAGGCACATCATGAGCGCCAGGCCGCGCTCGCGGTCGAAGTGGTAGACCGCATACATCAGCACCGCGATCGCGGCGACGGTCTGCAGCCAGGTGAGGCTGGGATCCTTGAAGCGCTCGTTCAGGCCCGAAAGGAACACCAGGTAGATCGCCGCGTTGACGAGGACGATCAGGGCCCCGATCTCGAGCGCCGGGCGCAGGCCGATCAGGCCCAGCAGGTGAGCGATGGCGAGCAGGGGCAGGCACACGCCATACGCCGCCGATGCAAGCAGGAAGCGGCGGACGCGTACGGAATGCTTCGAGCTTCGGGGGGTTCCCAGGATGGCGACAGGCATGGCGCGAATTATCGGGCACATGCCACATTCAAAACGTGAACTGCGTCACACAAGTGACGCGGCACATCCTTACATCTGAAACTGCCGCTGGGGCCTCAAGGCGTGGCGGAAAGCAAGCGCGCACGAAAACACCACCAGCGACCCGGCCTGGTGCAGCACGCCGAGGTTCACCGGCACCCGCAGCAACAGCGTGCCGATGCCGATGGCGACCTGGGCCGCCACCACCAGCAGCAGGATGGTGCTCCAGCGTCGCGCGCGGTCATTGGGCGGCTCGCGACGGACGTCGATCCACAGCCCAATCGCCATCAACGCGATCACCATCGCCAGCGTGCGGTGGATGAACTGCACCGTGGCCATGTTGTAGGCGATGTTGGCGTACCACGGCTCCACCAGCAGGATCTCGGGCGGGATGAAGTGGCCGTTCATCAGCGGCCAGGTGTTGTACGCGTAACCCGCGCGGATGCCGGCCACCAGCGCGCCCGACAGCACCATCAGGAACACCAGCGCCACCATGCCGCCCGCGCGCCCGCGCATGCCGTCGGAAACCGGGCTGCGCTCTCGGCGGATGAGGCCCAGCGCCACCCAGAACATGCAGGCGAAGATCAGGAAGGCGAGGCCGAGGTGCGCGGCCAGGCGCAACGAGCTCACCCGCGGTTCATCGACCAGCCCGCTCTGCACCATGAACCAGCCCATCGCACCCTGCAGAGCGCCGAGGATGAAGATCCCGCCGAGCGTCCACGCGACATCGGCATCGAGCCGCCGCCGGGCCAGGAAGTAGAGGAACGGCAACAGGAATGCCAGCCCGATCAGGCGCCCCATCAACCGGTGGATGTATTCCCACCAGAAGATCCCCTTGAAACCCTCGACCGTCATGTCGTGGTTGCGCAGCTTGAATTCGGGGGTCTGCTGGTATTTGGCGAAGGTTTGCGCCCATTGCTGGTCGTTCAGCGGCGGGATCGCCCCCATCACCGGCTGCCACTCGACGATCGAGAGCCCCGAATGGGTCAGGCGCGTGATGCCGCCGATCACCACCATCACAAATACCAGCGCGCAGCAGGCAAAGAGCCAGGTGGCGACGGTGCGGCGGCTGTTTCGGGCGTTGGCGCTCATGGCCGGCATATTTTGCCGGAATCAAGCAAAAACGGGGACGCACCCTGCTTTTCGCCATCCGGCGAGAAGCAGGGTGCGTCCCCGTTTTCCGGGTTTCGCTGGTTTCCTACCTGGCTTTACCCAGCTGCTCGCTGGCGAAATCCCAGTTGAGCAGCTTCTCGATCACGTTTTTCACGAATTCCGGACGGCGGTTTTCGTAGTCGACGTAGTAGGCGTGTTCCCAGACGTCGATGGTCAGCAGCGGGGTGGCGCCATCGGTGATCGGCGTGGCGGCGTTCGAGGTCGAGATGATCTGCAGCTTGCCGCCCTTCACCGCGAGCCAGGCCCACCCGCTGCCGAAGGTGTTGACGGCGGTATCGGCAAATTGCGTCTTGAATGCGTCGTAGCCGCCGAGGTCGGAATCGATGCGCGCGGCGAGGTCGCCGGTGGGCTTGCCGCCGCCCTTGGGCGCCAGGCAATTCCAGAAAAACGAGTGGTTGAAGTGCTGGCCGGCGTTGTTGAATACCTTCTTCTTGTCGGCGTCCCCGGCGACCTTCTTCACCAGCTCCTCGAGCGGCAGGTCGGCCAGCGGCGTGCCCGCGACCAGCTCGTTGAGCTTGTCGACATAGGTCTTGTGGTGCTTGCCGTGATGCAGCCCGAGGGTTTTCGAGGAAACCACGGGGTCCAGCGCGTTGTCCGCCCACGGCAGCGGCGGGAGGGTGAAGGGTCCGGTCATTTGCGTTTTCTCCAGTTTGGGGTCCATTGGACGCCGTAACCCGCATGCGGTTCTGTAGGCGCCATCCCACAAGTCTATCAGCGGCCAACAACCCGCCCCCTTCACCGGCGCCGACAGATCGGCAACCCGTACGCACACATCATTGCTGGTGCGGCGGGGCATGCCCTGCCGGACATTCCACGCATTTTTCCCAACACCAATCAGCTGAAGCCATGAATTGGGACCGCATCGAAGGCAACTGGAAGCAACTCAAGGGCAAAGTTCGCGAGCAGTGGGGCCGTCTCACGGGCGACGAGTTCGACGTGATCGGCGGAAAGCGCGAGAAGCTCTCGGGGAGCCTGCAGAACCTGCGGGATTGCGAAAGACGAGGCCGAGAAGCAGATCAGGGACTTCGAGGTGCAAGTCGAGCGCAACAAGTGGGTCCAATAACTGGAATCGCGAAGGAGCCCAATATGAAAATGAATACTCTTTACGTCGCAATTTCCGGAGCCTTCCTGCTCGGCGCGGCAACCCTTGCACCGGCGCAGAACATGCCGGGCCCGGCGGCCAAGGCCGTCACGCCCGACAAGATGGAGAACAAGTCGCAGGGCATCTCCAGCGACGAATACAAGCGCGAGAAGGATCGCGTGGAAGCCGACGCCAAGTCCGCCAAGGAATCGTGCAAGTCCATGAAGGACAACGCCAAGGACATCTGCCAGGCCGAAGCCAAGGCCAAGGAGAAGGTCGCCAAGAAGGAACTCGACTGGAAGAAGAACCCCAACGAGAAGAACCGCGTCGACCTCGAGAAGTCGAAGGCCGAGGGCGCCTATGAGGTCGCCAAGGAAAAGTGCGAAGACATGAAGGGCGCCGAGCAAAGCGCGTGCAAGAAGCAGGCCAAGGCCGACGAGAAGAAGGCCATCGCCAACGCCAAGATGGGCGCCAAGACCGCTTCGAACACCGTCGCGATGCCGGCCAGCACCACCACGTCGTCCACGATGAAGGCCCCGGCCCCGTCGAGCACGATGAAGGCGCCGGCCCCCTCGAACACGATGCCGGCCAGCGGCGCCGCGATGAGCCCGTCGAACGCCACCAACGCGGGCGCCGGCACCAGCGGCACCGCGAAGCCCGACCAGAACAAGACCGGCAAGTAAGCCATCGCGCCGGTCCGCATGCAGTCAGTACCCTGGCAGGGGCCGGTCGCGAGACCGGCCCCTGCCGTTTGTCCGACGCGCCGATCGGATTTCGCCGCCCCCATGATCGGCTCGCGCCGACATATCGGCCGCGGTGTCCGCTCGATCATCTTAACCAGCCCGGCAAGGCATGCCGCCCACCGGTTGGCCCAGAGGATTGCGCGAAAGACCATGAAACGAACCCCATTCCTGCTCGCCGGCTCCCTCGCGGTGGTCCTCAGCCTGGCCGCCCTCGGCATCGGTGCCGGGGTCGACCGGCCGAGCACGCTGATGTCGCCCACCGATTACAACGGCGCCAAACGCGCCATCGAGGCACAAGCCCGCGTGACCTACGCGCGTTGCCGATTGCACAAGGAAGCCCCGCGCGAGGTCTGCCGCACCGAAGCCCGCGCCGGCGAACGCGTGAAGGTCGCCGAGCTGCAGGCGCGCTACTACGGGACGGTTGCCGCCGCGGAAGAGTCCCGCGCGGTGAAGTTCAAGGCCGGCTTCGACGTCGCCAGGGCACGTTGTGTGGCGCAGGGCAAAGCGCAGCAGGCCGACTGCCTGCGCGCGGCGCGCGAACAGCAGGCGCGTGCGCTGGCCGACGCGAAGCTCGCGTCCACCTGATTACCCGAAGCTGTATTTGAAAACGATGCGGTCGCGCCGCAACGAGACGCTCGCGGCGCGCAGCCCGTCGAACTGCGGCATGAACTGGCGCGCGGGCCGGTAAACCACGCGGCCGTCGGCCGGGCGCGCGCTGTGAGGCGCGTCACTTTTTGCAGGACGAATCCGATACGTCTTTCAGACCCGAGGACGGATCGTCGCCGCCTTTCGATCCACCATCGTCTACTGGTACCAGCGACAGCACGCACATGAAATGCGGGGCGCGGCTGCACCGCGCCCCGCCAGCCCCGCCAGCTCCGCCTAGCCCTTCAGGCACGAACTCATGAAGGCGCGCCGCTCGTCGCCGTGCAGCGCCTTGCGACCCGCTTCCACGTTGCAGAACTTCATCTTGTTCTGCTGGCTGTGACTGCCGCCCTCGCGGTCCTTCATGCAGTCGCCCACCGCCTTCTGGTGGTCCTCCCCTTTCAGGCCCTTCGCTTCGCGCGCACAGCTTGCCGCCTTGTCGGCGCTTGCCGTGCGTTTTTCCCCTTCGGCGAGCGCGGCGGTCACCGACAACGTCCAGACCACCGCGCACCCGGCCAACCACAACACTTTGGATCTCACTGCGGCTCCCTCCTTCGCTGATTGATGGGTGATGCGCCGCCATCAGACCGCGTCTCGCCCGCGGGCGCGAGTGGAAACCCGAAACAATTGCATTGGTAAAACCGCCTCCATTCGTCCGGCGCGGCCGACCGCTCATCGCCGGCGGCGGCGTTTTCCCGTGGATTCTGCGTATTACCTAACAGTGCGGCGCGCGTTGAAGGAAGACACTGCCTTCACATGCCGGGCCAATGCCTGGCGGAAAGACCACCATGACACTCATGACCAGCCTCGGTTTCCGGCCCGCGTTCCTGGATTACGCCACGATGACGATTTTCCCGTCGGAATTCGCGGCGGCCGTGGTGGTGGCCAAGGCCACCTTGATCGCGGGGTTCGAGCGCAACGGATATTTCTATACACGCACCGCCGCGGCGCGCGCGGCCATGGAATGGACGGCCCTCAGGGACCACACCCACGACATTTCCAACCGCTGATCAGACCCCTCGCCGAGCCTCTCGCGGCGCCAGCTTTGCCTAAACAACTAGTGCGGGAACGCCGATTTCCGTCGATGCCACGCCGATTGCCGCCGATAAAAGCTCGGTCTCGCGGCTCTGGCTTTAAAGAACCAGTGCGGGAACGCCGATGTCCGCCGATGCCACGCCGATTGCCGCCGATAAACGCTCGAGGGTAGTTCGTGCCCCGCTCAATCCATGGCACGAAACACACCCAGTTGCTTCAATTCGCGTGGTGCATCGGCGGCAATCGGCGTGGCATCGGCGGACATCGGCGTTCCCGCCCTATCCGCGAGCAAGCAAAAGGCGATCAGGTAGTTCGTGCCCCGCTCAATCCATGGCACGAAACACACCCAGTTGCTTCAATTCGCGTGGTGCATCGGCGGCAAT
>Ga0163153_10004486_pt1 | contig 17477 bp, 14 predicted proteins | sample OliLakLV19MP6IB1_FD_148629 | JGI IMG/M metagenome (GOLD analysis project Ga0163153, IMG submission 148629) | Freshwater microbial mat bacterial communities from Lake Vanda, McMurdo Dry Valleys, Antarctica - Oligotrophic Lake LV.19.MP6.IB-1 | ecosystem: Environmental > Aquatic > Freshwater >... | reverse complement strand
TTCGGCCTTGAACTCGTCCGTGAACGCTCTGCGTGCTCTTCTCGATTGTCTGGACATCCACCTCTCCTCCAGCGAGTATCGCTGTGTTGGGGTGTCCACTAAACCGGGGCAGGTTCAATATTGACCACTGCCACCGCAATGGCTTCGCCGGTCGTGCGTCAACGTTGCTGAGTTGAATCGAACGCCCCGAGCCCCTACCGTGGGACTGAGGTATTCATGGCCAATCTTGCATCGCGGACGTCCCACCCATTCAGCACACTGGTCGCTTCAGCCATGTTGCTCGTTGCGCTTGCGGCGCCATCCTCGGCGACACCGACCCCCGATGCCGGGCGCTGGGCGCGGTTCACGAAGCCGACGGAATCCGGATTGAAAAAGCGGCTGACCAAGCAGCAATTCGCCGTCACCCAGGAGGACGCGACCGAGCCCGCGTTCCGCAACGAGTACTGGGACGAAAAGCGCGCGGGGCTATACGTCGATATCGTCTCCGGTGAGCCGCTGTTCAGCTCGCTCGACAAGTTCGATTCGGGGACCGGTTGGCCGAGTTTCACCCGACCGCTCGTTGCGGAAAACATAGTGACGCGCACAGATCGCCATTTGTTCTTCCCGCGCACAGAGGTCCGTTCGAAGCACGCCGACTCGCACCTCGGGCATGTGTTCGAGGACGGACCGCAGCCGACCGGTCTGCGGTACTGCATGAACTCGGCGGCGCTGCGGTTCGTGCCCGTCGAGAACCTGGAAGCCGAAGGCTACGTGGAGTACGTCGATTCGTTCAGGCAAACGGGGGCCGTGAAGCGACAGGAGGCGATTCTCGCTGGAGGCTGTTTCTGGGGCGTCGAAGAACTCATTCGCCAGCTACCAGGCGTGCTCGAGACGACGGTCGGCTACGCCGGTGGCGAACACGCCGATCCCACCTACGCGGACGTCAGCGGCGGCGCCAGCGGGCATGCCGAAGCGGTACAGATCGTTTTCGATCCGAGCCGCATCCAATACGAAGAGATCCTCCGCTACTTCTTTCGCCTGCACGACCCGACGACGCTGAACCGCCAGGGCAACGATATCGGCAGCCAATACCGCTCCGTCATCTTCTACCGCGACGACGCCCAGCGGCAGACGGCCGAACGCATCAAGCAAGAGGTCGCCGCCGGCAAGTGGGATGCTCCCGTCGTCACCCTGATCGTCGCCGCCGGCACCTTCTACGCGGCCGAGGAGGACCACCAGGACTACCTGCAGAAGAATCCGGACGGCTACACCTGCCACTATTTGCGCGACTGACCGATGCCGCCTTGACGCCCAACGGAGCCGCTGCCAGTCTCCCGAGGATGCGTTTCCTCAAGACCCTGGCTTTCCTCCTGGGGACCTCTCTCCTGGTCGCGCCGGTCGCTGGTGCCGACGTCACCTATGCCGATCGCGTTCGCGAGCACGTCCTCGACAACGGCCTGAAGGTTTTGCTGCTCGAAGACCACAAGGCGCCGGTCGCCGTCTTTCAGGTCTGGTACCGGGTCGGCTCGCGCAATGAAACGCTCGGCAAGACCGGCCTCTCCCACGTACTCGAGCACATGATGTTCAAGGGCACCGACAAGCTCGGTCCCGAAGAGTACTCCGACACCATCAAGCGCAACGGCGGCGATGAGAATGCGTTCACCACCGCCGACTCGACGACCTACTTCGCCACCCTCGCAAGCGATCGGATCGACGTCGAAATCGAACTCGAGGCCGATCGCATGCAGAACCTGAAGTTCGCCGAAGAGCAGTTCTTCCCGGAACTCGAGGTGGTGATGGAAGAGCGGCGCACGCGCACCGACGACAAGCCGATTCCCGAACTCTTCGAGCAAATGCGCGCCACCGCCTTCACCGCCCATCCCTACCAATGGCCGGTCATCGGCTGGATGAACGACTTGCGCCAGCTCTCGCGCGAGGACGCCCTCGCCTACTACCGCGGCTACTACGCGCCGGCCAACGCGGTGGCGATCGCCGTCGGCGATTTCGATAGCGACGCCCTACTCGCCAAGATCGAAGCGGCGTTCGGCGCAATCCCCGCGGGACGTGCCGCCCCGGTCGTTCGTGCGATCGAGCCAACGCAGGCCGGCGAGCGTCGCACCACCTTGCGGCGTCCGGCAGAGCTACCCTTCGTCGCGCTCGCCTATCACGTTCCGAACCTCGACAGCCTCGACAGCTACGCGCTCGACGTGCTCAGCGACCTGCTCGCGGGCGGCAAGAGTTCCCGCCTGCACCAGGATTTGGTCTACCGTCGACGCATCGCGCGCAGCACCGGCGCGAGTTACGACATGACATCGATCGACCCCGGCCTCTTCTATATCTACGGACAGCCGATGCCCGGCCAGCAGGTCGAAACGATCGAGCGGGCGCTGCTCGACCATCTCGAGCGGCTGCGGCGCGAGCCCGTCGACGATTCGGAACTCGCGAAGGTAAAGGCGGCATCGGAGGCCGCGTTCGTATTCGCGCAAGACTCGCTCTTCTACCAAGGGATGCTGCTCGGCCAGTACGAAATTGCCGGCGGCTGGCGTCGCTTCGACAACTATCTCCCCGGCCTGCGCGCGGTCACTCCCGCCGACATCCAACGCGTGGCGGCGAAGTACTTCACCGCCGAGAACCGTACGGTCGGCATCCTCGACCCGAGCTAAGCCCATGCGAACCCCCCTGAGTCTGAGCCTCTGCCTAAGCGTCTGCCTGGGCCTCGCCGCGACGCCAGCCCCGGCCGCGTCCCCTCCCTTCGTCCGCCAAAGCCTGGCGAACGACGCAATCCTGTTGGTCTCCGAGCAGCGCCAGCTTCCCATCGTCGACATCGAGATCCTGCTCGATGCCGGCTCCCGCCGCGACCCCAAGGGTAAAGAGGGTCTCGCCAACCTGACGGCTGACCTGCTCAATGAAGGAACGGCAACACGCAATGCCAGCGAACTGGCCGAAGCCGTCGATCGACTCGGCGCCTCGCTGTCGAGTTCCGCCGGCATCGACACGGCCTCCATCGACCTGCGCGTGTTGCGCAAAGATCTCGACGCCGGTCTCGCGCTGTTGGCCGAGGTGCTGTTGCGCCCCGCCTTCCCGGCCGGAGAGCTGACCCGTAGGCGCGAGGCCGTGCTCGCTGCGATGCAGGCTGCCGAGGACCAACCCGGCTGGCTCGCCTATCGTGCCTTCATCGGATCGGTATTCGGCGACGAACCCTACGGGCATCTCGTCGAAGGAACGCCGGAGGCGGTCGCTGCGATTACCCGACGCGATGTCCTCGAGTTCTATCGCCGCAACTACGCGCCGCAGCGCTCGATCATCACCGTCGTCGGCGACGTCGGCACCGACGAGATCGCTGCCAAGCTGAACCACGCGCTCGCCACCTGGTCGGGAAGCGACGCCGAAGCGTTCGCGTACCCGCAGGTCGCTGCCACCCAACCATCCGTGCGCCGCGTCGAGAAGCCCTTGAGCCAGACGAGTATCGTCCTCGGGCACCGCGGGATCGCGCGCGACAACCCCGATTTTTTCGCCGTCACGGTGATGAACTACATCCTCGGCGGCGGCGGCTTCGGCTCGCGGCTGATGGATACCATTCGCACCGAAGGTGGGCTGACGTATTCGGTGTCGAGCAGCTTCGCGACGCCCAAGAACCCGGGCAGCTTTCGCGTCGGCATGCAGACGAAGAAGGAGTCGACCGCGGAAGCGCTGCGCCTCACCTGTCGCGAGCTGCTACGCATTCGCAAGGAGATGGTGAGCGACGCCGAACTCGAAGGCGCGAAACTCTACCTGACGGGCAACTTCCCGTTGCAACTCGACTCGAATCGCAAAATCGCGGGCTTCCTGAGTTCGCTCGAGTTCTTCGGACTCGGCAGCGACTACGCCGAGACCTACCTCGCGGGTATCGCCGCCGTGACGAAAGAGGACGTTCTCCGGGTCGCGAAGAAGCACGTCCGCCCGGAGGAGTTCCACCTCGTCTTGGTGGGTGACATCGACTGGGACGACAGCAAGCCCCTCGATTGCGGCGCCCTGGCCGCAGGGGAGAAGCCGCCTGCCTGATGCGTCGGCTCTGCCGGTACGCGGTTCTGGCGATCGTCCTCGCCGCCGTCGGAGTTGTGGGTGTCGTCCACGCGCCTGTAGCCGCCGCACTCACCATTCGCGGGGACAGTCTGTGGACCGAGAATCCGGCCTGCCCTGCGCACTGGGAGCAGCCGGAGATTGCCGCTGGTGATTGGCGTCCGATTCCATTTCCGTGGCAGCACATCTGGCCGCAGGACTGGCCGCTCGACCCAGCGGCGCGGCCCTTTTGGGGAACGTCGTCGTTCCCACAGAACTGTCTGCGACGGGTTTTCGAGCTCGTTGAGGTTCCTACCGGCGCAGCGATCGCGCATGTCTGGGCCGACGACGACTACGAATTCTTTCTGAACGGTGCTCGTATCGGCGCGAGCGCCGACAGCGCCGGAACGATGCCGGGCGAGAGCTACGACGTCGCCGCGCACCTGCGGACCGGGCGCAATGTCGTCGCGTTGCGGGTCACCGACATCGGCGGCGTGATGGCTGCCTTGTTCTCCCTCGAGATCCCGAACGTCGCGGGTGGTCCCGCAAGCCCCGCTGGCGCTGGGTTCCGGCCCTGGCCGTGGGTGCAGCTCGCGTGCGTGCTGCTGTTGCTCGCGGCGTGGGCGGGGATCGTACGCGTGATTGCCGAGCGCAATCGACACGCCGCGTTGCGCCTTTCGAGCGAGGCAATCGCCGGGCGTGCCCTGGTGGCGGCGATCGGCACGCAGGCGCTACTGATGTCCCTGCCCTTCTACACCGGCCAACCCGAAATACCCGTGCTCGACTGGTCGCCGCTCGCCTTGCTGGTGCTCGCTGCAGGGCTCGGCGCCCTGTTGGTAGCCGGAAGTCAAGTCGCTGCGTTACCCGAGGAGGAACCCGCGCTGCGCAACGAGCGCTGGTGGCTCGCCGCGATCGTCTGCGTCGCGGTCCTATTTCGCACCCTCTGGCTCGACACGATTCCCGTGGGTTTCTTCCAGGACGAGGCGACCAACGGCAACGACGCGCTCGCACTTGCGAAAGTCGACGGATGGATGCTGTGGTCGGACAGTGTCGGGGGACGGCCGACTCTCTTTCTGTACCTGCTCTACTACACCCTCCAGGTCTTCGGCGTCTCGTACCTGAGCCTCAAGATCGTGCCGGTCGTCATCGGCGTGGCGACGGTCGTAGCGGTGTGGGCTTTGGGGCGGCAGGCGTTCGGGTCGCGGATTGCTTTGTGGGCAGCGTTCTTGATCGCCGTATCGCGCTGGCACGTGCACTACAGCCGGATGGCCTGGGAGGCGATCTGCCTGCCGTTGTTCGCGGTGGGCGGCCTTGCGCTGCTCGCCTACGGACTGCGCAACGAGCGTCTGCGCACGACGGCCATCGTCGTCGGCGCAACCGTCCTGAGTGCCGGGCTCTATACGTACGCGGCGTACCGGGCCGTGCCGGTGATCGCGCTCGCGTTTCTCGCCGCGACGATCCTGACGGCGGAGCGCACGCTCGTCGCGCGCAGGCTGCCGGCGCTGCTCCTTGGTGCCGTGATTGCCGCCGCGGTCGCTGCGCCGCTGGCGCAATTCGCGGCGGCGCAACCCGAACTCTATTGGTGGCGCTACAACGAAGTGTCACTGACGAGCTACATGGCGTACTTCGGCACGCCCCTACCCTGGCTCGACCAGGTCGGGCGCAGCGCGTTGTCGCTCCACAACGTCGGCGACGAGTTGATTCGCCACAATTTGCCGCATCACCCCCATCTCGATCCGATCACCGGCGTGCTGCTTTTGCTCGGTCTGGCGACTGCGGTCTGGCGCTGGCGGCGTTTCGGCGAGCGCCTGGCGCTGGTCTGGCTGGTGGTTTTTCTGGTGCTCGCGGCACTGACGCGCGACGGACCGCACGCGACACGCCTGCTCGGCCTGGTGCCCGCGTGTGCCCTATTGGCTGCCGTCGGGATCGAATCCCTCGGCAGTGCATTCGCGCCGCGCTTGGGGCGCCGGCACATGCAGTTCGCCGCGGCACTGCTCGTCGCGTCGATCACCGCTGTGAACGCCTACGCGTACTTCGTGCTCGAGGCCAATCACCCGACGGCGGATGGCGAACTCAACGCAACCGGGCGTGCCGTATGCGAATACTTGCGCCAGCAGGACGACGTCGTCGTCTACTTCTCTGCCGATATCGGCTTCTGGTCCGACGGACAGTGCTTTTTTTTGGCGCGCGGTCGCTACGAGCCGCCGCAACCGGTGCGCGTGGAGGACGTCTTGCCGGGCAACGAACTGCGCCTGACGACGCGCGAGACCGTGGTGGTGTTGGGACCGGAGTTCTTCGACCTGCACCGCGCCCAGCTGCAGCCCGAAGCGGTTGAGGCGCCGCTGGTCGATCTACAAGGCGAACCGCTGGAGAAATTCGATCGCCAGGGCCAGTTGCTGTTTCGGCTGTATCACTTCGGCGGCGGCCGCGGCAGCGATTAGAAACCGAGCCGAGAGCGGACCGCGCAGGTCCGCCCCCGGCCGGGTGATCAGACGAGCTTGTAGAGCTTGGCTGCGTTGAGCGCGCACATCTTGTTGCGCTCGTCCTCGGCGACGCCGCGGAACATTTCCTCGACGACGCGGCGGCTCTCCGGCCAGTCGCAGCCGTGGTGCGGGTAATCGGTCGACCACATCAGGTTATCGACGCCGAGCGAGTAGCGGTTGTCGACGGCGTAGTGGTCGATCATGATCGCCGAGCGCCAGTTGCGGCGGAAGTAGAAGCTGGGCTCGTGCGCGAGCTTCACGGGCAACCAATTGCGGTTGCGCCACCAGCGGTCGTCCATCTGTTCGAGAATGTAGGGAATCCAGCCGGCGCCGGTCTCGACCGCGACGAAGGTGAGGTCGGGGAAGCGATCATGGACGCCCGACTGGATGATCTCGGGCATGTCGACGATCATGTCGGCGGCGCCGACGGTGGCGAGGCCCGTGAGGTCGTCGCCGCGCGCGCCCTTGGGCTTCGGCTTGCGGATCTTGCGCATGATGCGGACGTGAAAGTGGACGGCGACGCCGAGCGACTCGGCAGCGGCCCAAAACGGATCGTCATCGGGCCGGATCGCTTCGCCGACGCTGGGGAGGGTGTTCAGCCAGACGCCGCGCATGCCGAGTTGGTTGACGCAGCGCTCCATCTCCTCGATGGCTGCAGCGACGCCGAGGGCAGGCATACAGCCGAGACCGATCAAGCGGTCCGGCGCGGCCTTGACGAACTCCTGCGCGAGCCAATTGTTGTAGGCCTGCACCCCGGCGAGATGAAACTCGGGATCCTCGTCGGAGTAGAAGTGGCTCATCATGCGAGCGGAGCCGAAGAGCACCTCGGCGTCGACGCCGTCGGCGTCCTGCTCGGCGATGCGCGCAGAGGCGTAGAAGTTGCCCTGATTGGCGGCGGCGAAGGTGACGCCGGTCCAGCGGATCTGGTCGTGGCTGCGCCCGGCGGAGGCGTAGATGCCGATGGGGGCCGGGGGGATGTCGGGGGCGAACTGCCAGGCCTCGCCGCCGTCGCCGTCGGAGACGACGACAGGACACTTGTCGTGGAACTTCTGCGGCATGTACTCGGTCCAGATGTGGGGCGGTTCCAGGATGTGGGAGTCCGCGGAGATCAGCTTGTAGTCGCGCGCCATGTCTACCTCTCCATGAAAGCTTCGAGAACTTCCGCGCGGGCGGTGCCGGGGCGCCGCACGCGCTTTCGACGTTTGGTGAACAAACATTTGTTAACCTCAATTGCGCCAGCGATTCAAGCCCTATTCGTGCGACGGACGAACTTGGCCGCGATTTTTCCGAGTCCGGTTGACGAACGAACGTTTGTTCGCTAGTCACCCCCTTACCGTGCCCAAGGTCAGCCCCATCGCCTCACGCAACTCGCGCCGCAACCCGGGCGAACCGCCGCCGACGCGCGAGGTCATCCTCGATACAGCAGAGCGTCTGTTCGCCGAACGCGGCGTCGACGGTGTCGCCGTGCGCGACCTGGCGCGCGAGATGAATCTCACCGCGCCGAGTCTCTACAACCATTTCAGCAGCAAGCAGGACCTCTACGAGGCCGTCCTCGAACGCGGGCTCACGCCCCTGCTCGAGATGTCGGCTGAAGCCTGGGAGCCGGGCGAACTCGAAATCGAGAAGGTCCGCGAGGTTGCCGAGCAACTCGTCGGCCACCTGTCGCAGCATCCGCACCTGGCGGCGCTGTTGCAGCGCGCTCTGCTCGAGGACGCCAAGGGCATCGAAGCACTGATCGAGCGCTGGCTCAGTCCGATGTACCGCGGCGGAGTGCTGGCGATCAAAGACACTGCCGCGCGCGCCGGTTGGGAGCTCGAGGAGCTGCCGCACCTCGCCGTCGGCCTGTTCGGCATGGTGTTCGCCTACTTCACCAATCTCAAGGTGTTGCGTCGGATTTCGAAGCGCGCGAGCAACCCGCTCGCCGCCGAGACCCTCGCGCACCAGCGCGCCTTTCTCGAAAAGGCCATCTACCGCCTGCTCGGCCCACAGCGGCGCACCTGATCTTCGCGCCCGCATCAGGAGACGACATGACCGAATCGCATCACGGCACGATCACCGACGAAGGCATCGCCAAGCTGCAGAGGCGCGTCGGCGAGGGGTTCAAGGGACGCCGCCCCTGGCGCACCGAAATCACTCGCGACGCCATCTACCACCTGGCCTACGCCATCGGCGACCTGAGCCCGCTCTACATCGACGAAGAGTACGCCGCGAAGACGCGCTGGGGCACTCTGATCGCGCCGCCGATCATCGTCCAGACGATGGACGTGCTGCGCGCTGTCGGCCACAGCGGCCTACCCGAAGGTCTGCCCGGGGTGCACTCGATCTGGACCGGCTCCTACTACGAGTGGGTGCGACCGCCGCGGCTCGGCGACCAGATCCGCTCCGACTCGTACCTGAAGGAGATCGTCGAGCGCGAAAGCAAGTTCGGCGGCGGACGCTCGATCTACCAGACGTACGAGGCCAAGTACTACGACCAGAACGGCGAGTATCTCGGCGTGCGCAACGACACGTGGATGCGCGCCGAGCGCAAGAAGACGCGCGAGACGAAGAAGTACGGCACCACCGATCTGGCGAAATGGACCCCGGCCGACATCGAGCGCTTCCAGGAGGAGTACCGCCGCGAGGAGCGCACGGTCACGCGTTACTGGGACGACGTCAAGGTCGGCGACCCGCTCAACCGCATCATCAAGGGCCCGCTGACGCCGACCGCGGAGATCGCCTTCGAGTCGTATTTCGGCGTCTACCTGGTCGGCAACAAAGTTGCCTCGCGGCTGCTGGACGCGCATCCGGCGTTGATGTTGCCCAACGAGCAGGGCGTCCCCGAGCCGCCGCAGCGGGTGCACTGGGACAACCACTTCACCCAGAACCTACTCGGCCTACCGGGCGCCTACGATCTCGGCCCCGAGCGCTGCTCCTGGTTGATCCAGGGAGTCACCGACTGGGTGGGAGACAACGGCCGCATCACCAAGATCGACGCCCGTTATCTCAAGTTCAACTACATGGGCGACGTCACCTGGGTCGAAGGCAAGGTGATCGACAAGTTCGAGCAGGACGGCCTGGGCATGGCTCGCTGCGAGGTGCAGTGCATCAACCATCGCGACGAGATCACCGCGGTGGCGACGGCGGAAGCGGAGTTACCGAAGCGCTGAGGGCAGAGAATCCCCCGCCTCGAAGGCGTAGATTTCTCTGACTTTCTAACGCTGGGTCACACGCCGACTCCGCTTGGGCTGGCCCGCTTCGCAACGTCCGCGATGGTATCGAGTTTCTCTCGCACCTCGTCATCGATCTCGTCGATGGAGACGTGGTGCGCTAGGGTGTGGTAGTCGGTCTTCCGCATCAGATTCGGCAGCTTCAGCTCGCCGACGTAGAAGCGCTTGAAGAGCTGGTCGAGGAAGTCGTCGCTCGCTTTCGTGTTGGCCCACCACTCGTGCTTCGGTTCTCGGCGAGCGATAGGGGGGATTAGGTCGGCTATCGAACGAGTCATCGCCTCACTCCACGACCTGGCGAAGAGATCTCCGTGTTGCCTTTGGCCTTGTGCCTCGGCCCATGCCAAAAGCGTCGCCTCCTGGCAGAGGTAGTTCTCGATTTCGCGTCGGCGCCATATCATCTGCCGTAGGTTCGGGTCGTCCTTCGGTGCCTTTCCTTCAATACGATCGTAAAGCGCGACGCCGACGAGATCCTGCTTGGCCTCGCGAAGCCCGTAAAAATGCGCCTGAGCCTTCGGCGGTTGGTTGCCGACATAGTGAACGAAGGGACGTTCGAGCACCTGACGCGCCGGGTGGTCGAGCTTTGCGGCGAAAGAAGAAAGGATCGCGAGATCGGTAGAGCCCTCGAGGTAGAGCACCCAGCCAGTTTCTTCTGCCTGCATATAGTGCTCGAAACCTATCTCCTTAAGTGCCTTCGAGACATGGCTGCCACGGTCGTCGATGCGGTGCGGTTTGCCGACAAAGGCGATTACCATATCCCGGTCCGCCGCCTCATTTAGGATCACCTCGGAGTGGCTGGCCGCGATGATCTGGCTTCCCGTCTCAGCTGCCGTCTCAGTGAGTACCTGATATATCTGCCGCTGCCGCAGGATCTCGAGGTGAGCGTCGGGTTCATCGAGGAGCAGCACCGAGCCCGGATTCGCTGCCATGTGCGCCAGGAGCAGCAGCGTCTGCTGCTGCCCACGACCACTCGCGGAAAGGTCGAGGCGAATGCCGCTCGAAGTGCGGAACCACATGGCGATCTCGCCTCGCTCCTTGATGTACTGCGGCTCTTCGAGAGTGACGCCAAAGTGGGCCTTGATGCGGTCGACGATCCTTTTCCACGACGCCTCGTCGCGCTCGCGCACCTGCCAGCAAAGATTGCGCAGCACCTCCGCCGTGCGGCCCTCGCCGACGCGCACGGCGATCGCACCCTCGTCGAGCCGCGTCTCGTTTGCTGCGAGCCCGGACATCGGGGGGAGATAAGCGAGTTGCACTTTGGCAGCAGCGGTGGGAACCTCGAGCCGGGTACTGCCCAGACCCTGTCGCGACCGGCAGTAGAAGGACTCTTCGTTGGCGTAATCGAACTCGAGACTCGTCGTCCAAGGCATCCCGCCGTCGATACCCTCGACATCGATCTCGACCAGAACGTTGCGGGTCTTCTGTTTGCCGTTGTCCTTATACCCGTCACGAACGTGCAAATCACGCCAAAGCAAATTGGCCGAAGGAACCGGCAGCGCAATCAAATCCCGCCGGTTGAGGGTGACTCCAGAACGCTCTCTCGGCACGTGGCCAGCGCCGCGCTTCTCCATCCAACGACGCACACCAGCGTTCCACAATGCAAGAGCTTGCAGCGCCGAGGTCTTGCCGGAGTTGTTCGGGCCAACGAAGACGACGCGCTGACCCAGTTCGATTTCGACGTCATCGAAGAGTTTGAAATTGCGGATAATGAGCTTGGTCAACATCGTCACAACTCCTCCAACACCTGCGTGCGCAATGCATCGACGTCGTTCCTTCGGGTCGTGCGTCTACGGGGCGTTGCGCGCTGAAACGAGCGAACATGCGGGTTGCCGCGTCTCGGAGAATGCGACCGCCCGGGACATCGTCAACAAGGTCGAAAAACAAAATATGCCGGATCCGCGCGCGTCGGTGGCGCGGGCCCGACGCACCTGGGATACCTCACCGCGCCGTCTCGATCACCACCCCGCGCCAGAAGGCGATGTGATCCTTGATCTCGGCGGCCGCCGATTTCGGGTCCGGGTAATACCAAGCGCCGTCGGTGAGGCTCTCGGTCCCGACGACAACGTCGTAGTAGCTCGCCGTGCCCTTCCACGAGCACACCGTATGCGTTGCGCTCGCGCGAAGATGCTCCGCTCGTACCGAGTCCGGAGGAAAGTATACGTTCCCTTCCAGCACCGGGCACGTTTCGCACTCGGCGATGACCGCGCCCTTCCACATTGCTCTCGGCATCGATGACCTCCGCAAGCCTTTCGCATTCTGCCGGATTCTGCCGCGACGCCGACGATACGGCGCCCCGTCCTACGCTTCGCGCGGGGGAACGTTGGCGCGCACCCACGCAACGATGGTGTCGGTTGCAGCCCCCGGGGTGAAGATCTCGCGGATGCCGAGCTTCTTCAACTCGACGATGTCTTCGGCGGGGACGATGCCGCCGCCGAAGATGGCGACGTCTTCGAGTTCGCGTTTGCGCAACTCGTCGATGACGGCCGGGAACAGCGTCATATGTGCACCGGAGAGCAAGCTCAGGCCGATTGCGTCGACGTCCTCCTGTACGGCAGCCTCGGCGATCATCTCCGGGGTCTGGTGCAGGCCGGTGTAGATCACCTCGAAGCCGGCGTCGCGAAAGGCACGGGCGATGATCTTGGCGCCACGGTCGTGGCCGTCGAGGCCCGGCTTGGCGACGAGAATTCGTAATGGGCGGTCTTCGTGCGACACGGCTCAGCTCTCCTCTAGATCCACGCCGGGTCGTGGTAGACGCCGAAGCAATCGCGAAAAATGTCGGAAATCTCGCCGACGGTGCACTCGACCTTCACCGCGGCCAGGATCGGCGGCATCAGGTTGCTGCCGTCGCTCGCGGCGCGGCGCACGTTGCCGAGAGCGAGCTTGACCGCAGCCGCATCGCGCGCCTGCTTGCGGGCGCGCACGCGCTCGGCCTGCTTGCGTTCGATGTCGTTGCCGATGCGCATGATCTCGATCGGCGGCTCGGTTTCGAGTTGGTACTTGTTGACGCCGACCATCACCCGCTCGCCACGGTCGAGTTGCTGCTGAAACCGGTACGACGCCTCGGCGATCTCCTTCTGCGGAAATCCGAGTTCGATGGCGCGGATGATGCCGCCCATCTCGTCGATCCGGCGAATGTAGTCGGCAGCCTCGGCCTCGATCTTGTCGGTGAGCGCCTCGACCGCATAACTGCCGCCGAGCGGGTCGACGAAGTTGGCGACACCCGTCTCCTCGGCGATGATCTGCTGGGTGCGCAAGGCGACCAGGACCGACTCTTCGCTCGGCAGCGCGAGCGTCTCGTCCATCGAGTTGGTGTGCAGCGACTGGGTGCCGCCGAGCACGCCGGCAAGCGCTTGGATGGCGACGCGCACGACGTTGTTGACCGGCTGCTGCGCAGTGAGACTGCACCCTGCAGTCTGGCAGTGGGTCCGCAGCGTCAGCGACTTCGGGCTCTTGGCGCCGAAGCGCTCGCGCATGGTGTTCGCCCACATGCGGCGCGCCGCGCGCAGCTTGGCGATCTCTTCGAAGAAGTCGTTGTGCAGGTTGAAGAAAAACGACAGCCGCGGCGCGAACGAATCGACGTCGAGGCCGCGGTCGACCGCGGCTTGGACGTAACCGATGCCGTCGGCGAGCGTGAATGCCAACTCTTGCGCCGCTGTCGAGCCGGCCTCGCGGATGTGGTAGCCCGAGATCGAGACCGGATGCCAGCGCGGCGCCTCCTTGGCGCAGAACTCCATCATGTCGACGACCACGCGCACCGATGGCTCGGGCGGCGAGATCCATTCCTTCTGCGCGATGAACTCCTTCAGCATGTCGTTCTGGATGGTACCACCGAGCTTGGTGAGCGGGATGCCGCGGCGCTCGGCGACGGCGAAGTACATCGCCAACAGCACGCTTGCGGTGCAGTTCACCGTCATCGACGTCGTGACTTCGTCGAGCGGCACGTCCGCGAACAGCGCCTCCATGTCGGCCAGACTCGAAACCGCCACACCCTCGCGTCCAACCTCGCCGAGCGCGCGCGGGTGGTCGGCGTCGTAACCCATGAGCGTCGGCATATCGAACGCCGTCGACAGCCCGGTCTGACCTTCGGCAAGCAGGAACTTGAAGCGCTGGTTGGTGTCCTCGGCGGTGCCGAAGCCGGCGAACTGGCGCATGGTCCAGAGCTTGCCGCGAAACATGCTGGCGTGGACGCCGCGAGTGAAGGGGAACTGACCGGGGTGGCCGAGCTTCTCCTCGTACGACCACCCGGAAAGGTCCTCGTCGCTGTAAAGCGGATCCACCTCGACGTCGGAGAGCGACGTGTAGCGTTCCAGGCGGTCTGCCTGCTTCGGGTAATTGGTCTCGAGCCAGTCGGCCTTGCCAGTGCTCATTGCGTCTCCATCAGTGGGCCGCCGGACGCGCCTCGTGGCGGCCGCGAGCGACTCAGTATTCGGGCTTCAGGTCGAAGCGGTGGAGCGCCTCGATGAAGCGCAGGGTATGGGTGCGCGAGCGCATGACGACCGAGTTCGTGGTCGCCCCGCCCTTGAAGAAGCGCACGCCGCGGACGAGGTCGCCGTTGGTCACGCCGGTGGCGGCGAACATCACGCTGCCGGCGGCCATCTCCTCGAGAGTGAGCTTCTTGCCGATGTCTTCGATACCGAGGTCACGCAGGCGCCGCACTTCGTCGTCGGTGCGCGGTCGCAACCGCGCTTGCATGTCGCCCCCGGTGCAGCGGATCGCCGCCGCGGTGAGGATGCCCTGTGAGGAACCGCCGGTGCCGAGGAGCATGTCGATGCCGGAGTCGGGTTTGGCGGTTGCTATCGCCGGCGCCACGTCGCCGTCGGAAAGCAGACGGATCCGGGCGCCAGACTTGCGCACGTCGCGCACGAGATCCTCGTGCCGTGGCCGATCGAGCATGGCCACGGTGAGGTCGGCGACGTAGACGCCCTTCGCCTCGGCGAGGGCGCGCAGGTTGTCGCTCGGCGACCGGTCGAGATCGATGCAGCCGGCTCCTTCGGGGCCGACGACGATCTTCTCCATCCAGGTGCCCGGGCAACGCAGGAATCCGCCGCGTTGCGCGAAGGCGATGATGGACAGGGCGTTGAGCCCGCCCGTGGCGCAGATGGCCGCGCCCTCGACGGGATCGAGACCGACGTCGATCTCGGGCCCGGTGCCGTTGCCGACGACGTCGTCTTCGAGGAGCGTCGTCGCGTCGTTGGCGGTATCGCCGACGACGATCACGCCATGGATTCCGATCGAATCGAACGCGTTCTTCATCGCCCGCGCGGCATTGGCATCACAGCCGGAGACGTCGCCGCGCCCCATCAGCCGCGCGGAAGCGAGTGCCGTGGCCTCGGTGATGCGCACGGCTTCGAGTGCGAGATTTCGGTCCATTCGTCCGCCTTTCACGATCGCTCGTAACCACCTATCTAACCAAGACGATTCTCACTTACTAGCGGGGGCGCGGCCCCGGCCCATATTTGCAGCGCCCCATTCCCCGTTGGGTCGCCGCAGAATTCTCGCGCAAAACGATTCAATTCATCGCGAACGAGCTCCCACGAGCCAAGGACCCTAGCGGAGCGCGGCCCCAGCGAGGTTTTCGCAGACAGACGCGTCCGTGAATCCCGTCCGCGCTACTGCCCGGGGTTGTTCTCGATGCGAATGAATACTGGCTTGGCATGCACCACCGGGAGAACGGCGATCTCGGCGAGGGCAGCGAGCAGATCGCGTTCGCGAGCCTGGTGGGTGTGCATGACAATCGGCACCTCCGCACCCGCTTCGCTCTCGCGCTGGACCATCGACGCAATCGAGATGCGGTGCTTACCGAGAATTCCGGCGATCTTCGCCAACACGTTCGGCCGATCGACGACCAGGAAGCGCAGATAGTATTCGGTCGACAGATCCGCCATCGGCTTGAGCGCCACCCGGCGTTGCCGTGCCAGAGGGTAGCCGAGCGGCGCGACGCGGCCGCGACTGCCATTGAGGATGTTGCGCGCCGCCTCGACGACATCGGCAGCAACCGCGGTGGCGGTCGGCATCATTCCGGCGCCCTGGCCGAAGTAGATACTCGAGCCGAGCGCCTCACCCTCGACGGCGATCGCGTTGAACGCACCGCCGACATCCGCGAGCAGGTGGCTGCGGGGCACCATGGTCGGATGGACACGAGCCTCGATCCGGCGACCCTCCACTTTGGCAATGGCCAGCAGCTTGATCGCGTAGCCGAACTCGCGCGCCAACTGGATGTCGAGTTGGGTGATGTGACGGATGCCCTCGACGGGGAGTTGGGAGAACTCTACGGAGCTTTCGAAGGCGAGTTGGATCAGCAGCGCCAACTTGTGCGCGGAGTCGATACCGTCGATGTCGAACGTCGGATCCGCCTCCGCCAGGCCTGCCGCCTGTGCTGCAGCCAGGACATCGGCAAACTCGCTGCCGTCGGCAGCCATGCGACTGAGGATATAGTTGGCGGTGCCGTTGACGATACCGCAGAGGGCCAGGTTGCGGTCGGCAGCCAGCGATTCGCGCAGGGTACGGATGATCGGGATGCCGCCACCGACGCTCGCCTCGAAGCCGATGTCGACGCGCGCGGCTTCGACCGCGGCGAAGATCTCGGCACCGTGCACGGCGAGCAGCGCTTTGTTCGCGGTGACCACCGACTTGCCGTTGGCAACCGCGCGCAGGACGAACTCGCGCGCGAGACCATAGCCGCCCATCAGTTCGATGACGATGTCGATGGCGGGATCGTCGACGAGCGCGCGTCCGTCCTTGGTGAGCACGCCGGCCCCGACTTCGACCCCGCGATCGCGGCGCACGTCGATGTCGGCGATGCGAACGATCTCGAGGTGCGCACCGAGACGCGTGCGGATCCGCTGGCGCTGTTCCTGCAGCAGGCGAACGACTCCGGTTCCGATCGTGCCGAAGCCGATCAAGCCGACGCGAATACGACGTTCCACCACCCCACTCCCCTTCTTCATCGAGTGAATCGAGCCACTCGTCCGAACCGCAACCGCGCGCCGCTCACCGCAAGATTCGACCCACCGGTGCGAAGTCCCTGCTCCTGAACGCGGAAGGGGTGTCGCTGCCGACACCCCTTCCCATCGCCAAGTGCTTCCCGCAGCACGATTCCGTTGTCGCCTCAGCCGGCGTGGCAGAGCGCGCCGTCGGGCTTCGGCTGGCAGACCAGTCGCGTCTTCATCGCCTTGTCGCCAACGACGATGCAGAGGTCGAAAGCGACCGGGAAGTTGGCGCCATCGGCGAGTCCCAGGATCGGTGCTGCCGGCGACCGGTAGGCGAGGCGAACCGTATCGCCCGCAACTCCGGACGTACTGAACTGCCCGCCATCACTGGTCGGGGCGGAAAGACCATTGAAGCGGAACGACGTCGAGTAAGACTTGCCCGTATCGACGAAGTTGGTGGTGATCCAGTTCGTCATGAACACCGCGCCGCGGTCGTTCGCGCCGAAGTCGAGCGACGGGCAGTCACGCGCCCGCGCCGACAGGCCGAGGTCGAGGCCGGTCGCGTCGCGCCAGTTGAAGCGCACCTGGGAGAACTCGTAGCGGCAGGCGTCGGCACACATTGCGAACGAGGGATCTGACGGCGGTGCGATGCGGATCGTTGGCGTCGCGGTCGGAATCGCCGTCGGGACAGAAACCGGCGTGTTCGTGGGCGCTACGGCGACGGTAGGCACCGCTGTCGGTGGCGCTGGGATGGCGGTCGGTTGGGGCTGCGCTGGCTGCGTCGGCGCGGGCAGTGGCGGTTGCGGCGCTTGGGTCGGAACCTCGGGACGCGGAGCCTGCGG
>Ga0163153_10004484_pt1 | contig 17496 bp, 14 predicted proteins | sample OliLakLV19MP6IB1_FD_148629 | JGI IMG/M metagenome (GOLD analysis project Ga0163153, IMG submission 148629) | Freshwater microbial mat bacterial communities from Lake Vanda, McMurdo Dry Valleys, Antarctica - Oligotrophic Lake LV.19.MP6.IB-1 | ecosystem: Environmental > Aquatic > Freshwater >... | reverse complement strand
GGCCAGGGCGGCGGCCAACGCAACGGCGGGGGCGGCGGGCAGCGTAACGGTGGCGGAGGCGGAGGACGTGGCGGGCGGTAGGCCACGTCGTATCTTCTGTCGATCCGCTCGATCATTTGCCTGATACGGCACTGCCAGAATAATCCCAGCAGACGCGCCCGCTTTCGCGGCACCACCTGCTCAGACGCGCCGAACTCAGGTCAACGGAATTGATCGTGCCGACTCTATCGGCCGAGTTGATCAAAATACCACCTTTGGTGGGAAAGTCTTTTCGCGTCGCCAAATCGCCAATGTATATTCCCTTAGCCGCTCGCGGTGCGCATCCCGATGTGCGCGCCCGGTGAAACATTGGCAGCGCGTTGTTCGTTTCATGACTGATACCGCTCCCGTCAAATCACGAGTCCTGCTCGTCGACGACGACCCGGCGATCTTGCGCATTCTCGGCAAGTCGCTGGAAGTGGACGGCTATTGCGTCGAGCAAGCGGCCGACGGCCTCGACGCGCTGCGGATGATCGAAGAGAATCCGCCCGACTTCCTGATCACCGACTGGGACATGCCGCGCCTCAACGGGCTGGAACTCTGTCGCCGCGTGCGGCAACTCGAATTGCCGCACTACGTCTACGTGCTGTTCGTCACCGGCAACACCGGTCAGAACGAAATGATCGCGGGACTGGAGGCCGGCGCCGATGATTTCGTCACCAAGCCGGTGAATCGCGGCGAACTATTGGCCCGACTCAAGGCCGGCTTGCGCGTGCTCGACGTCGAGCGTAAATTGACGCAACAAGCGCATACCGACGTGCTGACCGGCATCGCCACGCGACGTTTGTTCGTGAACGATTGCCGCCGGGAGTTTGATCGCGCCAAGCGGTACAACGTGCCACTTTCGTGCGTGATGTTGGACGTCGACTACTTTAAGCGCGTGAACGACGCCTTCGGGCATCCGGCGGGAGATGTCGCGCTCAAGGAGGTCGCCAGGGCGCTTTCCGCGCAATGTCGTGCTTCCGATTTTATCTGCCGGTATGGCGGCGAGGAGTTCGCTGCGCTCTTGCCGGAAACGCGCGAAGTGGACGCCGTCATCTGGTCGGAACGCGTGCGGGAAGCGATCGCTGGCCTGCGCATCAATCTCTCTGGAAAGCTCGTCGCGCTGACAGCCAGCTTCGGCGTCGCGCAAACGTCGGACGAAGTCCAAACACCCGATCAACTCATCGCCCTGGCTGACGAAGCGTTGCTGGCCGCCAAGAAGGCCGGCCGCAATCGCGTGGTAGGGCAAGGCGAATTGCGGAATGCCGTGACGGGCGATCGCGAATTCGTGGCCGCGAACGACTTGTTTCAGGACGCGCTGGCCCGCGACATCATGAGCAGCCCGGTGGCGTCCTTGCGCCACAGTTCTACCGTCGGCGAGGCGGTGGAGTATTTCCTCCGCTATCGCATCAGCTCGGCGCCGGTGATCGACGAAGCGAGTCGCGTGATCGGCATCCTGTCCGAGCAAGATTGCATCGCCACGATGATCTCGCGCGACGCTTGGAAGCGGCCAATCCATGAAGTGATGAGCCGCAACGTGGTCTGCTACGACGAAGCGACACCGGTCCGCTTGATCTACGACTTTTTCTGCCGCGTCACGCTGCGCCGCGTGATCCTGGTCCGCGACGGCGAGCCGACAGGCGTGATCAGCCGCAGCACGCTCATGCGCTGGCTTCAGCACTGGTCCGCCGTGCGGCACGGCTGGCCGGCGGTGAGCGATGCCGGCGATTTCGACGACGACGCGAATTCGCGGACACAGATTGCCAGGGGCGTCGACGCCCTGCTCGATCGTTCCCTGTCGCTCCGGGCTCGTCTGGAGAACCAGCCGAGCGACGCCGTGCCAATTCTGATCGAGGGGACGACGCAGATTCAGGAATTATGCACCGATCTCCTCGGCTATACCCGCGGCCCCACGACGCAGCGGGAAGCGCAGGATCTGGTTTCGCACTTCCTGTAAGCGGCCGCGGAAAGCCGCCTTCTCCCGCCAGCCAAGCGCTTGTCAACGCGCCGTCGCGCCACAATGATAGGGTGCGTACCGCCGCGCCCGCGGCCTGCATCCTGTCGCCGAGTTTCCTGAGGAGATCCCCTCCATGCGTTGGCAATCGGGCCGTAGAAGCGAAAATGTCGAGGATCGTCGTAGCATGCGCGGCCCCGTCATGGTCGGTGGCGGATTAGGCACGTTGGTGCTGCTGATTATTGTGATGCTGCTCGGCGGCGATCCGGCGGCGCTCTTGCAACAACAACAGCAGCAGCAAGGGCAGAATGCGCCAATTGCTCCAGACCAGCAAGGCCCACTCGATCCGGCCGAGGAACAGCTTAAGGAGTTCGTTTCGGTCGTGCTCGCCGATACCGAGGACGTTTGGACCGAATTGTTCCAGCAGTACGGGCGCCGCTATGAAAAACCCAAGCTGGTGCTCTTCTCGGGCCGAGTGGAATCCGCCTGCGGTTACGCCAGCGCCGCGATGGGCCCTTTCTATTGTCCGGCCGACGAAAATGTCTATCTCGATATGAGTTTCTTCGAGGAGCTCCATCGAAAGCTCGGCGCGCCGGGCGATTTCGCGCAGGCCTACGTCATTGCGCATGAAATCGGCCACCACGTGCAGAATCAATTAGGCGTCAGCCAAAAAGTTCAGGCCATGCGTGCCAAGCTCACCGAAGTGGAATACAACGAGCTCTCCGTGCGATTGGAGCTACAAGCCGACTTCTACGCCGGCGTTTGGGCGCATCATGCGCAGACTTCTCGCAAGATTCTGGAAACCGGTGATATCGAGGAAGGCATCCGCGCTGCGAGCGCCATCGGCGACGACCGCCTGCAAGAGCAATCACAGGGTTACGTCGTCCCCGACGCCTTCACGCACGGCACGTCGGAGCAACGCGTCCGCTGGTTTACGAAGGGATTGAAGACCGGCGACATGAACCAAGGCGATACGTTCAACGCCGAAACACTCTAGCGCAACTCCACTGGCTAGATTGTGAGTTCTTCGAGACACATCGATTACGACGTGAAGTCAACTGTAGCTGCGGTGTGTGACCTCGGCGACAGAAGGCTAGCGGAGTCGTTCCGGCGACTTGACATTCGCCCGGCCAGCGACGATAAGTGCAACGTCCCGCCGGGAGGCGAATTCTATCGCCGGCTGTCCATTGGTTGCCTAGGAATTGCCCACCATGAAACGCCTCGCCTTGGTTCCTTGCGTCGTCCTGCTGCTGGCTCTATCCGTCCGAGCTGCCGAAGTCGACACTTCCACGGTCGCCACGGCGATGGCCGCCGCCGCGGACAATTATCTGGCCTCGCTCAAGGCGGACCAGCTCCCCAAAGCGGCAATGGACTTCCACGATCCGGCGCGCCGGGACTGGCACAATATCCCCAAGCCGGAGCGCAAAGGCATCCAGTTTCGCGACATGAACGCCGAGCAGCGCGAACGGTGCCACGCCCTGATCAAGTCCGCGCTGAGCGAGTCCGGCTATGAAAAGGCCGTCAAGATCATGTCGTTGGAATCCAACTTACGCGAGGGGGAAAAGGGGCAGTCCGGCACGCCGTTCCGCGATCCGGAACGCTATTTCCTGACAATCTTCGGCAAGCCGGGCGCGGCAGGCGATTGGGGTTGGAGCTTTGAGGGACATCATTTCTCGCTCAATTTTGCCATCCACGACGGCCAAGTCGTTGGGGATTCGCCGAGCTTTTGGGGCGCGAATCCAGCCACCGTGAAGATCTTCATCGAAGGCGGTCCGGAAGTCGGCGCCCGCACATTGGCCAACGAAGAGCAATTGGCGTTCGACCTGTTGCATTCGTTCGACGACGCACAACGCAAGTTGGTGGTGATCGCCGACAAAGCCCCCGACGATTACCGCAACGCTGGTAATCCAGAGCCCCCCCGCGAACCGCCGGTCGGCCTGGCGGCCGGGCACATGACCAAGCCGCAGCAGGACAAATTCAAGGCGCTCCTGGAATCTTACCTGAGCCACCTGGCCAAGCCGCTCGCGGATCGTCGCGTGGAAGAAATCAAGTCCAGCAACCCCGGAGCGATCCATTTCGCCTGGTGGGGTTCGATCGAGCCGGGCGTCGGCCACTATTACCGCGTCCAAGGACCGACGTTCGTGCTGGAACTGGTCAACATCCAATCTGATCCCGCCGGCAACAAAGCGAACCACATTCACTCGGTCTGGCGCAACCTCAGCGACGATTTCGGCGTGGCTGCAAAATAGTCTCGCTCACACCTGCCGGAAGCGCCACCGAGGGGAAGCAAACGTTTCCAGCACTTCCACCTGCGCGCTGAAGATGTCCCCGCGCCGCAACATCGAGTTCAAGGCCCGACTCACCGACTGGGAATCCGCGCGCCGCATTGCGGCCGAAGTTGCCACGTCCAACCTGGGCGTCGAACAGCAGATCGACACTTATTTCGTCGCAGCACATGGCCGGCTCAAGCTCCGCGAGATCGTAGGGCGCGGCGCTTGGCTCATCGCCTATCAACGCCCCGATGGCCACGAGACGCGCGGCAGCGATTATCGGTTGATTTCGATTTCCGAACCAGCTGATCTCAGCGCGGCCCTTGCGACCACGCTCGGCATTTGCGTCGTCGTCCGCAAACGCCGCGAGATTTATCTGGTCGACAACGTCCGCGTCCATTTCGACCAGGTTGAGGGGCTGGGTGATTTCTTGGAATTCGAATCCGTGCTCGATCCAACCCACGACGATCGTCAAGGCCACGCCCAAGTTGCGTCGCTCCGCGATCGCTTCCGCGACGTGCTGGGCGAGCCGATCGCGTGCGGTTACGCGGACCTCGCCAGGCGCAGGCAATGCGAGACGACCGACGCCGGTCCACAGGGTTCGAACCCCTAGCGCTACGTCAAACCCTGCTATTCGGGCAAAATGATTTGAGTTTGCAGCGGGCGTCGGTGATTTTCATGTGCCATTCGACGCCGTGTAAAGTGTGGTTGACGTCGTGGGATCAGGCTGCGATTTCTGTTTGGAGTTTGGCGAGCGCGCCGAAGCGTCGTCCGGCGACGCATTGTCGCGTGAGCGAACGCGGCTCGTTCTCGGCGATGTTCAGCCAGCTGCCGTGCTTCGGCGTGTGACAGAGACGCAGGCGACGAACGACGAGAATCACCGTGGCGCATTTGGCGTAACGTCCTTCCAGCAGGCGAGCGACTTCGACGGCCCAATCGATTTTGGTTGTCGTGGTCCGCGCCGTGGCTTCGCGCCAGCCGCGGAGCGGTTCGGTGAACCTGAAAATGTTCGCCATGCCGGCGCGATCGTAGTCGTAGTCGACGCGTTGCGCGTGCCGCTTCGTGGCGGGAATCGGCGGTCGTGTTTCTTTCACCAACTGCACCGGCTGCTCATCCATGTCCGCCTTCAACAACATCTGCGCGCGCGACGCACCTTCTGACTCGATCCTTTCAACTGCTTGACCACGTCACGCAACGTCCGGCGCTCCTCCGCCGTCAACCGCACGATATACTTGTTGTTCATGGGACACCTTCGTGCTATCGGACGCTTCCCAAAAGTTAACTTTCAAGCCAACCCAAACTTCAGGGTTTGACGGAGCACTCGTGTCACATCCGCCACGTGGTTAAGCCCAGGGAAGGCCCTCATAGTCCCATTTGTAGTCCGAGACTTCGGTGGCCTTCCCTGGGCTTGAGCGGAACTCGCTAAGGAGAACGAGCGTGCGATCCCTCCGTTTCCCCCCGGCACGCGCCCACTCCCCCTCGCTGGCGCGTCGAGCTAGGATGATTGCTTGATACGCAATATCCTTCGCGAAACGGCAGGCACACGATGGCGGCTTGGCAGCAATGGTCGGTGCGGCTCGTATTGTTTTTCATGCTCGCGTCGCTTGGCGCGGACGCCCAGGCCCAAGGTTCTCGTCGAGGGAGACGCAACGTGAGCGGCGGCAAGGCCCGGGTTTACATTGGCACGTACACGGGCGGCAAGAGCCAAGGCATCTATCGCAGCGAGCTCGACCTGGAAACCGGCGAGATGTCGCCGGTTGAATTGGCGGCCGAACTGGAGAATCCATCTTTCTTGGCGATCGCTCCGGGCAACGAATATCTTTACTCCGTCAGCGAGCTCGAAGAGTACGACGGCCAGCCCGGCGGCGGCGTGGCGTCGTTCAAGATCGATCCAGACGGCGGACTGACAAAGCTCAACGAGCAACCCACGGACGGCGGCGCGCCATGCTACGTGGCCATCGACCACACCGGGCGCACGCTGTTCTGCGCGAACTACTCGGGCGGCAGCCTGACCGTGGCGCCTATCAAAAAGGACGGCACCATCGCCGTGCCGCTGCCGGTCATCAAGCACGAGGGCAGCAGCGCGGACCCGAATCGCCAATCCGGCCCGCATGCCCATTCCGTGACGATCGACGAATCGAACCGGATTGTGGTGGTCGCCGATTTAGGCCTCGACAAGCTGATGATCTATTTGTTCAGCCCGAAATTCGGCGCGGTCGGTCCGCATGAATTGCAGCCGGAAGTTGATTTGGCCCCCGGCGCCGGCCCGCGGCATTTCGCCTTCCACCCGAGCGGCAATCACGCCTACGTCATCAACGAGCTGGATTCCACGATCACGGCGCTCGCCTACGACGGCAAGGAGGGCACGTTCCGCAAGTTGGACACGGTTTCCACGCTCCCCAAGGGGGGCCACGAAGGCAACAGTACCGCCGACATCCACGTCCATCCGAACGGCAAATGGCTCTACGGTTCCAATCGCGGTCACGACAGCATTGCCATGTTCTCGGTCGAAAAAGGAACCGGCAAGCTGACAGCGATGGGCCATGAAAAAACCGGCGGCAAAACGCCGCGCAATTTCGCCATCGATCCTACGGGCCGCTTCCTGTTGGCCGAAAACCAGGATTCCGACACGATCCGCGTCTTCAAGATCGATCAGGAAACCGGCAAGCTCACAGCCACGGGACAGGACCTCGAAGTACCTTCGCCGGTCTGCATCCAAATGTTCCCCATCGACGGCGCGAGCGGCAAATTGAGATTGCCGGGCCGCTAGTCGTCGAACGTCCACGCCAACTCGAAGCACCAGCGAGGGAGCGAAGTCGTCGCGACACAGCCATACTGCGCGCTGAATCGCGACTTCCTGTTCCGTCCGCTCCCCTCGCTCGCCGCAGACGGGATTTGTTCCCGCACTCTTTCCACGCTCCGGGCGGCCCCTTACACTCAAGAAGTGCCGGGCCAGGCCGAATGGTGATTGGCCGCCGGTTGCCGGCGGCTGGCGTCGTAGGAACGAGAGAACTGAGGCACGCTTTCGATGCACTGCGCGAAGCTTGAACGGACGTCGATGCGCCGGGATGCCATCCATCGCCTCTGGATGATGGCGGCCGTGGTGTGCGTTTGCTTGCCGCTCACCGGCTGCGGCGGCTGTACAAGCACGCCGACGAATCCGAACGGCCAGCCGAAGACCGCCGACGAACTGGAACAGGAACGGATCGATCGCGCCACGCGCGAACAAAAGGAAAAAGCCGAAGCGGAAAAGCCGGACTTCGAACTACTCGCGCTGCATACGCGGCCGAGCACGCTGGCCACGATTGATAACTCCACCAAGCTCGGCCATTGGGGCAGTGCCACGGTCGACGCACGGGCCAACCGCGAAGATTTCAACGGCGAACTCCAGGTCGAAGCGGTCGACATCCAAGGCGAACCGCTGACGCTCAGCCGTTCGACCTACACGTTGGCGACATTACGGCCCGTGCAGCTGGCTAAGAAACAGAAGAAAAATCTTGAGATCACCTACTTCCCGCCGACAGGACTGCCCAGCTTTCGCTTGAAAAGTACGCTGACGTTTCCGTTCCGCGGCCGCCCGGCGGGAGCCTCCACGATCGACCCGATCAACCTGATGCCGGCGCATCAGTATCACCTGCTGGTGTTGTCCGGCACGCCCGACGCTTACGCGTTCTTAAAGGCCATTCCGGCGGTACGAGCGCCGTCGTCGCACTTTACGGAAGCGGGCGTCGCGCCGCACTATCGCGTGCAATCGCCGCAAGTGCGTGCCTATGTACCGCTGGCTTCGAGCGCGCTCAAATGGACGACGGTTGCATACATCGTTTGGGACGATTTCCAGCCCAACAAGTTGCAGCCCTCGCAGCAAGAGGCGCTCATCGACTGGCTCCACTGGGGCGGGCAACTGGTGATCAGCGGGCCGACGTCGCTCGATTCTTTGAAGACGAGCTTCCTGGACGAATACCTGCCTGCCGACGCTACGGGCGCGCGCGAATTGGATCAGGCCGCGTTGAACGTGCTCAACACCGAGTTCCGCCACGCCGGTCCGGAGCTAGCCGTCCCTCGGCCCTGGAGTGGCGTGACACTAGTCCCGCGCCCGGGCGGGCAGTTTGTCGAAGGGAGCAATGAACTGGTCGCGGAAGGGCGCGTGGGCGCTGGCCGAATCGTCGTCACGGCGTTCAGTCTCACGCAGCGCGATTTGCGCACCTGGCCGGGGCTTGATGAACTGACCAATGCCTGGCTCCTTAAGCGCGACGCACGGGTGTTTACTCCGCCGGTCGGCGTCGAAGGCGCCACGGTCGCCTGGAAAGACACCGGTTCGCCTTTCGATCCTGAAAAGGGCTCGCGCGTTCGTTTCTTCACGCGCGATTGGCTCACCAAGGAAGCGCGCACGCAGTACGTGGTTAGCCAGAGCGTGGCCGAAAAAGGGACGGATGCCGTCGTCACGCCTTACGGGCAGTTTAATGCGACCCCGTATGGCGCTGACATCGCGCCGCCCAACGGGCCGGGCGTCGCCGGCTGGAACGATTTCAGCGACGCCGCGATGCTCGCCCGCAAATCGTTGCGCGACGCCGCTGGCATCAAAGTGCCGAAACGCGATTTCGTGCTCTGGGTGTTGGGGACCTATGTCCTTGTGCTGGCGCCGCTCAACTGGCTGCTCTTCCGCATGATCCGCCGCGTGGAATGGGCTTGGATCGCGGTGCCGGTGCTCGCCGTCGGCTTCTCGATCGGCGTCATTCGGTTGGCGCAGCTCGATATCGGCTTCGCGCGTTCGACGACGGAATTGGCCGTGGTCGAGATTCAAGGCGCGCACAACCGGGCGCATTTGACGCGCTATACGGCGATGTATTCGTCGCTGGCCTCGACGTACGATCTCGAATTCAGCGATCCCGGCGCGCTGGCGCTGCCATTGGCGGCAGAAAAAGAACTATTAAGCGGCCAGGCGATTCGCCCCGTCACGTATTGGCGCGATTCGACGGTGCGATTCACCGATTTCAACGTCTCCTCCAATTCCACGGGCATGGTCCACAGCGAGCATCTGTTGGACCTGGGCGGCGGACTCCGCTGGGAAGCCCAGGCTGACGGCACGTGGAAGCTGGTCAATGGCACCCAGTACGAGTTGAAAGGCGCCGGCATCGTCGGCCCGCGCGGCGTCGCCTGGATCGGCGACCTCGCACCTGGCGCACAGGCGACGCCGGCGTTCGTCGATCCCAAGCAACTGCCGGAGGTTTCTGAGGACGAAGAATTCGCCGACGATGAAGAAGCCGAAGCGGACGCCGACATCAAGGACGAGCAAAAGAACCTGTACTTCAACGAGCGCGAGACCTCGCCGCAAACCAGCCGCGATATCGTCGCTGGCAAGCTCAGTCTGCATCAGCTCGTCGAGTTAGCCGAAGCCACGGCCGCGCCGGGCGAAACCCGCCTCGTCGCCTGGACCGAACAGGAACTGCCGGGATTAAAGATCGATCCGCCGGCCGCGCAGAACCGCCGGCTCACGTTGGTCGTAGCACATTTGGATTACGGCGCCCTCGCAGTTCCGCAGAAGGACGCCGTGGCCTGGCTCGACGTCGTCCCCGCCAGCGACGCCCACTTCGCCGATCCCAACGAGGACGATGACGAATAGCCGTAAGTTCTGTCAGTACGCGAGAATACTCCGTTCACTCTTGATACGTGGCAATTAATTCCATCGACCGCCCGACGAGGAAGACGCGAACTCCATGATCGAATTGATTGATTTCGGTAAGAAGTACGGCGACTTCACGGCGGTCGAGCGACTGAACCTCAAGATCGAAGCAGGCGAACTGTTCGGCTTCATCGGCCCCAACGGCGCTGGCAAGAGCACGTCGATTCGCTTTCTCGCCACGCTCCTCAAAGCCACGCACGGCGAAGGCATCGTCAACGGCCATAGCGTGACGCGCGACCCGATGGGCGTCCGCCGCAGCGTCGGCTACATGCCGGACAACTTTGGCGTCTACGACGGCATGAAAGTCTGGGAATTCCTCGATTTCTTCGCGGTCGCCTACCAGATTCCTCGCGGCAAGCGCAAATCGGTCATCAGCGACGTGCTGGAACTGCTGGACCTGACGCACAAGCGCGACGACTTCGTGAACGGCCTCTCGCGCGGCATGAAGCAGCGGTTGTGTCTGGCCAAAACGCTGGTTCACGATCCGCCGGTGCTGATTCTCGACGAGCCCTCCAGCGGCCTCGATCCCCGGGCGCGCCTGGAAGTGAAAGCGCTGCTCAAAGAGCTGCGCCGCATGGGCAAGACGATCCTCATTTCCAGCCATATTCTCACGGAATTGGCCGATACCTGCACGTCGATCGGTATCATCGAACGCGGTCAACTGCTGATGCACGGGCCGATGAAAGAAGTCTATCGACGCATCCAGCGCAATCGCATTCTGGATATCAAGTTCCTGGAGCGCGCGGATATTGGCATGTCGATCCTGCGCAGCATGCCGGAAACGTTGGACGTGCAAATGGACGGCGATAACCGGGTCACCGTGGAAATCGCCGGCGACGATACGCTCGTGGCGAACCTCCTGGAACGCCTGATCCGCGACGGCGTCCGCATGCACTCCTTCGGCGAGAAGGACCCGACGTTGGAGGATGTGTTTATGCTGGTCACCAAGGGACTGGTGATTTAATGACGAAGTGCACGTCTCGGAGCGCCCCGCGAAACACACTAACAACGCGAAAGCTGGGCCGTAGAAAAGGCTAGCGGAATCTTTTCAAGGACTTCACGTCGGTGATTGTCTAAGACAAACTCTAAGAGTTGGCCGGGCGTCTCAAATTGAACTTCGTTCGGAACCATGACATTGACTTTCCTGTTTTTCGCGTGTTTCGCGGGCCGCCTCGAATCCCTGCGAGAGTTGCGTAGAACTACTGCGGTGACCTACCTCGGAGATGATCGTGGATCGTTGGCCCAAGCCGTGGCCGAGTAAATCTGAGTGTCTCAGTCTGGCATCGTCGCGAACACTTCGGCATTCCCTTCATGTATGTAATCGAAAACCCCGTCCTCCAGCGCGAACTGCTCGTCAATCTTCGGATGGGCCGGGCGTTTGTGTTGTTGTTTGTTTACAACGCGCTCCTGGCGCTCGTGGTGCTGGTCGCCTGGCCGGAAGATCAGGTGATGGACCTGACTGGAAAGCCGGAAAAATCGCAGCGGCTGGTCGACATGTTTTTTCTCGGCCAGTTCGTGCTGGCTTCGATGATGGCGCCGAGCTTCGCCGCGACGACCATCACTGGCGAGAAGGAACGCAAGACTTACGAGATGTTGCTCGCCAGCCCGTTGCGGCCGGGCGCGATCGTGCTGGGGAAACTGCTCGCGTCGCTGTGCCATTTGGCGATGTTGATTCTCTCGTCTTTGCCGATCGTGATGCTCTGCCTGCCGCTGGGGGGCGTGTCGCCGTATGAGGTGATGGCGGTCTACCTGGCGATGGTCTTAAGCGTGGCGACGTTCGGCATGATCAGCGTTGCGTGTAGTAGCTACTTCACGCGCTCCGCGGCGTCGCTGGTCGTGTCGTATTTGATCATCTTACCGTTGGCGCTGTTGGGCCCAGTGTTGTGGCGCGCCTTCGGGCAGATGGGGGAGTTCCGACTGTTCGCTACGCTGACTTTTTTGCCGGCCGCCTGTATCACCATCTGCGCGGTGCTGATGATTTCCACCGCGCGACGATTGCTCCATCCGCCCGACGTGGGCAGCGAAGGAAATGAAGTCATCGATGAAGAAACCGAGATTAAGGAAGCCGTCGGCCTGGTGATCCAACGCGATCAGTTTCCGGACCGCTTGTTCGCCCCGCCGAAGCGGACGGATTTGCTCGAAGACGGTGCGAATCCGGTCTACGACAAAGAGCTGCGGAGCGAATTGTTCAGCCAGGGCACGCTGATGCTGCGCGTGGTCATTCAGGTGAGCATGTTCCTGGCGATCCCGCTGATGGCCTGGTTCCTGTACCTGCATCCCGAGCAGGCGCCCTGGTACATCAGCTACGTGATCCTCTTCAATATGCTCGTCGGCCCCGTGTTTTCGGCCGGGGCCGTCACCAGCGAACGCGAACGCGAAACCTTGGACCTGCTGCTGGTGACGTTGGTCACGCCGTGGCAGATTCTCTGGGGCAAGATGATCAGCGGCCTGCGCGTGTCGACCATTCTCACCTCCTTCCTGCTCTGGCCGCTGTTGCTGGCATGTCTGATGGTCAGCGTCTTCTGGTCGAACATTCCCACGGTGCTGGGCTACCTGCTCGTGCTGGCGTTGGCCTGCCCGACGACGGCCGGTATCGCGCTGTTTTGCTCGGTGATTTTCCGCCGCACGTCCGTGGCCATGATGACCGCGTACCTGGTCGTCGTGTCGCTGTATGCCGCGCCACTGGCGTTCCATTTCTTCGCCCGCACGTTTGCCACACCGCCGGTCGCGGAATTCGTACGTCAACTGACGTTCACGAGCCCCTTCGCGGCGGTGTTCGCTTTGCCTACGATCAGCAATGCCGCCGCGGTGATCACGCCAGGAACCGCGCAGGTCAACGTCCCCCGCTGGGATCTGTTCTTCTCGCATGTCTCGTTCTACATCTTGTTCAACGTCGCCCTCTCCCTGACCATGATCTGGCTCTTCCAACGCCGCTGGCGCGTCGCACAATAGGAGGCGCAGATGTCGAATTTCGAAATCCGAATGACGAATGAATGCCGAATCGTTAAATGACTAAATGGTCCCTTGTGGGAAATCGCGATGACGGGCATTGGAGACCTTCGATCGGGGCGGTGACATGGTCGGGAGACCATGCCACAACGGACGCCTCGTTGACAAGACCATTCGACATTCAGGCATTCGGATTTCTTTCGTCATTCGGATTTAGAAATTCGACATTCCCCTCACGACCCGTTGCATCTGACACCAAGGAATATTCCCCATGTCCAAGTTCGCCGTAATTCTGCCGGCGGCTGGGAAGAGTAGCCGGTACCATGACAAGAATTACAAAAAGCCGTTCGCGCCGTTGGCCGATCGCGCTGTTTGGCTGCATGCCGCGGAGAAATTCCTGCAACGCAAGGACGTCAAGCAGGTGATCGTCGTGATTTCGCCCGACGACCGCGAATACTTCAACTTCAAGTTCGCCTCGAACGTGGCGATCCTAGGCATCGAAGTCGTCGTCGGCGGGCAGGAGCGTTCGGACTCCGTGCAGAACGCCCTGTCACGTATTGAGCCGGACGTAGAATACGTTTGCATTCACGACGCGGCCCGGCCTTGCATCGTCGATGAATGGATCACCAATGTCTTCGAGGCGGCGCAGAAATCCGGCGCGGCGATCCTGGCGATCCCGGTCGCCGGCACATTGAAACGCGTCCGCGCGGGTCAAACGATCGAGGCCACGGTGCCGCGCGATGGCCTCTGGGAAGCCCAAACCCCGCAGGTGTTTCGCCGCGACCTGTTGTTCAAGGCATACGCCGAACGCGGCTCCAAGCCGGCCACCGACGACGCCGAGCTTGTCGAACGCCTCGGCCACGCCGTGACCGTTCTCACTGGCAGCACGTTGAACCTGAAAATCACCACCCGCGAAGACCTGCGCCTTGCCGAGCAAGCCCTCAAGGCATTGCCCAAGCCGAAATTCCAGGGCCCGGCGCATCCGTTTGCCGACGACGACATGTGGCGGTGAACGTCGATGTCGAGTTTCGAAATCCGAATGTCGAAAGAATGTCGAATGACCCCAGGTCGGAAATCGCGATGACGAGCATTGGAGACCTTCGGTCAGGCCGGTGACATGGTCGGGAGACCATGCCACAACAAGCGGGCGGTGACATGGTCGGGAGACCATGCCACAACGAGGGACGACTTGTTAAACTTGCCCGCAATGGCAAGAGTTTAGGCATTCGGATTTCATTCGTCATTCGGATTTCGACATTCGGCATTCGCAATTGGCCTTCGCGTTTCAAAACGGAATCGACCTCACTTCATGGATATTTTCTCCGAACTTACCTGGCGCGGCTTGATTCATCAGTCGACGGATCCTGAGCATTTGCCGGAGTGGTTGCGCAGCGGATCGCGGACGTTGTACGCCGGATTCGATCCTACGGCCGATAGCCTGCACGTCGGGCACCTGGTGTCGCTGTTGATGTTGCGGCGGTTTCAGCGCGCGGGGCATCGGCCGATCGCGGTCGTCGGCGGCGCGACCGGCATGATCGGCGACCCGACCGGTAAGAGCGAGGAGCGGAACTTGCTCTCGCTCGAAGCGCTCCGCGCCAACGTCGATTCGATTCAGCAGCAGATGCGCCGCGTGCTGGATTTCGAGGGCGTCGCCAATTCCGCGCTGTTGGTGAACAACTACGACTGGATCAGCCCGTTCAGTTACTTGACCTTCCTGCGCGACATCGGCAAATGTTTCCCCGTGAATGTGATGCTCGCCAAGGACTCGGTCAAGGCGCGCCTGGAGCGCAGCGACGCCGGGTTGAGCTACACCGAATTCAGCTACATGCTGCTGCAGGCGTATGACTTCGTGCATCTCAACCGCGCACACGGCTGCGAACTGCAAGTTGGCGGCAGCGACCAGTGGGGGAACATCACCGCCGGCATCGACCTCGGCCGGCGGATGCACAGCCTGCAACTCTACGGACTCACCACGCCGCTACTCACCAAGAGCGACGGCACGAAGATGGGCAAGACCGAATCCGGCGCCGTCTGGTTGGCGGCCGATCGCACCAGTCCTTACCAGTTTTTCCAATACTGGATCAACGTCGACGACGCCGACGCCAGCAAGTGCCTGCGCTTCTTCACCGATCTCAGTCGCGAGGAAGTCGAAGCGCTTGATGCGGCTCGCGAAACGAACCCCGCCGGCCGCGAAAGCCAGCGCCGCCTGGCCGAAGAAGTCACCCGATTGATTCACGGCGAGGAAGGCCTCCGCGTCGCGCAGCGCGCCACCGAGATCTTTTTCGGCGAAGCGATCACCGGCCTGAACGACGCGCAACTTGGCGCGGTCTTCGCCGACGTACCAAGCGCCGAGCTTCCGCGCAGCGCACTGGCCGGAGAAGGCCTGAATATTCTGGACGCCTTCGCCATCGAATCGCTCGGACTCGCCAAAAGCAAAGGCGAAGCCCGGCGGGCGGTCGCGCAAGGCGGCGCGTACGTGAACAACCACCGCGTGGAAAACATCGAATTGCAGCTCACCGCCGAACAACTGGCCAGCGAAAGCTGCATTGTGCTTCGCTCCGGCAAGAAGAAGTATGCGCTACTGCGGTTCGTTCAGTAGGCGTAGGTTTGCGCGAGGATTCACCACGGAGAGCACGGAGGACACGGAGGGGGAAGTTGCATTTGAACCGCGGAGGGGGAGCGAAACGAATGATGAATGGAGGAAGTAGGAACGAGAACCGTGGGATTAGGTTCGTCGGCCCGACCGAATGCAGGAGCGAGTTCTAGTAGCCGTTCGCGCTACTTCGCCGGCACGAATTCCACGTAGCCCCATTTGTCCGGCTCGTGCATGTCGATGATCCCTTGCGGGGACCAGACCCAATTGTCTTCGCGCTTGCCGGGCACTTTAACATACTTGCCGTCGTTAACTTCGGTGAGCCATTCGACGCGCGAGAAACTTACGCGCCAGCGATCGCCGGCTTGCGGCGGGCTGGGGCGCTGGGCGTACTCCGCGAGCGCCTTCCAGGGAATCGCCAACTCGATACTCCAGCCGCGGTCCTCGTCGCTCGGGTCGTTGAGCGTGCCGTCGACGTGAATCGCCGTCTTCAATCCTTCGATGTTCCAAGCGTCGACCGCCTTGCCACCGTCCTTGTAGCGTTTGGGAAGAAACAGATCCCAGCCGGTGTTCAGGGCGTTGATCTCGAATTCGTAGTACTCGCGCGAGTCGCCATTGGGGTCAATGAAGACCTCGAAATCGTTGTCCTGAAAGATCACCGCGTCGCGCTGCGTAATGGTTCCCCAAACATGCGGCTCGTCGAGTTGCGCCGCCACATAGAAATACTCGTCGTCCCAGAGCATCTTGGCGCGCGTACGAAATCGCGGCTTGGGACGCTTGTCGCCTTCGATATCGACGAAGTCATCGGTCCAAGCCACCGCCTCCCAGGCGTCATCGTCCAATTTGCCGTCGAGCGTGACTTTCGCCGGGGCTCGCGCACAAACATATTTCTTGGGAGTGGGTTCGGCGGCCGGCGTAACGCTCACAAGGCCGCACCACAGAAGCAAGGCGATCGTCAATTTGAGAGGCTGAAACATGCGCAGCTCACAAGTAGTTTTCGCTTAGTGATTTCCTCGGTGGGCATTATGGCCGAGCATGGCCCACGATCATAGAGCCGAAAGCGTCAGCGCCCGAAGTGAACTGCTATCGGCGTGCTTCCTCAATTCGCTCAGGGCGCTGACGCTTCCGGCTCTCAAGCTCATCTCGCTTAGCCAGCCGGAGCATCTTCAAAGGGATCGATGCCCCAACTTTCAATCGGGCGGGCGAGCGGATCGGCGGGATTCGCTCGTGGAAGTTCGTGACTTGCGACCCGCACCACGAGGCTGCCGCCCCGCACGTCAATCACGGTCACTGGTTCGTTAGCCTCGATCGGCAGGCCTTCGCTCATCGCGTCGTAGAGCCGGTCGTCGATCCGCACCCGCCCGCTCGGCAACATCACGCTGAGCGTCACGCCATGCTTTCCGACCATCCCGCGCAGGACCTTGCGCGGGTCTTCGTCGGAAATGACTTCGTCGTCCGATGGCGCGCCCAGGATCATGCGCTGTCCCATTCGCGTGCGCGGGAAAAAATGGAGCGCCGTGGAAAACGCTGCCGGCAAGCCAACGATCGCCAATCCCAGGAAGGTGAATCCCGTCCCTGGGCTGTGGCGAAAGGCCAGCACGATGGAAACAACGACCGCGGCCAGCGACAGAAATCCCAGCACGCCGCCGGATGGTAGGAATACTTCCAGCATCGCCAGCGCGAGGCCAGCGGAGAAAATCACAATTGCCCAAGCCCAAGGTTCCATGCGATCACGTCCCAGAACAACGGAGTACCGACTGTATTGAATGAGATTGGCGGCGCGGCGGCAAGGACGGCGCGCCGTGACGTCGCCAAGCTCGCTATCAGGCTGCTGAAAAACTCCGTTTATTCGGCTATTTTATTGCGATCCACTGGCGGGTTGCAATGCAGGAGGCGACGATGCCAGGACAACTGCAAAGTCATTTGGCACGCATTAGGGTCAGGCCGAGGGTGGGATTCCAGGCGATTTGGTCGGCGCGGCCGCGGATGGGAAGTTGGGGTGGGCCGAGCGTGCGGAGGGTGACGATGG
>Ga0163153_10004483_pt1 | contig 17499 bp, 15 predicted proteins | sample OliLakLV19MP6IB1_FD_148629 | JGI IMG/M metagenome (GOLD analysis project Ga0163153, IMG submission 148629) | Freshwater microbial mat bacterial communities from Lake Vanda, McMurdo Dry Valleys, Antarctica - Oligotrophic Lake LV.19.MP6.IB-1 | ecosystem: Environmental > Aquatic > Freshwater >... | reverse complement strand
GCCGGCAGATGCTGCGAGTGGAGCTAATAATGAACTGGTAATTATAATCGATGAAGTGGATGAGCCTTGAGCTGTTTTTAAAATAGCTGCGATAACGAAGGCAATGAAAATGAAAATGGTCCCCTGACTACTGGATGATGACACATAATCGTTAAGCAGAATATCAATGCCACTGGTTTTAATGACTGCACCAAATGCACCTCCGGCACCGGTTATCAAAAGGATAATACCCGCATCTTTTAAGGCGGTGGAAATCCATAACGGTGTTTCTTCCGCGTCCTTCTTTTGAATCAACAGAGAGGATAAGAGTAATCCAATCATGAGCGCAACAACAGGATGACCAATTATCCGCAAGAGCGAGTTAAGATTGTCAGGTAAAGAAACTACGCCAGGAATAGATGCCGATGCTATCAATACAATGGGCAGAATAAGAGGCAGGAATGCTTTCCATCCAGAAATTTTGTTACGCTCGCCTTTCAATTCGGTGAGCAATAGATTTGCGTTGATAGTGCGTCCTAATCTCATTGAAAAGAAATAGGAAACGATGGCCACTGGAATAGACGCGATCAGGCTGATGAGAATAAGAGTGGAAATATGCTCTGAAAAATTAAGGTTAGCAGCAGCAGCCAAGGGTCCTGGAGTTGGGGGCACAAGTACGTGGGTTGTATAAAGTCCTGAAGATAATGCTAACGAGAGTTGAGCGGAGTTGGCAGTACCTTGCGAGGCAATACTTGAAACTAACCTCGATAGAATAATGAAACCTGAGTCACAAAAAACCGGTATGCCCACAATGATGCCGATGGTGGTCATTGCTAACACGGAATAACGAATGCCAAACAATTGAATGACCTGATGGCCAATCACCTCCATGGCTCCTGTTTTTTCCATCATCATGCCCAAACAGGAACCTACCGCCACCAGTAATCCAATTTGTTGCAGCAAGGAACCAAAGCCTGCTTGCATCGAGTTAAGTGTTTCTAAAAAGGATTTTCCTACCAGAAGTCCAAATACGATAGAGGCAATCAGTAGCGAGAAAAATGCGTGAAGATTGAGGTATCGCGTCAGCAATACGATGCCCGCAATGGAGACGACAAGTGCCAGGCTAATTTGAAGAAGGCCAGCATTCATTCTCTGAAGGAATAGAAAGGAAAAATGTCTCCTGTTTTGAATTCAGTTTGATGAGCGGGCAGTTCCAAAAATCCGTTCACGTCTTTGAGGTTTGCAAAGTCGCCCGACCCGCCTCCTGCATGCGGATAGGCCATCAGTTTCCCTAGTTCATTTACTGTTTTTACTTGCAGAAAGTAAGTGAGTGTTGGTTTAAACTGAAAATTGGTGGCCAACATAGCAAAGCTCTTCTCTGACTTTAATCCGATACTTTTTTCAAGCCAGGGCTTGATGTATCGGTAAAAGCACATGTAAGTAGAGACCGGATTTCCGGGCAAGGCAAAAACGGTGTGCGATTCACTTTGTCCAAACCATAAGGGCTTTCCAGGTTTTTGACTTACCTGATGGAAAAGTTTTTTTACATCCAATTGTTCCAATGTCTTTGGAACAAAGTCGTACTTTCCTTTTGATACGCCTCCGGAAAGGATGATCAACTCATAGTTCTTAAATATCTTTTTCAGTTCCCGAACGAGCGACTCCTCATTATCGGAAATATGAAACTGATCAGCGTGATGGCCCATCTGTTGGAAGGCGGCCTGCAGCGCATAGGCATTTGACCTACGTATTTGCCAGGGAAGCGGATGCTCATCAACGCCCACCAATTCGTCACCCGTGCTGATAATGGCCGTCTTGGGCAATTGAAAAACACTCACGTGATTTTTTCCAACCGAAGCCAGCAGGGCAATTTCTGCAGGAGATATTTTAAAACCTTCGGCCATTAGTCGTTCACCTTTCTTACAATCCTGACCTTGAGGGTGGATGTTTTGATTCGGTTCGATGGTGTCGATCAGGATTTTAGCAGTTCCGTTTTCGATATCCAGGTCCTCATAACGAATGACACAATCGGTTCCATCGGGTAGCATGGCACCGGTCATCACTTCAAGGGCATTGTTTTCCTCTTGAAGTTTTTGAGGTGGCATTCCTGCAGCCTGTATTCCTTCGAGTGAGAAGGTCCGTTGTCCGAACATAAAAGATTGGAAGCTGATGGCGATGCCGTCCATAGCTACCCGGTTGAAGGGAGGGAAATCGCGATCGGCCTCAATGGCTTCTGCCAAAACATGTCCTTCAGCATGTTCGATATCTGCCTTTATTATTTTTGGTTTGAACAGATTACCAAGAATTATTGATTCCGCTTCCTCAACGCTTACCATGTTTTGATTAGATTTGAATAATGAAGAAACAATTTACGCATATTGATGCTACCGGCAATCCACAAATGGTGAACGTGTCGGAAAAAAGAATTTCGAAACGCGTTGCCAAAGCTCAGGCCGTGGTGCAGTTAGGAAAGAAGATTGTTTCACAGATGAAAGGAGATGAGCTGATTACGAAGAAAGGCCCCGTATTTCACACGGCCATCATAGCCGGTGTAATGGCTGCCAAAAGAACGCATGAGCTGATTCCTTTTTGTCATCCCTTAGCACTGGAAGATTGTAAAATCAATATCTCAGTAAAAAAGAATAAAGCGATCATCAACACTGAAGCGGTGATCACCTCTAAAACAGGCGTTGAGATGGAAGCCCTGACAGCCGCCTCGGTAGCAGCACTCACCATCTATGACATGTGCAAAGCGCTTTCTCACAACATCGTCATTGAAGAAATCAAGCTGATGGAGAAGAGTGGTGGTAAAAAAGATTTTGTCAGGAAACGTAACGGTTAAAGATTACGCACCTACTAAGCGTGCTATAATAGCAGATCAGATTTTTTACCATCTTGAAAAGGTTATTTCAAGGCTGCCAGCGCAAAATAGGATCGAATCTCCTGAAAAATTAAAAAAAATCATTTGGACGATAACTACCAATTAATAAGTCCATTACCATTTTATTAGTGAATCAAAGTTTTAACTGTAGTGTTTTTTATTCCGGTCATCACTAAACTTTTACGCTTTCGTTATGTTAAATTTCGTGTCAAATAGACGGACTTATGAAATTAATTAGTAGAAATATGTTTTCAGGATTTCAGATAAATCCTATCAATCGTGATTTGGTGTTAGTGATTGCAGTAGGGTTGGTGATAGCGATGGCGATTGTTACCTTGCTGGTAATGATTATCAGCCAAATCTGACATCAAGGGTGGGCCGAAACCCACTGATCACCATCTTCAAAAAATTCCCGTTTCCAGATCGGAACAGTCTGCTTTAAGTTGTCGATAATGAATTGACAGGCCTCAAAGGATGCTTTTCTATGCGGTGTAGAGACTGCAATGACCACAGCAATATCTCCGGGAAGAAGAATTCCAATTCGGTGACTCACTGCATAGCCCAATAAGTTCCAGGTTTCGTTTGCATGATCAGCAATTTTCTTGATCTCTGATACCGCCATGGGCTCATAAGCTTCAAACTCTAAGCGAAGCACCGTCTTTCCTGAAGTCTGGTTGCGTACCGTACCAATAAATGTGTTGATAGCACCGGCTTCGTGGAGTGAAGCTGCCTCAATCACTTTTAAAACATCAATGGGCTTGTCAGTAATTTCAATCATGGATTAGTCTTGAGTATTTAGTCCTAAGTCTTTAGTCTTAAGTCTTGAGTCTTTAGTCTCTTATCCGCCACTAACTGGTGGAATCAGGGCGATTTCATCGGTTTCTGATAGCGTTACTTCATCACCTGCATAGTTCTGATTTACAGCGATGAACAACGAATTTAGTTTATCCAAAGCAGGAAACTGTGTTGATAATGTCTTCCTCAAATCGCCTACCGAACTTCCTTCTACCACAAGAGTTACTTCCCGACCGCCCAGAATATCACGCGAAATACCGAATGTTTTTATGTTTACCTTCATTTAACAAATATACGCAGTGATTTCATTCGCGTTATTTGATTGATCATTTCTATCTTTCGAAAATAATGGCCGATACTCGACTTTTTGATAATCATGGACGCCCCATCACATACCTGCGCCTTGCGGTAACGGATCGGTGCAACCTGCGTTGCTTTTATTGCATGCCCGAAGAAGGCATCAAGTATTTGCCAAAGAAGGAGTTACTCACCTTTGAAGAAATTGAGAGACTTATTACCCTGACAGCTTCCATGGGGATTTCTAAAATCCGATTGACGGGAGGTGAGCCGTTTGTGCGAACAGATCTGATGAATCTGATAAGAAAAATTGTGACCATCAACGGAATAAAAGATGTTCACCTTACTACGAATGGAATTCTAACTTCCCCACATATCCAAGAATTGAAATCATTGGGAATTGCATCGGTGAATTTAAGTTTGGATACACTCGATCGCGATCGCTTTAAGGTGATCACGCGAAGGGATGAGTTTGAAAAAACCTGGGATACGTTGCTTCAATTGATCAAGCATGATATTCCCGTGAAGATCAATGCGGTGGTGATGGATGGCAAAAATATTGACGACATTCTGCCGATGGTAGAATTGACCAAATCACATCCCGTATCGGTGCGATTTATTGAAGAAATGCCCTTCAATGGTGGCGAAAGTCATTACGATGCTTTGCCTTGGACGTACAAGAAAATCATGGGCCACATTCAAGAGCGCTATCCATCGTTGATTAAACTTCAGGATGAGCCGCATTCTACATCTTATAATTACCAGGTGCCGGGCTATAAAGGAAATGTGGGTGTGATCGCGGCTTTCAGTCGCACGTTTTGCGGCACGTGTAATCGTATTCGAGTAACCGCTCAAGGTGTTTTGAAAACCTGTTTATATGACGATGGTGTTTTGAATATCAAATCGCTGATGCGCGAAGGAAAAACTGACGAAGAAATCAAATCAGAATTACTCAAAGCATTCAGCAGCCGACCTAAAAATGGTTTTGAAGCAGAGGAGAGAAGAACGTCTGGGGCACCGGTGATGGAGTCGATGTCAACCATAGGAGGATAAAACGATGGAGTTTTATCTGCTCTTGATTTCATTTTTTATTATTGCTCTTGTTTACTCTTCTGTTGGTTTTGGTGGCGGCTCCAGTTACCTCGCACTAATGGCTCAGCCCTTTTTTGCGTTATTACCTGAGGTGATTAGGCCAACAGCATTGCTTTGCAACATTGTAGTTGTTACAGGCGGCACGATCATATTTTATAAGCAAGGCAAACTATCCTGGAAAGAGATATGGCCCTTCCTGATTGCGAGTGTGCCGATGGCTTTTGTAGGTGGATTTTGGAAACTACAAGACTCCGTATTCTTCATCTTACTTGGAATTACGCTATTGATTGCTTCTGTTTTTCTCTGGATACAACCCGATACAAAGAGTGTCTCTTCATCGAGGATTGACAGCACGATTAACAAGGCAGCGATTGGGGGACTTATTGGCTTCCTATCGGGATTGGTGAGCATAGGAGGAGGAATTTTTCTTTCTCCCATTCTGCATTTTCTGAATTGGGCAGATGCAAAAAAGATTTCGGCTCTGGCGAGCGTTTTTATTCTTGTTAATTCAATTAGCGGTTTGATGGGTCAATTCTCACATGGCTTCCCTGTGCTTGATTGGCGATTAATGATTTCGCTGTTGCTGGCCGTTTTTATTGGCGGGCAAATCGGTTCCCGCCTGGGTGTGAGAAAATTTAACACCCTGTATATACGCAGAATTACTGCTTTGTTAATTCTCGTTGCTTCACTGAATATTCTTAAAGATCATTTATGAAAAAGTTATTACTCATTGGTTTGTTGTTTGTATCAGTAGCAGGGTTCTCGCAAAACAGGGTAAATCCGGTTATAAAAAATTATGGTGGAATTTTTGAAATCCCGTATGCCGAAGAGAAACCTGATCCATCCCTGGACTATAAAATTATTATCGAGATAGCCACCGCCAGTGATAAACCCGACTCCACCAACTGGGCATTATATAATGTTGCCCGATTGATCAACCTTCACGTAATGGGAGGGGTGCCAAAAGAAAAATTGCATGTGGTGTTGGCCATTCACGGTGGTGCTGCTTTTTCGGTGATGAATAATGAAACTTACAAAGCTAAATACGGTGTGGATAATCCAACCCTGAAATTATTTAAGGAGCTGGATCAAGCAGGCGTGAAAATGTTTGTATGCGGTCAGTCAATCATGGCACGAAACATCGATCGGTTTAAAATGGTGCCCGAAGTAAAAGTGGCTACTTCCATGCTCACTACCATGACGACCTACCAGCTCAAAGGCTATGCTGCGTTAAAGTTTTAGTGCTTGTGTCTGCAGTTTATCAAATGAGTTAATAAAACGACAAATAGCAAAGAGTCTATTAACCTAAATTGGGCAACTCTTCCTATTTTGCAGGTCTAAGTTTATTCAGATGAAACAAATACGATTTTCTGAGCACGTGTTGCCCCACCTGATCGCGGTGGTTGTTTTTCTGGTGGTAACTATCCTCTTCTTTAATCCTGTTTTTTTTGATAACAAATCCATCTCCCAAGGTGACATTCAGCAATGGAGTGGTTCATCAAAAGCATTGCGTGATTATCGTGATGCCACGGGTGAAGAAGGTCTTTGGGCGGGTGCCATGTTTTCGGGAATGCCAGCGTATCTTGTTAACTTAAAATGGAGTGATGGCGTGGTGTTGGGTTTAAAGAAAGTACTTTCAGTTTTTTTACCACATCCGGTAAACGTAATCTTCCTCGCCTTTCTTTGTTACTATATTCTATTGCTCTCATTCAAAGTACGGCCGTGGTTTGCGATAACAGGGGCACTTGCCTTCGGTCTTTCATCCTACATAATCATTGGACTTGGAGCGGGTCATAATGCGCGCATCGGTGCTATTGCTTTTATGCCTTTGATCATCGCTGGAATTCATCTGGCCTTTAGTGACAGGCGAATCTTAGGATTAGGTGTCACCGCCCTCGGCCTTACCCTTCATCTTCGCGAGAACCATTTGCAGATTACGTATTACACCGTACTGATCGTATTGGTTTACGGATTGGTGCAACTCATTTATGCCATTCGTGCCAGACAAATAGCTGACTTCTTTAAAAACATTGGTGTACTTATTCCTGCCGTGTTGATTGCCGTAGGTACTTTCTTTGGTCAGTTTTGGGCCATCACTGAGTATACGACTTACTCTATTCGCGGTCCGTCTGAATTGATTAAGAAAAGCACTTCGAAAGATGATAATGGATTATCCAAAGAATATGCATTTCAATACAAGTATGGTGTTGGCGAATCGATAGCGTTGTTCATCCCCAATATTTATGGAGGCACGAGTACCAATTACTTTGTTCAGGATCCGGAAAGTGAATCGTATAAAGCGTTGGCTAAATCGGGAGATAATGAAACCGCAAATCAACTGGCAGGTTATACATCAGCGTATTGGGGACCACAAGGTTTTACAGGAGGCTCATACTATGCCGGAGCGATCGTTTGTTTTCTATTCATACTTGGAATTGTGTTTGGAGAAAAAAAGTATATCTGGTGGCTGGTGCCATTAAGCGCGCTAAGTCTCATGCTGAGTTGGGGTGATAGTTTCTCCTCCTTCAACTATTTCATGTTCGATTATTTTCCTGGATATAATAAGTTCAGGTCTTTCAACTTTGCATTGGTGATCATCCTTTTTTCAATGCCGCTGTTGGGTTTAATGGGATTAGAAAATTTATTGAAGGAAGGCTGGAGTAAAACCACTCAAAAGAAATTGATCTGGCCATTGGCTCTTACTGTTGGAGTCAGTTTATTGCTGATCATGGTGGGTGGTGTAGGAAATTTCCTCAAGCCAGAGGACGCGCAATTACCACCTTGGTTCAAAGCAGCTTTAAAGAATGATCGTGCATCTCTGATGCGTGCGGATGCATGGCGAGCCATTTGGTTAATCCTTGTTTTCTGTGCAGCGCTATTTGCGTTGTTGAAGAATTTCATCAGTAAATCCATTATCTATCCGGTCATGGCGTTGTTGATGGTGATTGATCTCGGTTTTGTAGATAGCCGTTATTTTTCTAAAGAGAAGTATGTGCGCAAGCGTGAGAATACCATGTTTGCACCTACACCAGCAGACGAAGAAATCTTAAAGGATAAAAGTTATTATCGGGTATATGACCTTCAGGGTGCATTTAATGACGCCCGCACTTCTTATTTCCATAATTCCATAGGAGGATATCATGGAGCTAAGATGAGGCGCTACCAGGAATTATATGATTCCGGTATTGCAAAGAATACACAACGGTTGATGCTGGATGCACAACAAGGGGCGCCACAGTTTAATAAATATGGTGTGCTCAATATGTTGAATGTGAAATTCATCGTGTATGGAACGGATAAGCAAAGCATCATTGGTAATCCTCAAGCCAATGGCCCGGCCTGGTTTGTCAAGGAATTGATAGTGGTTGATAATGCAACTGAGGAGTTAAAGAAAACTGCGGAGGTGAATTCAAGAGAAGTGGCGGTGGTTAAAAGTCCGCAGACTTCATTTGACAGTCAACAGTTGGCAGTTAACACTGGACCTTTGACCGTTGACAGTTTAGCAATCATCACCTTAGTTGACCATAAGCCTCCTTACATGAAGTATGAATCACAATCTTCAGCTAATGGGTTGGTCGTGTTCTCAGAAATTTATTACCCGAAAGGATGGCATGCCTTTATCGATGGCACGGAAGTAACCATCTTAAGAGCCAACTATATTTTGCGAGCATTAGAAGTGCCTGCCGGCAAGCATACGATCGAGTTCAGGTTTGAACCAAAGCCATATACCGTAGGAAATAATATTACTATGGCTTCGGGCTGGATTCTCCTTATTGTGGTGTTGGGGAGTTTAGTGGCGAGTTTAAGGGAGGAGGAAAGGAGTTAGTCGTTAGTCTTTAATCTTTAATCTTTAGTCTTTAATCTTTAATCTTTAGTCTTTAGTCGATGGTCCATACAGGCGGATTGATCCTGTCAGTCTAAGGCCCTCAAAGACTGACTGGGGAAAACTAAAAATGCTGCTCCAATCCTGAGCGGCCATTAAAGTCTGAAAGCACCGAAAGGAATCCAATAACAAGTTTCATCATTGACTCTAAACCAGCAAAGGATCCCCTTGTTCGAAGCCGGGTTCTCTATAAGGAGGATCCTTCGCTCGTTGATGCTTTTTTCTTAGTACACGAATGCTTTAAGGATTTATCATTCTAATAATAACATTCTCTTTTCTAATCGCTCAGGATTGGAGTCACTTTTTTTTGGGCACCTTAAAAAATCCCTGCCCCAATCCAGAGCGGCTATCAAAACCCGATAGCTGCGAAGGTAATCTGATAACAAGTTTTTATCATTGACTCCACACCAGCGAAGGATCCCCTTGGTCGAAGCTGGTTTCTTCCTTGGGAGATCCTTTGCTCTTTGGTTTCTAACCATAGTTAGCAACTGCATTAAGGTTTATCATTATAAGTAAATCAATCACGATGATCGCTCAGGGTTGGAGTCGGTTTGTTATTAGCCACATCAAGTATCGAACAAGCAACAACGATTAACGAACATCCACTTACACTAAAAAGAATCATTCATCTTTCAATACATCCACCGGATTGGTCAGCGCTGCTTTCATGGAGTGATAGCTGGTGATCATGATCGCAATGACCAATGTGCCCATGCCCACCATGGCAAATATCCAAAGAGAAAGTGTTATGCGATAGGCAAAATCCTGTAACCATTTTTGCATGATCCACCAGGAGAGTGGCGCACCTATCATAAAGGCAATGATGATCAATCGCGTATATCCTTTGGATATCAAGGCAAGAATGTCGAGCACCGAAGCACCCGATACTTTTCTGATCCCTATCTCTTTGGTGCGTTGTTCCAGTGAGTAGATGATCATACCTAATAAACCCAGGCCTGCGATCATGATGGCAAGTGTTGCGATGATGGTCAGGATAGTCCCAAACTGCTGTTGCGTTTTGAAGGTATCGGCAAAGGCTTGGTCAACAAATTCAAATTGTAATGGAGCATCCCCTGCATGTGTTTTCCACAGGGCATTAAGTTCCGCCAACGTCTTTTCCCACGACTCACTATTTTGTGATGCGATGCGCAAGGCGATGTACCCCTTATCACCCACACCAAATAGGTTCTTCGATTTGCTATGAAAAATAGCCATCGGCTCTATAGGATTCTCCAATGACCAATAGTTGAAATCTTCCACGATACCGATTACCTCGAATTTGATTTCGCCACCGGGTGATTCAATCTTTTTTCCGATGGCTGTTTCATCTGCGCTCCAGCCTATTCGCTCGATGGCCGCTTTGTTAAGAATCACACGCTCCTCGTCTCCGGGCATATCTTTTGAAAAATTTCTTCCGTGTGTAAGTTTGATGTCCAGGGTAGGAATAAACTGATCGTCACCCGATGTATAATTGAGGGCAAACGTTTCGTTGTTCATTCCTTCTGCACTGAATTTATCGCCACCCCATACTTTTGGAGGCACGGATGAACACCAACTTGCACTCATAACGCCTGAAACATTCATCGCAGCCTGTGTCATACTTTCTGCATCTTTAACAAGTTCAACATGATTCACCACCAGCAGATTTTCTTTATCAAATCCAAGATCTTTTTCAGATACAAAGGTTAGTTGTTGAAATACAATGGCGGTGCAGACCATGAGAATGATCGATACACTAAATTGAAAAACGACCAAACTATTTCTGAATATTTGTCCTTTGTGGCCTGCCTTTAATTTTCCTTTCATTGCTTCCACAGGATGGAATCCCGTAAGGAATAACGTAGGATAACTGCTGGCAATTATCGCCATTAAAATAACCAAGGCGATGAGCGAACTGACTAATCTCAGGTCTACAAATAGATTAAGTTCAATCGATTTTCCAGTGATCAGATTAAACCCGGGTAACACTATTTGCGCAACCGCCAGGGCAAGTACCAAAGCGATGACGCAAAACGATAGCGCTTCTAAAAAGTAATTCAAGCTTAATTCTTTTTTGCCCAGACCTAGAATTTTTCTTATGCTGGCTTCCTTTACCCTGCGTGTGAATTGTGCTGTAGACAAATTCATAAAGTTGACGCAGGCAAGGAGCAAGATAAAGACGGCAATGCCAGTCATGGAATAAACAATCTTCTTATTCCCGCTTTCATTCAACCGGTTATAAACAATTTGATCAGGTAAGTGAATATCCAACATCGGTTGAAGAAACAGCTCCCACTTTTTTCCTGATTTAATATATTCATCATAGGAAACATTCATGATGCGTTTCAATGTTTCTTCTGCATACTTCCGTGGAATGACAGCCAACTTCGCCTTTGTGTTTTCGATGTCAGTATTCTCGCTAAAGCGGACAAAGGTTTCTAATTGTGTCCAGACCCAACTCCAATGAAGTCTTTCTACTGTGGGAAAACTGCTCATGGAAAGCAACGCATTGAATTCGATGTATGAGTTTTCAGGTGTATCTTGAACAATACCAGTTACCTCATAAGTTTGCTGATTCTCGGCAGTGCCCAGACGAATGAGTTTCCCCATGGGGTCTTCATCTCCAAAGTATTTTTTCGCGGTGGATTCAGAAAGTACCATTGTATTAGCTTGCTTCAATGCCGAAGCAGCGTTCCCATTCATCAGCGGAAAGTGAAACATTTTAAAGAAGTTGGTGTCGGCCGCCAGAATTTTCTCCTCTTCAAAGGTGGTCACCTCACCCGATGGATGTGTGTAGGAAATAAAAAAGTTGCCCGGTGTATGAATGCTGGTGACGAGTTCGGCTTCTGCCAATTCTTCCCGTAAGGCCGTTGCTACTCCAGGTCCTGTGGATCCAAACTGATGATCATCTCGCTCGCCCCAGATGAAAGTCTGGTTTACACGATAGATACGATCAGCATGAGGATGAAAACGATCATAGCTGAACTCGTGGCGAACATACAGGTAAATGAGTAACGCACTGGATATACTTACTGTAAGCCCCAGCAGGTTAATCGTTGAAAAGAGTTTTTGTCTTCTGAGATTTCGGGCAAAAAGAATCAGGGCGTTTTTCAACATAGGTCTGAGGTTTACAATGTTAAAGTCAAAGGGCGTACCAACATCAATAACCTTGATTCAGGATTTATTTGAGTATTATTGATTTTCGTGCCTGTTCAATGTTGAATAGTATTGTCCGGATTCGGGCGATTATTTTGGGGGGTGTTGTTAATTGTGATCATTCAAACTTCTATTTTAGAGTTTTAAAGTTTGAAATGAATCTCGATCAATCTGTCTCCTCCATTTTCAAAAGTAAATTTGCAAAAGAACCTTTATTGGTAAGCGCCCCCGGTCGCATCAACCTGATTGGTGAGCATACTGATTATAATGAAGGCTTTGTAATGCCGGCTGCCGTAGATAAGCAGTTAACTTTTGCAGTCGCTTCGAATCAAACGAATCGGTTCAATTGCTTCTCTGTTAATTCTAATACATCTGTTTCATTCTCTACTTCGGAACTGCAAGCTGGAGGAGAGTGGCATCATTATCTGATGGGAGTGATTGACGGCATTCAAAAGAAAGGCCTTCAAGTGGGCGGGGTAGATTGTGTATTTGGTGGAGATATTCCGGGCGGTGCAGGCATGTCTTCATCAGCCGCTTTGTGCTGCGGATTTGGATTCGCATTAAATCAGATTTTCAAATTGAATCTTACTCGTCTTGAATTAGCAAAGATCGGTCAACATGCTGAACACAATTTTGCTGGCGTCATGTGTGGCATCATGGATCAGTATGCAAGCTTGTTTGGCAAACAGGATGCTGCGCTTTTGTTGGATTGCAGAAGTCTTGAGCATGAATACATTCCTTTTGATTTTCCGGAGATTGAGATTTTGCTGATTGATACGAAGGTTAAACACTCCCTGGCTTCAACAGCGTACAATGATCGGAGAGCTGCCTGTGAAGAAGGGGTGAGGTTACTTCAGCGATCAAGACCGGAAATTAAATCTCTTCGCGATATAGGTCTCAGTGAACTTGAATTCATCCGGCATTTGGTTCATGAAGATATTTTTATCAAGTGCCGGTTTATCATAAATGAAATCGCGCGCACCCAACGGGCAGCGGCCCTGCTCAAAGCGAATGATCTCAGGGGTTTTGGTAAACTCATGTTTGAAACGCATCGGGGACTGAGCCAGGAGTATGAGGTAAGTTGCGCTGAATCAGACCTGTTGGTAAGTATAGCATCTCAATTTTCGGAAGATGTTTTGGGTGCCAGAATGATGGGAGGGGGCTTTGGTGGTTGCACCATCAACCTGGTGAAGAAAGATGCCATTGAAAAATATTCTCAGAAAGTCAGAGAGAAATATGTTGTTACTTTCAAAAAAGAACCTGATTTTTATTCAACTAAGCTGATGCAAGGTGTTCATACACTATCGTAAGTATGGAGTTGTGAATATTAAGTATCAGTAAACCCAATTACCTAAACAACTATGAGTTTATCCACACTTGACATTATTGTATTTGGAGCTTATTGCGCCCTGATACTTGGCATTGGCCTCTGGGTCTCGCGCGATAAGGATGGCGTACAAAAAAATGCAGAAGACTACTTTCTCGCGAGTAAGTCATTGCCCTGGTGGGCGATTGGAGCATCCTTGATTGCGGCCAACATTTCGGCAGAACAGTTTATTGGTATGTCAGGATCCGGCTTCGCTATTGGTCTGGCCATTGCCAGCTATGAGTGGATGGCAGCCATCACGCTGCTGGTAGTGGGTAAATTCTTTCTTCCGATTTTCATCAAGAAACAGATTTACACCATCCCTGGTTTTGTTGAGAAACGCTTCAGCACCAATCTCAAAACGATTCTGGCCGTGTTCTGGATTGCTCTGTTTATTTTCGTTAACCTAACCACTGTACTCTATCTCGGAGCAAGGGCAATGGATACGGTTATCGGAAATGGCGATGGGAGTATCATGATGTATAGCATCCTGGCACTTGGATTATTTGCAGCAGCCTATTCCTTATGGGGAGGTCTTTCTGCAGTAGCGTGGACCGATGTAGTGCAGGTAGTTCTTTTGGTCTTTGGCGGATTAGTAACGACCTATATTACGCTTGAGGAAATTTCACCCACCGGTGGTTTAATTGATGGGTTTGTTCATGTGTTCAATACAGTACCCGGTAAATTTTCGATGATATTATCGAAGGGTGAAATCATCACACCGGACGGAAAAGATGCATGGTGGGATTTGCCCGGTTTGGCAGTACTGGTAGGTGGAATGTGGGTGGCCAACATTTATTACTGGGGATTTAATCAATATATCATTCAACGAACGTTGGCTGCCAAAAGTCTCGAGGAATCACAAAAGGGTATTGTGTTTGCCGCTGCTTTAAAAATGATCATACCCCTTATTGTAGTTGTTCCGGGAATCATTGCTTACGTGATGAATGCGGATGCATCGGGACAATTGACACCCGAAACGCTTGACCCAAGTTTCTTGAATAAAGACGGTGGCGTTATTAATGACAATGCCTTCCCCTGGTTGGTACGCAGTTTCATCCCTCCTGGTCTTAAGGGATTAGTTTTGGCAGCGTTGGCAGCGGCTATTGTTTCATCGCTGGCGTCCATGCTCAATTCTACGTCTACCATTTTCACGATGGATATTTTCCTTCCCTACATCAATAAAAATGCTTCTGATAAGTTAACGGTGAATGTAGGTCGTATCAGCGGAGCCGTTGCTTTGGTGATTGCGATGATTATTGCCCCTATGCTTGGAAATTTAGGACAAGCCTTTCAGTTTATTCAGGAGTATACGGGCGTTGTCAGTCCGGGAATTCTGGCAGTGTTCCTCACCGGTTTATTCTGGAAGCGCGCTACTAATAATGCAGCCATCTGGGGTGTTATTCTTTCCATACCCATCGCCATGTATTTTAAGGTAGCCCCGAATGGTTGGTCGGATGCAGCTATTTTCGTGCATATCCCATTCATGAATCAAATGTTCATTACCGCACTGGCTTCTATCACTATCATTTTGGTGATCAGTTACCTGGAAGGAAAAGGAAAGGTGAATGAAAAGGGAATCAATCTGACTTCCGAATTATTTAAGACAAGTCCTACATTCAATATTGGAGCAGTGGTTATTCTGATCATTTGTACGATTCTTTATACAATATTCTGGTAGCACGTTGATTAAACAAATCAATACTAAAAAGCCCCGAGTGATCGGGGTTTTTTATTTTTTGGCTATGGTAAAAAAATAGATTCATTAACAATAGAGTCCGAAAAAAAATAAGACAAAAGGCAAAGCGTGAATCCTTGAATAAGTATGATCTGCTGAAAAAGTAGACAGTAAGCGTATAGCAGTCGATGAGTATCGGCTTTCCATACATCCAGTAATATTGGGAAGTGGTAAGCCTTGTTTCAAGATATCACATCGCGAAAGAATGGGAAATTAGTAAGCCATAAAGTATACGACATCGGCTTGGTTTTACTCACGTTTATTCCAGCTTAATTTGTCTTCTTGATTTATTTTCGACTCCTGATTGTAAGTCCCAGCCGGAAGTCCATCATTTGCGCAAAGCTGGTGTATACATAACCCACGTGATGCTTATGAATAACCTGGGTCTGCGTATTTATAAATGCGGCTTCCACAACACTGGAGCGGTTGGGCGGTGAACTGGATTGATGACCATCGGGCACATCCGTATTCATGTAATTTACTGTGCCGCCCTGGGTATAGAAAGCGCTTACGTTGATATACAAAACTTCGGTGTGCAGTTTCTTGAATAAGGAGGAGAGATCATACTTTAAGCCTCCGCCAACGGAATAAATCCAGGTTCCATCTTTCTGAAGCAGATCTGTTTCCACCGGTTCACAACTATCGAAATCGTCCGGATCATAAATATTTAAATTAGTGCTAAACCATGAATAGCCTGCCTTCATTCCAACGTAAGGAATTAATTTTTTACCGGTAGTCAGATTATACCGCCCTGAAGCCATCAGATTTGTAAAGGAGTTGGTAACGTTGATATCCATGTCTGCAGTTGTACCATCACTGAACGTGTACTGCTGTCGTGTTTGATCGTAACCATACATGGTGAAATTCATTTCCGCTCCCAATGCATACCTCTTGTCAGGCGATACGAGATGAAAATCCATAATCACTCCATGGCCTTGATTGATATTTTGTTTCATTTTGCCCGTGGGGGATGTATAGGCATAACCCAACGACCATTCCCGGGTCCACTGTGCATAACTGGTTTGCATGGATACTACGAGGACGAACACGAAAAGTAGCTTTTTCATGAGATGTGCGGTTGGGTTAATGAAGGTACAAAAAAAATCAATGGCTGTTTTTAATGGCATAATTACCTGAACCGATTTTCAGCCTGATAGATTGCGTATTTTAGCGTCATGCAGCTGGAAGAAAAAGTGAATGCAGTAAAACAAGTGTTAGAAAACCTGGACCAACAGATTTCAGGTTTCCAATCGGCTACCAGTTTGCATTGTAAATGGGGTTGTGGCAAATGTTGTTTCAAGCCCGACATCGAAGCTACCATTCTAGAGTTTCTCCCTTTCGCATTTCATCTTTATCAGCTGGGTAAGGCGCAAGAATGGCTAGATAAATTAAATGAGTCGGATTCTTCTATTTGTCATATCCTGAATCCCACCCAGGCCAGTGCGGGTTTGTGTTCTGAGTATGAGCACCGCGGACTGATTTGCCGGCTCTTTGGTTATTCGGCCCGCACCAACAAGTATGGAAAGAAAGAGTTGATTACCTGTCAGATCATTAAAACCGAGCAAGCGGAGGCGTATGAAAAAGCAACTGCAGAAATAGATAATGGCTTGCCCGTGCCCGTGATGAACCAGTTCTACATGCAATTGCACGGTATCGACTTTGAGTTAACACAAACCTTTTATCCGATCAACGAGGCCATCAAAAAGGCAATTGAAACGGTGCTTCAGTATTATTCATATCGGTAGAGAACGGGCCTTGCAGTTAATCTGGTGAGAAGATGTGAATGGTCAATACGCGAAGTAGTGTTGGTCCGGGTACGATGATCGAAAGGCGAGATTGTCTACCACGTTTTAAGAAAACCCGATCCTAACTGAAAGGTCAATTTGAAAACCGTCTGCCTCAACTTTTTAACTACCTGAGACGAATTACCTTTTGGTGAAAGAGGAGGTGTAATCCGGGAAGATTTTGAGTCACCGTCATGCAGCCACGTGGTGACGGAAATAATAATCGCCACCACAATGCCAAGGATCAGTAAAAAGTCTCTATGAGATGCCGTTAGTTTCACATCTGGGCCACGTCCAAAACGAATGCCACGTGTGTAACCTATGAAAAACAGCAGTATAAGGCATTTTTTCATTTCCGGATGTACAAAATCGTACAAAACTTCGCTTCATTTCCGAACGGTTCCATGCATTTTCGGTTACCCGGCCTATTCTTTGCTTATCTACCATGGAACTACTTTTCTTATTAAATTTGTTCTGTTAAAAAATTACGAATCGCTGCAAGCATGAAGAAATACCTCGTTTTAGTGTTCACGGTGTTGGTTAGTTGGC
>Ga0163153_10004482_pt1 | contig 17500 bp, 11 predicted proteins | sample OliLakLV19MP6IB1_FD_148629 | JGI IMG/M metagenome (GOLD analysis project Ga0163153, IMG submission 148629) | Freshwater microbial mat bacterial communities from Lake Vanda, McMurdo Dry Valleys, Antarctica - Oligotrophic Lake LV.19.MP6.IB-1 | ecosystem: Environmental > Aquatic > Freshwater >... | reverse complement strand
GCCACCGACCATGTTGCTTTCGTTTAAGTCAGAAATACCAGAAAATGGCATCAACACGCCCGATGGTTTGAAACGAATCACCAAAGCCGAGGTGGAACCGTATCTTACCCGTCCACTGCGGCGGTCCGGCGTGCTGGTCTATGACGAGCAGATCGTCCGCACGGATCTTGTGCTGGAGATAACCTTGTCCGTGCGCAAGGTGCCGTTCTACGCACCAGAAGGAAACAGCATCAATGAAATACCCGACATTCGTGTAGTGGCCAGGCGAACTGCCGACCGCACGATTGTGGGCCAAGCCTCAAGTTTCGAGTTGTTGGGAACGACGAAGGCCTGGTCAATCTATCGCCGCGTCGGTGACGGTGAATTGTTCAGGGCGATCGCGCTCGTGGTGATGGAAGATATGATTATCAATGCGGCCAAAGGGGCAAATGTCGCTGTCGTGAAGGAGATAAAAGCCTGGCAATACGAAATTACGAAGGAAGATTATGTCAAGGGGGGAACTTCCGCGCCGGAGACACCTGTAGTCGCGCCCACGAGAAGATTCCTGCTATCGCTCGATGAGTATCTGGGGAAGGCTGAGAATCCGGAACCGATCATTAAACGGTCGTTTCAAGAACGGGCCGAGAGAAGCCTTCAGCAGGCCGGCCGATAGGAGCGGATTCTCCAGTTCGGGATATTGCACGTTTATGAGTAAGAATCACCTCGTTATTGGCATCGGCGGCACCGGAGGCAAGATCATCCGAGACTTCCGCAAGACAGTATTTCAGCAGTTTCGCAAGGAGGCTCCTGAAGGAGCTAACATTGAGTATCTCTACATTGACTCCAGCGACGCCGACATGGCACCTGACAATGAGGACTGGAAGATTTTAGGCACCAGCGTCCAACTGGGCAAGAAAAGCCAGCTTCTCATACAGGAGGGAGACTTGCCTTCCCGTTTGGAAAACACGAATCAATTTCCTGGCATTAAACGATGGATCGGTTCGAAGAATCTTTGGCTACCTTACTTGAAGACTATTCAAGGCACCAAAGCTGCCGCGGGCCAGCGCCGGCGGCTGGGGCGGTTCTTGTTTGCCTGTAACATACAGAAGTTCAAAGAAAGCATCGCCTTGCAGGTCACCGCCCTCCATCGGACAGGCAATGACACTGCAGTCACCTTTCATGTGTGTTGCGGGCTTGCCGGGGGAACCGGCAGTGGTTCCGTGGTGGACACAGTGGCTCAGATCCGCGCGATGTACCCATCGGGCAACAACCGGATTGTTATCTACGCGCTCCTGCCAGAAGAGTACCCAAAGCCAAACTGGGCGCTTTCAGGTTACTATCATGCCAACGGCTATGCGGCTCTTCTGGAGTTGAATGCTCTCAGCGCCGGCGCTTGGGAACCGCATGATCTGACCGGGGAAAAAGACCGACTGCCGCTCTCGGATCCGTTCAACGCGTGCTACGTTTTCACCAATGAGAATGAGAACGGCATGCCGGTGGATGTAGATACCGAAGTGCCGTCCATTGTGGCTGATTTCCTGTTCCAGAAGATTGTGGCCGTGGAGGACATGAACTGGCAGGAACTTCGCAGGTGGGAAAACGCCGAGAATGGCGACTCAAAGCCGGAATCCACCGGACGCAGCCCGGTGGGTGAAAGGAGCAAGCGCTTCATGACTTTCGGCATCAAGCGTCTCGCCTTTCCTGAGGAGGAAATTACTGAGTACCTGACCTATGCGTTTGCCCGGCAAGCGTGCCTGCAACTCCGCTACAATCATTGGACAGACGAGCAGGGATTCATCTCCGATCCGCGGATCTTGGACTTCGGCGAGTGGATCAAGCAGAAGGAAACACTCACCAAGTGGACAATCAGTGATGATCATCTCTGTTTGTCCTTGGGAATCTTGCCCGAGGAAGCATCCAACCGAAAATGGAAGCTGATCGAAGAAGAATGGCGCACGGTCATGCCCCAGCTTAAGAATGCGGCGTGGGAGTGCCCTGAAAACAACAAGCTGGATGCTCTGGGGCGCATTTGCGAAAAACGGTTTACGACCGACTACCGGGGCCTCGGAGTCGATGGGTTTTACAAGACCAAGCTGCAAAGCCGGCGGGAGCATGCCAAGTGCGTGCGGAGCGTGATCGAACAAGAACTGATGGCCGACTGGAAAAACGGCACTCGCTCTATTTTTGAAATCTCAAACTTGCTGAGCGTAGTCAAAGATTATCTTGGCACACGAGCGGCTGCCTTCGAAGCCAGAGCGGGGGAGTATCGTGAAACCTCCAATCGGGAGGCGGAAAATCTCCAGATGAACCAGAAGGAATGGGCAAAAGTGGGCATCGTTTCAGGCTTGCTGGGCAAGCACCAGAAGCTTTTTGACGCACAAGCCACTTGCCTCGAAACCAGCTATGTCTGCAAGACTCGGATTCAAGCCTTGGCGTTCGCGAGCAAGCTGGTCGAGGAAGTGCTGGCAGAATTAGACAACTTGAAGGGCGAAGTAGACCGAAGTGCTGCGTTGATTGCCGATGCAATTGATAGTTACAATCGAGGGCTGGAGCAAAGATGCAACGACCCGGTTGAACGTGTTGACTATAAGAAGCAGTTGATTCGATTCTATAACTCCGAACTGGTCCGAAAAGTTACCATCTCGCTGACCAAGAATGAGAAGGAACAGGCCACCCAGGTTGGGCGGGTGCGGGCCGTGTTGTTGGAACCGATTGGGGAGAGGCCTACTTTCGCGCTGTTTAACGAGCGCATTAACCGTCAAACCTTCCTCGACACCTTGGGCAAACAATGCAAGGAGAACGCTGAAATCGCACACCAGAACCTCGTTACTAGCCCTCGGGAGAAGCTCTTGCGGGTTAGCGTTCTCGACAAGCTCAAGGAGCGATTTGGTGACGACCAGCAACTACGTGTGTTCATCAATGACTTAGTCCAACACGCGGGCAATTTTGCTCTGCCGAACGAAGCTGAGCAGCGAAACTCCGAGGCCGGCAACCCCGGAACCATCTGCATCAGCAGTTTTTCGGTCCTGATACCAAAATCCAGCGATGCGTTTGTCGGTCGGTTAAAGGACGCATTCCGGAGAAGTCTTACTGCTGACATGAGCTTCATTGAAACCAGCCGCCGGCCTAATGAGATTTGCCTGGTCAGCCTAACCAACCTCATGCCTTTACGGACGCTCAAAATCGTTAAATTCCTTCGGGAGCGTTACGATCTGGTGATTAACGGGGCCAACCCGGCAGAGGCACGAATGTTCCTTCACCTTGAAGGGGACGGAAGCCATTACCCGGAACTCTTCGGCCGGTCGGCCTCTGAACTGAAGGCGGCAACCGTGCCTTACTTACTCCTGGCTAAAGCCCTCAATTTGCTGCAAGAAGTAAATAGCCAGGCACTCGGCAGAACCGCTTTGTTCCTCATCATAGAAAATGAAAGCGGACTGGAGGGTGACCAGATCGAACTCGGGAACAACATCATTGAAGGCCTCGACAGGCTGGATCTCAACACGTTTGAGAAGCTTACCAGCGAGGTGGAACGAAAACTCCCCTCGGGGACCGGAGCAAAGGAGGAGTTGGCCCGGCAAATTGTGGCGGAAGTCAAGGCCATCAAGAGAATCCGGAATAACGACTCCTTTGACCCGATTTTCAAACTTTTCAACGAAGGAGCGGCTAGGGCGATCTCTCGTCTCAAACAGACTTAAATCAAGGCAGTAAAGAAATCGAAAACCTATGCCTGTTCGCCTTGGAAAATGCACCAAGTTCGCGGAATGTAACACTGCTGACAGTGAGTCAATAGTTGACGTGACGGAGGGCGCGCCTTTTCTCTGTCCTGAGTGCGGCAGCGAACTGACTCCTTTCGAGCCGCCGACGCGGCGCAAATGGCTCATGGTCGCAGGCTCAGGCGCAGCCTTGGCTGCTTCGGGAGCAGTGCTCTACAAGCTGATGCAAGGAAAACGCCCGCCGCAACCCACACCGCGGCAGAGAGATGTGGTCTTTTTGATTTCGCTTTCTCCTACGATTGCTAATGTTTTTCTGCCGGATACAGGGCGGTTTTTGCAAGAGGCTTTTGCCAAAGAACCAGGGCACGACGGGATGGCCTTCAGCCTTTGGGGCTTCTGCGGGCCGGGAGTCGACAATTTTTCGCCTTTCGAAGTTCGAGCCATGATGCCGCAGCCTGATCGCTTTGCCGCATTCGACGCCGCTCTCCCGCTGCTCAAGCCAAATCCGAAGGGAGGCTGGAAACACGATGCAATTCGGGCGCTTGACGCGGTTCTCGACAAGTCTGGCTGGCAGCAGGGTGCTGATCACGATGTTGTCATCATCACTGATTCCTCGTCCTCATCCAATCAGGGTAATGAACGAAGCACGCGTGAAAAAGCAGACAGGCAAAAGGTCTGCGTCTCCGTTGTCCACGTTTTAAACCACCTCATACCGGAGGATCATTTGAACGGCGAACGGCAATACCGGCTGTTGAGCGATAACGCCAGAGCTGGAGGCAAGGAGGGATATTACCCAGTCAAGGGCAGCCCGGGTGGCGGCACGGACGGAAGTTACCGGGCGAACTTTCGGGCCGCTTTGTATGCGTTAGTGGAAAGCTTGAGCCGCACTCCATAGGGTCTTGGTAAATCCGGCTTGCTCAAGGTTTATCCATGCCGACTGTAAGCATACGTCTTGACCAGTTACAGCGATTGCGGGATTCCCCTACGCTTTGCTTCTAGCCCATTTGCAAAAAGAAGGGCAACCGATTGCACCCAATTCGCTCACGAGCCGTTAGATGCCTGTTGCTTCTTGCAGGGGCCGGACTCGCTTTGCTGGCTATTGCGGCTTGTGGATGGCTCCTCAAGTCTCTGCTCACAAAAGGCAATGGCAACCGCTCGGACGTCAGAACTGTTGCTCCCATCCAGACTATTCCTCGATCACCGACCCTGCCAACTGGCGGCCAGCCGGCAGGAGAAAAGATTTCGATTCCGTTTAAGGAGGCAAGGAACTACGAGACGATCGGAATCAGGATTGATCCTGATCTCGTCACCAGCAACCGTCAGGTCAACTATTGGGAGCAGAAGGTGTTGTCCAGATTTTTAGCCGTAGGCATGAACTCCACCGTAACGCGTTTGCGGAATCATCCGGAGGAAAAGAGCGCAGTCTTCGCAACTCTGTGGGGGCTGCTCAAAGACTCGAAGAGCCCTCAGCATGACCCGCACTGCATCCTCCTCGCAGACAGGCCGGAATCCCAAGCGCCAACAGCGCTCTACGTGGCCCGCGTGAAGCAATCCGGTGATGATCACTCACGCCTAACGCTCGAATTCGAGTTCATTGCCGTAGGCCAGGCAAATCCGGTCATCACCCTGGCGAAACGGACAGCACAGCAGAGCGACCTGCCATTCCGGTTCACGCATGAACATTTTCCGAACCATGATTTCGATGGCTTTTGGAAGGGGCGTGAAGAGGAACGGGACCGGTTGTTCGGCTGGATTCAGCAGGCACCTTTGACGCTGCTGCGGCATGTGGTGGCGTCCGGGAGAGCATCGTTTTATGTGGAGGGAAACAAAACCAAGAGTGACGAGGTGGAGGGGTTGCGCATTGTTTTCCTCGGCTCCGGCACGCCGCGCTCCATCTCTCCGCCAGCCGGCTATCTGGAAAAGGATTTTGCGGACTTTAATCTCGACCAACTGCGGTCCAGGCGGCATGTCCGTTTGGGAGATCGGCTGGGCGAGATCACGGGGCTGCACTTGTTCACTCCTGCCCAACAGCTCCCTGTCAAAGTGGCAATCTGGCAGTACTTTGAAGGAGGCACTCGCAATGCTGAGGTTGATGTCCGCCTTCCTGGCGCGGACCCGGGGTCGGAGCTGCTCGCCACTCTGCATTATCAGCCATCGGGTACCTCGGGCTTGTGCGATGTTCTGGTGGAAAACATCGGAACCAAACTCCGCAAGCCTCGCGAACTGGTTTTTGATCTTGTGGCGGAATCAGTCTTCGGCTGTTCCGAAAATGCCCATGGCCCCGAAGCCTTTTCCCAGTGGTGGAATCGTCGCTACCCATCTGCTTCGATTGAGGGCTCGCAGCTGGATGATCTCATGGTGTCAGCACAGTTGGCGCGAACGACCGGCTCCCGTGATCCAAGATGGTTTGCGGCAAACTACGGGATTGTTGTCATGGACCGGACTGGTGGCTCCCGGCGCCTTCGGGAAGCGCACCATCTTTCGGCAGGAGCCATTGAAGCGACGCGCAGTTTTCTGCCTGAGGAACTACAGATTTTTGAAGCCGTGTTGGGAGTTCTCAACCCGACCTATGTGGCGGAGCTTCGCGGCCTGAATGTCGTCAGGCAGGCGAAACACCCGGCGGACCAGAGCGATGCCACTAAGCCAAAAAGAACTGGCATGTGCTACCAGTATGGCGACGCCACAACAGTGGTGATATTTGACGCCGCTACAAACAACGACGCCGCGCTCTTCTGCGGCGACGAGCGCCGCGCTTTTCCAGCCGTGGCCCATACCTACGTGCACGAGATTGGGCATGCCATAGGCGCCCGGAAAGGACGGTTGGAGCAGTTCAACCGTTTTGTGGAATCGCAGCGGATCCTTCCCGTGACTTGGTATGCGACTTCAGAACCTGACACGGAGTTTTTCCCCGAATGCTTTGCGTTGTTTCACCTCGACCCGGCTTGGATGAAGCGTAATCAACCGGCGTTGTTTCGCTGGTTCAGCACCTTGGCGGCAGCGGAACACGGAGGCGGTGGGTCGCCCCCATTGGCAAAATAGTTTTTATTGGACCGGCAAGACGAACCCGACAATCCTATCACCATCACTTTGAACTTATGGATTTTTTTACGCAACTGGTTGAGCTCTTTGCCAAGTGCATCCGTGAAACAGCCGAACGCGAAAGCCTTTTTTGGGCCATGGCCATTGCCTCCGCAGTTGCCGGGCTGGTGGCAGGCTTTATATGCGCCTATTCGGCACGGTTGTGGAACAAGAAGTTTCAGCTTAAGGCCGTTCACTATATGCTTTCCGGCATGGCGGGAATCTGCGCTGTCTGCTGCACGATCTTGCTTTTCAGCGCTGTTCACATTCCAGAGGCCGCCGACAAGGCCATCCAAGAGTGGGAGTCGAAGATCACCAACGATAGAGATTGGATTGAGAACGATTTAGGAAGGCGGATTTTTGAGGCGGTTGATAACATCATACCACAACCACCTTTGGAAAAACGTAAAATGCAGTGGTCTACCCTTGTTGATCAGAATTCTCCCCTCGCGCCGGATGCTGGTCATGCAATGGCGCGGGTTCTAGCCACCGACTCGATGGGGCATTTCAAGCAAAATCATCGTTATCTCAGCTGGCTCCTTTGGCTCGACAAGGAGGGACCGACATCGGTTGTCGAGGACCGCATCGCCACTGAAATGAAAATATCACATGGTGTAGCTTACGTTGTTGCGCTTGGCTGGACTGCAGAGCAGATAACTGAAGACTTAAAGGCGCAGTCCGACAGATTGGTGACGCAGGCTCGGAGCGGGATAGTAATGGTTCTTCTGGTTGGAGAAGTGTTTTGTTTGGGATGGATCGGCTTGGCAGCCTATCGAGATCTTAAAGTGCGGGTGTAGCACTATGGTTCTTCCTGTAGGTAAAAGCCTTTGACATCAAAACAACGTGGAGCAATTCGCTCGACTGCACTGGCAAATTATGAGAAGATCATGTTAGGGGTCTGTAAGGATTATGCTTAAAGCCGTCTTCATCGCATCGTTGGCCATCTTGGTGACTCTCGGTTGTATGCTTGCCTTTCGCAGCCTGGACCGTCCAGGCGAAGAAGAAGAGGGCCGCGAGTTGGCCAATCCCGTGCCGCGCGTCGCTGACGGTGATGGGCGAAATGACATGCCGGACAAGAATACCGTCATAGTCGATGATGAGGCCGTAATCACCAACCTCTCGCATTACCCCAAGAGCTTTCGACAACAGGCGCGCGCCCTCATTGCGACTGTCAAGGCGAGCGAGGAGGAAATTCAAGTCGCGCAACGCGACGTCGATGTTGCCAAAATTGACTTAACTCAAGCCATGTCGGAGGTCGAGATGCTTCAGCAATCCGTCCGTGAAGCTGAGTCCGACGTGAGTGCGACGAGGCAGGAGAGCAAGGCCGAGTGGGCAGCTTGGCGCGCTCAGATGAGTTATGCGAATCAAATGGCAGGCAGAGCGGCTGCTCTTGGCGTGCAGGTGCCCGATGCCGGGCAGCCGCCCCTGCATGCGGACAAAGCAGTCAGAGATGCCGAGCGTCGGCTTGAGACCGCCAAGCAAAAGTATGTAATCCAGCACTCTCAGGCGATCCGCCGTATCGATCAAGCGCGGCTACGGGTGGGGAATAGTGAAAAGAGGGTTGCCAGCCCCAAGGCCGCGTGGGAACGCGCCAAGGCTGAACTCTTCGAAAACCTGTTGCGCACCGAGATGCCAAAGTAAACGAAGCGGCCCAATCAAAGAACTGAACACACCGTCCCAAGCCAACGGAAATAGTCAGATGATCCCTCCAGCCGCAAAAAAACCGCTCGCCCTTCCCAAGGTCGCCATGCGAAACAACTGGAAGTTGGAGAAGGTGCGCCAACCACAGTGGCTTGTCCGAGGCGTCGGCGGGAGGCTCGACCACGTCGCACATGCGTTCGTCGAGTATCTTAAATCTGAGCGCAACCCGCGAATCCGCCTCGCCTACGCCGCCGAGGAAGACCTTATCCCCGACAGCGCCAGGACCATCCGAGTCATTTCGGTGCTGCACAAATACCACCGCGCGGCTTGCGATGTCCATTTCTACGCCCAGGGTCCCGATCTTTATGTCCGTTTCGAGATCGTTGCTCGAACATGGATCGGCTGGCTGAGATGGATACTGCTGGGAATCGCCTTTGTAATTATGTTCGTGGGTATCTACCTGGTTTTTCTCGGTGGGACCGGAATGATGCCAGCACTAGCGAACACTTATGCTCAAACTTATACGGTCAATCCGATGCAGCGCCAAATGATGATTGACCGCATTCTTCACATCGAGCACTGGACGCTGGTCGATTTTGCCGTCAAGGATCCCAAGCTGTTTATCGAGCGCGTCGCTGGTATTCCTACGATGATCGCTGCTGCCATCGGCTTTGTGCTGTTCAAGATTCCAAAGGATCTGCTCCGATATCCTTGCAAGTGGCTCGGATGGCCGACACCCGAGAAGTTCCGCAACGAGGCAATCTCCCACTCCGGGCGGATCCAAAAAACGCTCGCGAATGTCCTCAGCCAAGTGTTTGATATCTATGAAGGAGACGTCAATAAACTCAGCGAATAAATCCGGGGCAATGAGCGGTCGAGAGGCTGCCTCGGGCGGTTCGTCGATTGCGGGGGGCGTGACCAAGGAGACGCCGGCCCCCCCGATCCATAGTGCCAACGCCCCCATTTCCGAAACTGCCGCGCCGGACACCGAATCTGAGCAGGTGTTTCCACCTGCGCCGCTCGCCATCTGGCGAATTCAGCCACTGCCCGACTTCCTGAACGACCCCAGCCTCACCGGTGACACTGAATCCGAACGCTTGCCGGAGTACTGCAGCGGTTGGGTTCAGTTCGTCGGCAGCCTATGGGGCTGGAGCGACCGCGCCACATTCGCTCTGCGGTTCTTTTCCTCGAGAGGAGGGATTGCCATATACTTCTGTGCCCGCCCGCACGACGCGGCAGACGAGGCTCGCCTGCGGGGCGAGGTGGATGTTCTGCTCCGCACGCACAAGCTTTTGACCTCCCCCGACCTCGCACGCGTCTTCGAGGCCGACTTCCGATTAAACACCGCCTTGGCGTCACCGGCGGTCGTGCGCGTCAGGCAACGCCAGATCAACTCGCTCTGGCGCTCCAGTCCGGCGTTCCAGAACAATGTTCAGAACAAGCAACGTCTCGCGTTTCTTTCCGCCACCACCGCCGCTAAGCCGTCAGTCATCTACCCGTGGCGCGGACCGGGCGGGCCATTTCTGGTTCCAATGGAGAGCTTGCTCAGCCAGCCTGTGCCCTGCTCAATTACTGTCATCCTTGAGCCTACCCAGCTCCGGCGGCACGAGTGGGACTATTTAGCTCTCATGGCCCAGCATGCGCAATCGATGGGGGAGCAGAATCATCAGGAAATCGGTGCCGGCGCCGCCTCACGCACGGTCGACCCGTCCGCCAAATTGGCCGGTGAGTTGTATATGTCCTCGCTTCGCCGACTCTCGTCTTCGCCCTTTCTGGCGACAGTCTACTGCGCAGCCGCTGATGATCGGCAAGACGTCGCAGTCGGCCTTGCCGGAGCGATGCAGTCTCTAGTCCACGAGGCCCCGGAAGAAGCCGACGCGGCCGAGGGAAAACCGCTGCCCTGCGGCGCCGATCTCGTGATCCTCCCTCCTCCGTCTTTTCAGGTCGAAAATCCAGAGATGCAAGTGAAGCCTCGCGCTCCAATCCCTCCGAGTCAGCCCGAATTACGGCCCGCTGGACTGACTATTCCCGTGCGCTCACCCATCGAGGCCGGCAACTCTCCGGTTGGGACCGCAACAGCACCCGGTTTGGCCCAATCTCTTCGGTCGCTTTTTGCTGGCTCAACCACTCCGCATAACTCCCCGCCCGTCCGAGGGCCTTCCACTCCCGCTCCCAGTGAACAGCTCTCCTACGTGCCGAAGGTCAATTCAACTGCTCCCCACGCCACTGCTCAGCATGAACATTGCGCACGGATCACCGCGGAAGGTGCCGTGGCAGAGGCCGCCTGGTTGCAGTTTGAGCACCTCCGCAACCCTCAAATTTCTGAACAGCTCGATTTAGACCGCTTGGCCGATTTATGCGACGCGAAGGGTGCAGCCACAGTCTTCCGTCTGCCGGTGTCGGTCCGTGGCGGTGTGCCGGGTATCGCTGTGCGTCAGCTTCCGCCCGACTTCCATCCGGGCGAGCGTATTTTCACCCCGCCTCCCCGTTCCGTCCGTATCGGTGACTTTCAAGCCGGCGGACATGCCTACATCCCCATCGACGATCTTTGCAAACATGCTCTGGTTGTCGGCTTCACCGGCAGCGGGAAATCGGTTACCACTCGCCAGCTAATCCACCAAGCATGGATCGACCACGACGTCCCATTCCTCGTCCTCGAAAGCGCGAAGCAGGAATATCGAGGTTTTATCACAAGCGAAGAATTTGTGGAAAAAGGGCGAAAATACCCCGCTAAACGAGTTCGGTCCTACACGCTCGGCAACGAGACCTGCGCTCCTTTCCGCATCAATCCGTTTGAACTCCTTCCAGGTGTCCGCGTAGAAGCCCACCTCGGCAAACTCCAGGCTTGCTTGGAAGGTGCCATCCCGCCTATCGGTCCTTCCTCCTCTGTCATCCAGGAAGCTCTGCTGAGAGTCTACGAAAACGAAGGTTGGAGCCTGACTGACGTTTACCCCCTTGAGGGATCCTGTAGACGTTCCTTTCCCGTGCTTAAGGATTTCGTGAACGCAGTCGAATGCGTCCTTGCCGAGCGCGATTATCAGGGTGAGGTCAAGAGCAATCTTACCGCTGCACTCGTCGGACGGTTCCGCCCTCTTCTGCTCGGTGGGAAGGGGCGTATGTTCGACGCGCAGCGCTCGGCCCCATCCCCCGAGGCTCTCTTCGAGTGTCCCGTCATCCTAGAGATGAACGACCTCATCGTCGAGGATAAGGCGCTGATGGTCATGTTCGTCCTCATGATGCTCCGTGAGTACCGCGAGAACCACAAATGCAAGTCTGGCGAGTTGGTCCACCTCACCGTCGTTGAGGAAGCCCATAACGTGCTGGAGCAGGTCAGCTCCGAGGGTAGCGGAGAAGGTGCGACCAAGGCCGACACCCGGCACAAGGCGGTTGAGTCGTTCTGTGCCATGCTTACGGAAATTCGGTCGCTGGGCGAGGGCTTGATCATTGCTGACCAGAGTCCTGAGAAGCTCGCCCGTGACGCGCTGCGCAACACCAACCTCCAGCTTGCTCATCAACTCCGGGACGGCAAGGACCGCGAGTCGGTCGCGAACGCGATGATCATGGAGGAGGAACAGAGAGACTTCCTCGGCAAGCTTCGGCCCGGCCAGGCCGCCATGTTCCGCACCGGGCTGGAAAAGGCAACTTTTGTTCAGGTGCAGCTTTATACCCCTGGCCAAAAGGACGAAGCCGCACGACCTGCATCGGGAACGCCGGAGGAGACCGCCTGGTGTGATCGTTTTCGGGGGCGTGGGTTCAACGCCCTGATTCCGGACTCACAGGTTCGTGCCTATATGGACGATGTAGATCCCGCCATGTCCGCGCGCCGCCGGCTCGCACTTCCTTTCCTGGCGTGCGACAGCTGCGCGAGCCAGTGCCGATACCGCGATCTCGTCTTCGGCCATGCGCGGACTGGCCAGGCCCGCGAAGCCGGTCGCCAGTGGTTTGCTCTGACCGATGTCAGTATCCGCGAACAACTCAGCATGACCGTTGCTGACCTCTGGCAGGAGGGGGCCGACCTGGCAAAAGCGGCACTTCGCGAGCTCGAAGACAAGGACCGGATGCTCGCTGGACTGTCCGGACACCTCGATGCAGGGTGGTGCTATTACGCACACATGTACGGCCATCAGCTTCTTGCGAATGGCTGGTGCGATGCCGACGAAGGATTGGACACTGCCTGTCGATCACTCTTTGAGGCTGCCTGGATGACCGCAACTCAGGCACAGCGACCTGCCCTCAGCACGCTTGACGCTGGCAGGCAATAAATCTACACGTCGATCAATCAACACCTAACCCGAAGGATTACATATGTCTGAAATGCAACAAACTCGGAAAATGGAGCAACCCAAAGTCGAACCGCAGCAAAGCGAGCGAGGTGGGACAGCGAAGGCGGGTGATGCGGGCGACCACAACAAAGGTCGCAACATCGACCTCAACACAGCAGGTCGTTTCGACAGTGCGGCCGGAAGGCAGGCGGTTGCCGAACACCTGCGTCAGCCTGAGGGTAAGAAGGCTGAAGCCCAGCCACCTAAGCACGGGGGCGAGGGCGATCTGAGTGGGGGTGGAAAGCCGGGTGATGCGGGAGACCACAAAAAAGGTAGCAACACCGACCTCAACACCTCGGGTCACTTCGACAATGCGGCGGGAAGGCAGGCGGTTGCGGAACACCTGCGTCAGCAAGAGGGTAAGAAGGCTGAAGCCCAGCCACCCAAGCAAGGGGGCGAGGGCGCTGTGCTCCAACAGCGCGAGATGAGCCGCAGCGATGCCGCCAATGTTGCCCGAGTATCGGCCTCAGACCATAACAACCGGCCCCGAGAAAGCCTAAAACCAGAAGCAAAGCCAACCGAAGAACCGAAGATGCCCACGGTCAAGGGAGCTTGATTCACTCTGGCCTCAGAAGCAAACCATCAGAAAGAAGAACGATTCGATGTTGACTGCGATCAATCTCAGAAAACGATTTTAACCACTGACCAAGACCATCGAGTAGCGAATTCACGGGCAAACCAAAACAAGATCGACCATGAAAAACAAGTTGGAGACCCAAGCGGCTGAAGAATCGAAGAAGACAAAGCCCGAAGCCCCTGTGGCAAAAGAAAGCGGGCCTAGGGCGAGGCTGACCACCGAAGTCCTGCCTCGGCAAACACCTTCGAGCGCTACTGATCGCGCTAGGGCCAGTCAGGAACATCAACACGCGGGCGCCGAAAAGCGCTGCGGCCCGCACGAACAGCGGTCGACAAACCAAGCTGGCAGCGAGAGAGTTGAGGCGAAGAGCAACGCGGCGCGTCCCCGAGAATCGCTGGTTGGTCAAAAAAGCGCCTCCGATCGGGACACCACGGACAAGGGTATGGCGAAGCGTGACCAGACCGGTGGTAGATCTGCTGACCGTGGCGCAAACGATCGTTCTGAATCGCCTGCGAAGAGTCCTGCGGAGTCGCTGAAATCCATGCAAATGGCCGAACGGACGACCGGCCAGCAGTCGGATGCGAAGTTCGATCAGGGAGAAAAATCCAAACTCCTTAAACCCGGCGAACAGATTAAAGCACAGGGATCCGACTCAACGGTGAGCAAGAAGGCTTGGGAAACACCGGGATCATTTGTTGTTTCAAATCCGGATGCGCGAACCACTCGAATCGAGGGCTTTATTTCGCCACAGAAGTCCGATCGCACTTCAGCCGAGGGCAAGCTGCAGAAGGAAGCCGCCTCACGCGGTGGCACTCTGGAAAAGGATCAGAAATGGGTGGGCGGACACCTCGTTGCCGACTCGTTGGGTGGTCCCCGCGTCGCGATTCACGGAAGGGAAACTACAGCCGCAAACCTTGAACCTATGGACAAGCGCATCAACGAAAGCCACATCAAGGTCTTCGAGGTCGCACTGCTTGCTGAGATGCAAAAGTCTCCGGACAAGAGGCTGTTCCTTCAAGTTGATTCACGCTGTGACAAAAACGGCAAGCCGGAGTGGGTAACTCACCGAGTTTTCGAGCAAGGCAAGGACGGCATGCCGAAGGGCCGCCCTGTGCGCGAAGTACAGACGCGAGTTGACTCGAGGCCGGAGGAAACATTGGGGGAGACTATGAAGAAAGCCGGTGGCGGCTCAGCAGCGGATTTCCACAGTGCCGACGGCGCAGGAACTCACCGCAGCCGGCACGGCGACCACTGACCGCAACCCTGGCTCGTCCATCGGAGAGGATATATGGTGTCGCGAAGGTCGTCTAAATACCCACACATGAAGAATAATTGGATTTTCACGGTTGCTTGGAGCAAAGATTGCGGTCTCCCTGAAAGGATCTTTGGAGGATCAAGCGTGTTCGTCGCCCCACGAGGTAAGCGTCGGGCTCCAAAGAGCCTGTTGCTTGGCGTCCGTAACTTCGTGATCATCCTGAACCTGCTCGGCTGGGCACCGGTTGTCGTGGCCCAATCGCAACAGGACGAGGGCAACGCAGCACTCGCCGCCCCGCTGCGCTTGGCTGAGGTGCAAATAAAATCGGAGTTCAAGAAGGCCGGAGCCGGCAAGGAAGCCAGTGCCGGAATATCAGCCGTCATCAAGGGCGATGTCGTCACAGTCCGCAGAGTCAGGGACGCGCTGGGTATTGATGACAAGGCGCGGGTGGCGATGGGGGCCTTGGAAGTGCTGGCAGATCCCCAGCAGGACACGATCGAGCCCTACACGCGTGTCAAATACACCTTCATGGTGGATCGCGAGTCGCACGCGATGATCTCGACTCCCGACAGCAGACCCACAAACAAACTCATTGAAAAGCTCAAATTGGAACTTCAGTTCCAGCCTGACGCAGCGGCTTTGACGGGACAGGCCATTCATTACGGGCTGGCCACCCAACTGCTGCGGACTGCCGCTGCTAGGGACGGTTCGGTTGTGCTTGCCGACGACGTTTTGTTCTCGCGCGGTCGTGATCCTTACCTGATGGAGCGTCCCCCCTTCTCCGGGCAAGGATCGTGGACACTGCTGTCTTTCAACCAAACGGTTTCCGACAAGTACAACCATCTCCCATATTCCGTTTTCCTCCAGACACTGATCGCCCAGGCGAAAAGCACCCCGGTATTTTCCGGCGGGTTGTGGCATGATCTTCTGCCCTATGCCGAAAACCTCTCCCCGGGATCGCAGAAAGCATGGGGGCCTGTCTACGTCAGCGTCGCGGAAGGGTTTGAGGGCAAGCGACGTTACGCCTCAGGCGCTTTCATTCGCATCGTCGCGGCGAATCAAAAGGTTGACGACTGCTATCCAATCCTGCTGGCGGCATTAAAATCCTTCCCCGCAAACGACATAGCGGCCAATCGCAACATCGCCATCGCATACGGCTATCTTGTCGAAATGCAGGTTCACTTCGGAAAAAATGTCGTCACTGACCGCGCTGACCACCGTGATATTACGACGATCCTCGCATCCCGCCTTAACGAACGTGAAATGAAAAACGTAATCGCTACTCGAACCGCGCCAAGGTACCCCGAATAGTAGCAGCTGGCATTCTATAATCATTGATAGAATGGTTAATGTGAATGTTCCCACAAGCTGCCACAGGTGGTTTCGGTGTATTTCAAAAAACGGTTACCATCGATTGCCAAAAATGACGGCTTCACCATGCCATGCTGTCGATTCGATCAATCCCCTCAAGGAGGCGAAAACAGTCAGATCGCATTCGTGCGAGCAATGGCCGCCCGCTTTATCGCTATGGCATTACGCGTAGTCATTCTGCGTTTCCTCGCGTCATCTATAATTCAAGTGTCCGGGATTGTTTGCCGATGAGCTTGCCAGTGAAAACAAAGACCAGTGTCTTTCAGCACGGCGGACCGGCCCGGAATTCATCGGACGGCCGCCGGGTGAGGAGCCTGGTTCCAACAACGAAAAGGAACAATGAAAGCAGCATTCAATTCAAAACTCGCGATGGCCAGGACTTGTCGCGACACCATCAACGGCCCGGACCATCAGGATACCGTCGAGGCGGGGCCGAAGGCGTTTCGCACGGCGGCGGATGAACTGGCGGAGCTCGTGGATCTCATCACGCAGACGGCGCAGACGCAGGAAAGTTCCAAGACGGCCACTTCCGCCGGGCGCACGGAGGCGCTGCGATTGCTGGGCGACTGCGCGTTCGAGCTGGCATCTTCATTGCATGCCTGGTGCGCCGCGAATGACATGAGTGATCTGGCGGTCTGCACGGATCTTTCGCGCACGGACATCACACGCGGTGAGGTCACGGTCGTGGTGAACCGTTGCAAGGACATCCAAAAATGGGTGACGGAACATCTCGATTCGCTGACGGATTACAAGGTGGCGCAGGCGGACGTGAACACGTTGAAGAACCGCATCAAGGCGTTCGAAGAAATCCAGACCAAGCCGCGCACGACGAAGGCCACGGGCAGGGCGGCGACGCGGCAGTTGGAGGCGCAGTTCACGCGGCTTGACAACCTGTTCGCCAGCCAACTGGACAAGCTGGTGGTGAAATTCAAGAGCGTGGACCCTGCGTTCTATGAGGCTTACAAGGCGTCACGCTCGATTGTGCAGCCGCCCGGCGGCAAGTCAGTCGCGGATGCGAACGTGGTGCTCGCGCCGAACACGGTCCCCGGCACCAAGGCGGCGTAGCAAAGGGCGAAGGCAGGACGTTCGGGAGCTGGCACACGGCTGAAGACAGTCGCAGTCCGGGGCGCGGGCGTCTTCACCCGCAGCATGCAGCCCACGCGAGAGAGAGTTCGCTGAACGCGGTGTCCAGCCGCGGATTGGCTGGGGGGACGTAGCCGTCGAGGTGACGAGGCGGATGGTTCGTACGTTTCAAGGAATCCCCCTCCTCACGTCGGGGGCTACCAGTCGCGCTAGTGTAGTGTCTCACAAACGACTGGAGTTATTATTTTGAGCGATTGCTTAGAAAAATGCAGAACTTTCGAAATTTACCGTGAAAATAACTCAACCAATTCGGAGACACTACACTAGTGCCTGGCCGGAAACTCCTGATTTTGAAAACCGCCTGGGCGATTGAGGCGGGGGACGCGCGGCGGCGGGCTGATTTTTCGCGCGCCACACTCCAACCGTCGAAAATTCTGCGGCGACGACGACACTGCTCCTCTCGGACTGGACTCGCCGGGGG
>Ga0163153_10004481_pt1 | contig 17512 bp, 16 predicted proteins | sample OliLakLV19MP6IB1_FD_148629 | JGI IMG/M metagenome (GOLD analysis project Ga0163153, IMG submission 148629) | Freshwater microbial mat bacterial communities from Lake Vanda, McMurdo Dry Valleys, Antarctica - Oligotrophic Lake LV.19.MP6.IB-1 | ecosystem: Environmental > Aquatic > Freshwater >... | reverse complement strand
GTCCGGCGGAGTGCGATCCTCGGGGAAGAGCGCGCACGGGCGGGACTGGCCGTCCTGTTCATCGAAGACGGCGATGGCCTTGTGCCAGGCGGCGTGCTGGGAGTCATTAGAGAAGATCGGTAATAAGAGCCTTGAAAAGATTGAGTGGATCTTGGTTTCGTCGGATGAACTTTTCAGTTTTGCGCGGCGGCCTTTTGAGCGAGCCGGTAGTTGTGCAAGGCGCAGCCAATGAGCATCACATCGTCCGCCGTCGTCTTGCGTCTGGCCCTCAGCACCTGGCGCAGGATCCCCAGCCGCTTGACTGACGCCAGCGTGTGTTCCACCGGCACGCGCTCCCGCGCCAGCTCCCGGTTGGCTCGCCGGTGCCGCCAGTGCAACGGCCGCCCGCGTGGCTTCTTGTGCGGCGTGCAGACGCGCGCCGCCCCCGCCTGGCAGCCTTGAAATCCACTGTCGCCCAGCAGGGCGTTTGTCGGCTTCGCTCTTGTCGTGCCGCCGGCCCGGGGCCGTCAGGGTCAGCAGCACGACGCGCCCGCCCGCCGTGGCCACCACGTTCTTGATCGTGCAGCGTTTGCGCCGCCCGCTGTAGTGCCGTTGCCGGTGGCCCTTGTGTTTCGGCCGGGCGATGGGGCGTTCGGTGCCGTCGATGATGAGCACTTCGTTGATTTCAGGCAGGCGCGCCAGGACTGCGTCGAGCTGGCGTCTGCGGCGCGCGGGCAGCTCGGCGTGCATGAGGGTCTGCAAGAGTGGCAGCAGATGGGCGGCGCGCTGGCGGGGTTGGCCGGCGCGGGTGTGCCTGGCAAGCTCTTGCGCCAGCACACGGGCGAAACGTTTTTCAAGGGTGAGGAAGTCCGCGCCGTTCAGGCCGGTCAAGGCGCGCATCCGTCGATCCGACAACAGGGCTTTCTCAATCGAAATCATGCGCGTCTTCTTACCAAATCAATTTTCCCTCCGCTATTGCCAATCAAGTCTAGTGATTGCCCTTCAAAGTGGCGCGTGTTCTTGAGTTCAAATGTTGACGCCTGTACCGTCCGTTCGTGCCTCGACCATCTCATCTCCTTGCCACGCGCCCACGAAAACCCGGCGGCACGGAACGGATCGTCCAGCCTTCTCCGGGCGCTGTGACGTGGCACAAGCCGGCATACATCGCGTTCCTTTTAGTCTGGCTCGTGAACTGGGTGGTGGCGGCATTCGGCATCACGCTTCCAGCGGACGGCCTCTGGGTAGAAGGGCTGCTTCCCATCACCGCCGTGGTAACGACCTTGGTGGGTCTGCGGCGCACGCTCCCATTGCAAAATGTTCTGGCGACGTCGGCACTCATCGCGGGGTTCGCCTGCGCGGTGACGTGGCTGTGCGTTCGTACCGGATTGCCGTTCGGCCCCATCGCCTTCCTGGATGCGGACGCCAATCCGCTTCTCGAAACGGTGCCGTGGTGGATTCCTGCGCTGTGGCTTGTCGTGATCATCAATGCGCGCGGCGTTGCGCGGCTGATGCTCTGTCGCTGGCGGACTTCGCGGAACTACGGGCTATGGGTGATCGGCGCGGCCAGCGTGCTGCCGGTGGTGTTCGATCTGGGGCTGGAGCCGTTCGCGATTCACACCAAGCATTACTGGCTCTGGACGGCCACCAAGCCGTCGCTGGGCTGGGACTGGTATGGAGCGCCGCTTTCCAACTTTCTGGCGTGGCTGATCTGTGCGCTGCTGCTGGTCATCGCCACCTTCGTCTGGTCCATCAATAAACGTCCAGTGCCCGTCGTTCCTGATTACCATCCGCTCTCGATCTGGCTTCTTCTCACGGCGTGGATGACCACCGGCAATCTTGTGGAAGCCCGATGGGCGGCAGCGGCAGTCTCGGTGGGCAGTTGCCTGGGGATGGTGGCGCTGCTGTTTTGGTCAGCCGTGAAAGCGTCTCTGCCGATCAGAACGCCTGCGAACCCTTCTTGCGAAGTTCGGGATCCATGAACCAAAGATTGATCGGGTCGAGGGAAAGCCCAAAGCGCAGGTAACGGGCGCTGCCGTCGGCAAAGGCGAAAACCGATCCGCCGGTCTGTGAACGTCCGGCACCGTGGCGGGACTGTTCGAGCTCCTTGTAGTCGTCGCCCATCCAGTAATCCATCCACCAGTGACCAGAATCAGAATCCTTCTCGGCGAACAGGACGGTGTCGCTGGGTTCGCGGATGGCGCTATCGAGAACATACGATCCGTTCGTGGGGAACCCTTTGAAGTAGTCGTTAAACCCGTTGATGATGTAGCTGCGTGGCGCTTCGAGCGCGGGGATGCCGGTTCCTTTGCCGTTGTTTTTGGCGTCTGCCATTTCGCTCGGGCATTTCAACACGCGCAGATCCTTGTAGTAATCTTCCAGCTCGACCGGCCACCGGTAATTCTCCGGTCTGGGCGTGCCCGCCGGCGCTCCGCGCTGCGGAAACCGGCTCTCGTTGTCATCCGCGTACATGATGACGGCGAGCCCCATCTGCTTCAGGTTGTTCGTGCAGGTAATCCGCTTCGCCATCTCCTTCGCCTTGCCCAGGGCCGGCAGCAGCATTCCAGCGAGAATCGCGATGATCGCGATCACCACCAGCAGTTCAATCAACGTGAAAGCGCTCCCTGATTCAGTGGACCGGAGAGCCGAGTAGTTCGTTGGTCTTTTCATGGCGTGATTGATGTTTGTCTGGCGGTCTGAAACTCAGACAAATACGGCGGGTTCGACTTGAGGGAGCGCAGGGGCATTCGATGAAAGTTGGGGGCAGCCGCAAGGCGGCCAGACCGGAGCCGTACAGCGGAACGCCGAACTCCGATTCGGCGTGAGGAATCCCGGATGGCTCTGAACGAACGGTTGCAGCTCGCTACGGCGTGGCGGCGACAGCGCGCAAATAATTCGTGTTCCCGTAGTAGCGCAGCATTGCCGGATTCGTCGCCAGCAGACTGACATCCGGGCCAATCATCGGCCACGGGAGATTGCCGGCCCAGGCGGGCTTCTGCGTGTAGGCGTAGCTGGCCGGGAGGTTCGTGCCGGTGGCCTGTTCCGGCGGAATGCCGTTCTCATACTCCTTCGAGCGCTCGGCTTTCACGAAGTAATAGTTCTCCTTCAAGATCATCGTGTTCGTCACGAACGTGTCGTGGTCGTCGTAGTTCAGCGTGTTCGCGTCGCGAATGCCGAAGCGTTGTCCGGACAGTTTCCCGCCGCCGTCCTGCACGCTGCCGCCGTCCGGATGATCGATGTAGTTATGCCAGTTCGTCTGGCCCACGACGTTGCCCACGACGTTCCAGTAATGCTGCCGCGCCCAGATGTCGATGCAGTGATGATACTGCTCCAGCTTCACCCCGGCGTTCGTCTGGCCGGGCGAGATGCGGTTGCGGAACAGGGTCGAGTCGCTGCCGCTCCCCCAGATGCCGTCCGCCATGAACTTCCCGCTCGCGAAGATGTTTCCCTCCCACAGGATTTGGTGCGGATGCGCCGCATGATAACCACCGCCCGGCTGGACCGAGTAGGCGTTGGGGAACATGACGTTCGTCACAAAGTTGTAGGCCACCACGCCGCCTGCGCTCGGTCCTTCATGCGCGAGCGCGAAGTGGCAGTGCGAGAAAATATTGTCCACGATGCGATAGCACGAGGAGCCGTAGCCGACGAAGATCATGTAGGCCGCATCCGGTCCGTAGTTCGGACCGTTGTCGAACTTCACATCGGAGAAGCGTCCTTCCTTCATGTCCGTCCGCTCGATCTGCGTCTGGAGGCTGTTGATGAAATAGACGTGGCGCTTGGCTGAGCAGCGCAGTTCGACATCGCGCAGCCAGAACTGATGCGTGCCGGAGATCTGGATGGTGTAAGGGTTCACCGCATTGGGCGTGTTCGTGATCGTCATGCTCTCGATGCCGGTGCGCTGGATGATGCCGGTCATCTTCATGATTTGCGGCGCATTGGACTTGGCGAACCAGCCCATGAGCGGCGGTTGAATCACCAGGTTCGTCCCGTTCGACACCGCGACCACGCGCGTCATTTCGCCGTAAGGCCGGGCGTCCCGTCCGCTCAACGGCCAGCTCCCGCATTGGCCGCCGCCATCGCTGCCCGCCGGCGAGGAGTGGATGTTGATCATGTGCGGGAAGTAGCCTGTCGCGCCGATGTGATTCGTCTTTTGATCCATCCATACGAAGTCGCCTGCCGCGAGCGAATGCCGGGAGGTCGTCATCAAGTTCGATTCTCCGCCACGATAGTCGCCGGCGAGATTGAACTTCGGCACGTTCATGAATCCTTCGTCGTTCGCCGGGTTCCGCACAAAGATGTGCGACGCGCCCGGCACCACCGCGTCCGCGAACAGCACGGTTTCCTTCACGCCCGCGCCGCGCAGCACCACGCCATCGCGTCGCATCAAGAGCTGCCCGTTGTATTTGAACGAACCCTTCGGCAGCAGCACCACCTGGTTGCTCGGGCAGAGATCCAGAGCCCGCTGAATCGCGCCCGTGACGTCCATCCTGCCGGTGTTGTCGATGTTGGTGAGCACCGTGTAAATCGTTTCGACCGTCGGAATGCCGCCAGGAATCCCCGCCCAAACGGCCCAGCCATTTGTGCTGCCCGCCGCGAGACGGCCGGGGGGAATCACGTCGGCATGAAGGGACGAGCAAACGGACGCGGCCGCAACGGCAACACACCCAACGCGAGACAGGAGTAAATGCACAGAAGGAAGGTTGCGCCCGCGCCAGTCGGAATCAAGGGAAAGACTTGGCGAAGGCAGGCTGGAAGCACCCGGGATGCTCATGGGTGCATCCGGGCACTGTCGCCGAAGACCAGAGGACACGGATCGCGGCTGTGTGCAACGCAACAGCCACAGCGGGTTGAAGGACACCGAGACACCAGGAGTTTGTCAACGGCTGGTCTCTGACACAGCCGCGATCCGGTGCCTTGCCCGTTCCAAATCGTGTTTGACTCCCCGCACGTTTGGACGCCTAGTTTGCGCTCAAAATTTATGAGCGATCCAGCACAAGCCTTGCGCGACTTCAAACCTTCGAAGGAATTTTTCATCGGCATCGACTCCGACGGCTGCATTTTCGACAGCATGGAGATCAAGCACAAGGAGTGCTTCACTCCGATGTTCATCAAACATTTCAAGCTCCAGGCCGTCAGCAAATACGCGCGCGAATGCTGGGACTTCGTGAACCTCTACTCGAAGACGCGCGGCGCGAACCGCTTCCCCGCGCTCGTCCGCGCCCTGAACCTTCTCCGCGAGCGTCCGCAGGTGCAGGCGCGCCACGTCGCCGTCGCCGACACCAGGGCGCTCGACGAATGGATCGTCCGCGAGACCAAACTCGGCAACGCCACGCTCGCCGCTGAAGTGAAGGGTGGGAACACCGGCCTGGAACAGGTGAAGGTCTGGTCTGACGCCGTGAACAAATCTGTCGAGGACATCGTGCATGGCGTGCCGCCGTTTCCGCTGGTGCGCGAAAGTCTGGAGAAGCTGAACCAGTTCGCCGACGCCATGTGCATCAGCCAGACGCCCGCCGACGCGCTCAAACGCGAGTGGTCCGAGCACGGCATCGATGGCTTCGTGAAGATGATTGCCGGCCAGGAAATGGGAACGAAGACCGAGCACCTCAAGTTCGCCGCGAAGGACAAATACGCCCCGACGAAGATCCTGATGATTGGCGACGCGCCCGGCGACTTCAATGCCGCCAAGAAAAACGGGGCGCTGTTTTTCCCCATCACGCCTGGCAGCGAGGAGAAGTGCTGGGAACGTCTCTACGGTGAATCTCTCGACCGCTTCTTCAAGGGCACCTACGCCGGCGACTACGAGGCGCAGCTTGTCAAAGAGTTCGACGCCAGCCTGCCCGAGCTTCCGCATTGGAAGCAAGGTGCTGCGTAATCTTTGGTTCAAGGTGGCGCGCCAGCGTCTTGGACTGCGCCGGTGCTCCGGCGCTTTTGGAACGAATGGAAGTTCAAACGGTTCCGAAAGCGGCGCAGCAGGGGACGCAGTCCAAGACGCTGGCGCGCGTCCACTGACCGCCACTTCCGATCATGCCCGGCGGGGATGGCCGGGTTGACGGGCCGGGAGGCATCTGGTTAGCTCGCGACCGAATGATTTCACAGGAGCCATCCGTTACGCCGCCAAGTTTCCGACTGCGCCAGCGCCCTGACGCTTTTGGAACGCCACCATCGTCTCGTCACTTCCTCCAGCGGCGGAGCAACGTGATGCTTCATCCTGTCATCACGCTTGCGTTGATGATCGCGTTCTCACTGCTGGCACCAACCGCTCGCGCTGCTGATTGGCCGCAATGGCTCGGGGCGCAGCGCGATGGCGTCTGGCGGGAGACAGGCATCATCGAGAAGTTCCCCACGAACGGCCTGACTTTCCGCTGGCGCACGCCCATCGGTGGTGGCTACAGCGGGCCGGCTGTCGCGAAGGGCCGCGTGTATCTCATGGACCGTCAGCTCGCCAAGGGCGCGACCAATCCCGCCAGCGCGTTCGCGCGCAGCCAGATTCCCGGCAGCGAACGCGTGCTCTGCCTGAACGAGACCAACGGCATGATTCTCTGGCAGCACGAATACGACTGCTCCTACACGGTGAGCTACGCCGCCGGACCGCGCGTCACGCCGTCGGTTCACGAGGGCAAGGTCTATGCGCTCGGCAGCGAAGGGAATCTGCTTTGCCTCGACGCAAAGACAGGTGAATTGATCTGGTCGCGCGATTTCAAAAAGGAGTTCGGCATCAAGACGCCTACGTGGGGCTTCGCTGGTCATCCACTCGTGGATGGCAAAAAGCTCATCTGCCTCGCGGGCGGCGAGGGCAGCGTGGCCGTGGCCTATGACAAGGAGACCGGCAAGGAACTCTGGCGCGCGCTCACTGCAAAGGAGCCGGGCTACGCGCCGCCGATGATTTATGAATTCGCCGGCAAACGGCAGCTCATCCTCTGGCATCCCGAGTCGGTGAACGCGCTTGATCCTGAAACCGGCAAAGTCTTCTGGACGCATCCCCTCACGCCGTCTGTCCGCTTCGGCATGACCATTCCCAGCCCGCGCAAGGTCGGCGATCTGCTTTTCCTGACGTCGTTCTACAACGGTTCGCTGCTGCTGCGCGTGGATTCCGATCAGCCGTCCGTCGTGTGGCAGAGCAAGAAGGTGAGTGAGAAGGACACCGATGGGCTGCACAGCGTCATGGCCACGCCGCTCATTGAGAATGGCCATATCTACAGCCCGTGCAGCTACGGCCAGTTCCGCTGCCTGAAGCTGGAGACCGGCGAGCGTCTTTGGGAAACCTACGAGCCGACCAGCGGGAAATCAGAGCGCTGGGGCCACGCCTTCGTCATCAAGCACGGCGACCGCAGCTTCCTCTTCAGCGAGAAGGGCGACCTCATCATCGCGAAGCTCACGCCGGAGAAATACGAGGAGATCAGCCGAGCGCATCTGCTCGATCCAGTGAACCGCGATCCCGGCCGTCCCGTGGTCTGGTCGCATCCGGCTTTCGCGAACCAGTCCATCTACGCACGCAACGACAAGGAGATCGTCTGCGTGTCGCTGGCGGCTCCGGGCAAAGGAAAGTAACAGCACAGTTCACACGTTTATGAAGACACCTGGACAATACGAGGTTTCCACAGACCGCAGCCGGCTGGACGTTGCGATGATTCACGACTTCCTGAGTTCGTCCTATTGGGCGCAGGGCATTCCACGGGCGGTGGTGGAGAAGTCCATCCAGCATTCACTTTGTTTTGGCGCGTATCACGAGGGGCGGCAGGTCGGCTTTGCCAGGGTGATCACCGACTTTGCCTCCATCGCCTATGTGGCGGATGTGTTTGTCCTGCCGGAGCATCGTGGTCGCGGCGTCTCGAAGAGGATCATGCGCGCCATCCTGGAGCATCCCGAGTTGCAAGGATTGCGGCGGCTGCTGCTGGCCACGCACGATGCTCATGGGCTTTATGCGCGGTACGGCTTTCAACCGCTGACGCATCCCGAGCATTTCCTGTCCGTCCACAAGCCGGACATTTATCGGGACGGAAATGCTGATGAACCGAAAGGTTAGCGAGTTGGACCGAGCGCGCGGATGGGCAATCGTAGCCGCCCGCTTCACTGCGGCGCGGCGATGAACTGAGTGATGACGGTTCCCGTCTCCGTGTTCCACACGCGGACTTCTCCATCGTAGCTGCCGCTGGCGAGACGCCGTGTGCCGTCGTGATAGGCGAGTGAATAGACGGTATCGCGGTGGCCGGTCAAGCCGCGCACGAGTTCCGCCTTCTTCTCCTGCAACCGATGCTGGCGCACCTGTCGATCCGCGCTGGCGCTGAAGAGATGTTCCTGATGCGCGATGAGGCGCAGAATGTCGCCCTCAAATCCTCGCGCCTCGAAGACCTTGCGCGCGTCCTTGGTGGACCAGCCGTGAATCTCCCGGTCTCTTCCGGCGCTGAGAACGCGTTTGCCGTCCTGGCTGAACGCGACGGCAAAGACGGGCTCACCGTGGCCGTCGTACGTTTCCTCCAGCTCACCGGTCTTCGTCTCGAAGGAACGCGCGGTCTTGTCGCGGCTGGCGGACGCGAAGTGTTCGCCGTCCGGCGCGAAGGCGAGCGACATCACCCAGTCGGCATGCTGTTCGAGCCGGTATTGTTCCTTGCCGCTGACGACGTCGAAGAGGCGGATGGTGTTGTCCGCGCCGCCGGCGATGAGGCGCTGGCCGTCCGGGCTGAAGGCGAGCGTGAGGAAGAAATCGTTGGCGCTGGCGAGCGTGCGAAGGATCGCGCCGGTCTGCGGATGGACGAGTTTGATTTCGCCAGAACGTCCGGGATTGCCGCCGGCGAGGGCGAGGAGCTGGCCATTCGGACTGTAGGCAAGCGCCTGGATTTGTTGCGGCGCGTTCGCAATGCGACGGAGCAGGACGCCGTTGGTGGCGTTCCAAATCGTGACTTCGTGATAACCGCTGGCGGCGAGTTCCGCGCCGTCGGGATGGAACGCGAGCGCGAGAATGGGAACCGGACGGGCGTAGTGCGCCGGAGCATCGGGCTGGCGTTCCGGTGCGCTGAGCGCGGAGAGAAGCATCTTTGGATCTGCGCCGTCGAAGCGCGCGCCTTGAGTAATCCAACGGGCGACGAGCTGGACTTGCGCGGAGGGAAGCGGGTCGTCCTTCTGCGGCATGCGATCATCGGCATCAGTCGTGACGAGGAGCTGGTGGAGCCTGCTCTTCGCCGGGTCGCCGGGGACGACGGGTGCGTCCTTGCTTTCGCCGGGCTTGAGAAGTTCCGCGAAGGTGTGAAGCCGATAGCCGCCCTTGGACTTCTCAGCGTTGTGGCAGGTGACGCACTTCGCCTGGAGCAGCGGCGCGATGTCCTTGCTGAAGCTCACGGCATCGGACGCGGCGGGCGCGGCGGGCTTTTCGGCGGCGTGAAGCGTGCAGAGAAAGTGCAGACCCGTGGCCATCAAGATTGCCTGAAGCGCGAAGGGGCACGGACGGGCGCGGCGCGAAATTGAGGTTTGACGAGGCATTGCCCGACGCTGACGATTCGCACCATGAAAACATTCATTGCCGCATTGTTCCTGGCTGCGCTGGCTGGCTTCGCGCACGGAGAGATCAAGCTCGAGACCATCGAATACAAGCAGGGCGAGGTGACGTGTGAAGGCGTGGTGGCGCATGACACGGCGGTGCAGGGGAAACGTCCGGGCATTCTGATCGTTCATCAGTGGAAGGGGCTGACGGCTTACGAACGGAAACGCGCCGAGATGCTGGCGGGCCTGGGCTACGCGGTGTTGTGCGCGGACATTTATGGCAAGGGCGTGCGCGCGGACAATCCGAAGGATGCCTCGGCCCTGGCGGGAAAGTACAAGGGCGACCGGGCATTGCTCCGCGCGCGGGTGAACGCCGGGCTGGAGCAGTTGAAGGCGCTCTCGATGGTGGACACGAAACGGACGGCGGCGATGGGTTATTGCTTCGGCGGCACCACGGTGCTCGAACTCGCGCGCAGCGGCGCGGACGTCGCGGCGGTGGTGAGCTTTCACGGTGGACTGAACACACCGAACGCGGCGGACGCGAAGGCCATCAAGGGCCGGGTGCTGGCGCTGCACGGCGCGGATGATCCGCATGTGGCGGCGGCGGAGGTGTTGGCGTTTGAAGACGAGATGCGCAAGGCGGGCGTGGACTGGCAGTTGGTCGCTTATGGGGGCGCGGTCCACAGCTTCACGGATTGGAATGCCGGCAGCGACAACGCGAAGGGATCGGCTTACAACGAGAAGGCCGACAAGCGTTCATGGGAGGCGATGAAGTCGTTCTTCGCCGAGGCCTTGAAGTAACGCCATGAAGCAAAGGGATTCGGTTTCGCCACGGCTGGTCAGTTCATTTGCGCTGCTGTGTCTGCTGGTCTTGACCGGCTGTGAGAGCTTGCCGCGACCGGGGACTCCTGCTCCGCGTCGAGGGGATGAAATCGTGGTGGCCGGACAACTGTTTCACACAGGCACGCCCGTCGTGCTGTGGCTGGACCCCGGCGGTTACGATGCGTATCGCGTGGAGCGGCGGTTCAGCGCGTTCGACGAATCCTCGTGGGAGACATCCAAGGTCGTGGTGAAGGATCTGTCGTCGCCGAACCGCTATGGACTGCGCAAGGCCGGGCTGACGGACGATGAAATCGAGCGGGTGCGTGGCGGCGGCTGGGATCTGCCGTTGCTCCAGGAAAAGGTGGATCAGTTCGTCGTGCATTTCGACGTGGCTGGAACGAGCCGCCAATGCTTCAAGGTGCTGCACGACCTGCGGTGCCTGAGCGTTCACTTCATGCTCGATCTGGACGGGACGATTTATCAGACGCTGGATTTGAAGGAGCGCGCGTGGCACGCGACGACCTCGAACACGCGCTCGGTCGGGATCGAGATTGCGAACGTCGGCGCGTATGACTCGCCGGATGCCGGGCCGCTGAAGGAATGGTATCAGCCGGACAGCAGCGGCCGCGCGCGCATCGTGGTGCCGGAGCGTTACGGTGCGACGGGGATTCGGACGACGGGCTTTGTCGGACGGCCTGCGCGTCCTGAGCCGGTGAAGGGATCCGTGCAAGGGCGCGAACTGCATCAGTATGACCTGACGCCGCAGCAGTATGAGGCGTTGGCGAAGTTGACCGCCGCGCTGTGCAAGGTGTTCCCGAAGTTGAAGTGCGATTTTCCCAGAGACGCGGCGGGCAAGCTGGTGCCGGGCAAGCTGTCGGATGAAGATCTGGAACGTTATCAGGGAGTGCTCGGGCATTATCACATTCAGTCGAACAAGGTGGACCCCGGTCCGGCGTTTCAGTGGGAGACGCTCATCGAGGGCGCGCGGGAATGGATGTCGCGCGGCGCACCTGTCACGCAGGAGAAACCGGCGGAGCGCATGATGCGGTCGCGTCCGTAGGCCCGAAGCATTCCGATGAGGTTCACCCTGACAAATCTCCCGCACGGAACGCTGCTCACTGCGCTGCTGTTGCTCGTCACGCTGGTTCACGGCGCGTCGCTCATGGCGGCGGAACCTGCGGGGAAGCGGGATGCGGTGGTGGTCGATGAGAAGACGGAGGTGATCATCAGGGGCGCGTTGAAATGGCTGGTCTCGAAGCAGCTCGCCAACGGAGCGTGGGGTTCATCCGGCGAGGAGCAGCGTTACGTCGTGGCGATGACGGCCTACACGTTGATGGCGTTCCAAGCGGCGGGCCATCTGCCGGGCGAAGGCGAATTCGGCAAGAGCGTGACGCTCGGCATGCAGTATTTGCTCGATCAGATTTCACCTGAAGGACTCATCGGGAATCGGAATGGCGGCCAATACATGTACAGCCACGGCATCGCGGCGATTGCATTGGGAGAGATGTATGGACAGACGCGTTCGCCGGTCATGCGCCCGAAGCTGGAGAAGATGATTCGCATCATCATCGCGTCGCAAAATCCGGAGGGCGGCTGGCGGTATCGTCCCGTGCCGGCGGATGCGGACGTGTCGGTCACGGTGCTCCAGGTGGTCGCGCTGCGGGCGGCGAAGAACGGCGGCATCGATGTTCCGCAGAAGACGATTGATAGCGCGGTGAAGTATGTGAAGGCGTGCCAGCATCCGGCCAGCGGCGGCTTCGCCTATCAGCCGGGGCGTGATCCGGGCTTCGCGCGGACGGCTGCCGCTATTTACTCGCTGCAAGTCTGCGGGCTGTATGACGACCCGATGGTGCGCAGCGGCTCGGAATATCTGGTGAAGAGCAACGCGAAGAACGACCAGTGGTTCACGTATGGAAATTTCTACGCCGCGCCCGCGCAGTACATGATCGGCGGCGAAGTGTGGTCGAAGTGGTACGCGCAGATCCGTGAAGTGCTGCTGAAGAACGTGACTCCGTTGCAGGGCGGATTTTATTATTGGGAGCCGAAGCTGGACGCGGGCATGGGCGGAGTCGGGCCGACCTACAGCACCGCCGTCTATGCGATGATTCTGGCGATGCCGTACCACTACATCCCGCTGTATCAGCGGTGAGTCAGTCCGGGCTGGAAGCTAGACGCGGACGGTTGCGGACGGAACGGGCCGGCATCTTGATGCGTTCGGGATGGGAGTAGATGTTCAGGCGATCCCCGCGAACGAAGCCCAGCAAAGTCTGGCCGCTCTCCACGGCGAATTGAACGGCGAGACTGGAGGGAGCGGAGACCGCCGCGACGATGCACACCCGCGCAGACAGCGCCTTCTGCATGATCTCGAAGGAGGTTCTTCCGCTGACGACGAGCACATGTTTGTCGAGCGGCAGCAGGTTGTTCAGCAGCGCGTATCCGAGAACTTTGTCCACGGCGTTGTGGCGTCCCACGTCTTCGCGCAGCACCAGGAGTTTCCCGCCAGCGGTGAAGAGTCCGGCGGCGTGCAGCCCGCCGGTGACCTCGAAGCTGGACTGGCCTTTGCGCAGTTCATCCGGGAGACGAGCGATCCTTTTGACTGGAATCTTCACGGCAGATTTCACGCGCTTGAAGTGGCGATGAACGGATTCGATGGACGCCTTTCCACAGAGTCCACAGCTCGACGACGCGAAGACGTGGCGGGTGAGCTGGGAGAAATCCACTTTCACGCCCGGTGCGAGAAAGACATTGAGGACATTGCCTGAAAGATTGCGCACGTAGGGAGCGATTTTGAGAATCTCCTGCGGAGACTTGATCAGCCCTTCGCTCAGGAGGAAGCCGGCGGCGAGTTCATGATCGTGGCCCGGCGTCCGCATCGTGACGACGACGGAGTGGGTATCCACCTGGATCTCCAGCGGTTCCTCGGCGGCGAGCTCGTCCTTCACGCGGGTGGGCGTGGTGCCGTTCTGCCAGCGCAGGACGAATCGGGATTCAGTCGAAGCTTTAGCCTTCATGCGTGTGCCGAAGGTTAGCTTCCGCGCACCGTCGAGCGCCAACTGAAACTGGTGCGTGGGCTATTCTCCGGGCTTGCGGAGATCGGGATGGTGGAGCAGATGCGCGCGGCGTTGTTCGGCGAAACTCTTGATGCTCATCATGGATTCACGGCCACGAAATCCTTCCTGCCCGGTGTCTTCGTTCAGTCCTTTCAGGAACGCGTCGTTGGAGGAGAGCTTGCGGGTGTCCGCCTTCACCTCGTCGGCGATCAGCGATTGGAACTGGCCGGTGAGCGGTCCCAGCCTTTTCCAGTCGAGCCACGTCGTGGCCATCTCGCGGACGCGGGCGATGTGGCGTTGCCGGACCGAGGGAACCTTGAGCAGCCGGCCCAAGGTGGCGCGAAGCGTCCTGGACTGCGCTGGTGCTCCGGCGCTTTTTAGAACGGATGGATGTTCAGGCGGTTCCGAAAGCGGCGCAGCAGCGCACGCAGTCCAAAACGCTGACGCGCGCCAGTTTCGTCGCCTGGAAATACATCCTCGCCCCGCCTTACGACAGCGTCGCTTTGGTCTCGGCCTGAAGCGTGTCGAGTTCGGGCTTGAGCGCCTGCTTGGTCTTGGTCGGCATCCGGTCAATGAACAGGATGCCGTTCAGATGATCGGTCTCGTGCTGAATGGCCCGGGCGAGCAGGCCGCCGGCCTTGAACTGGATGGGCTTGCCCTCGGCGTTGAGCGCGCTGACTTCCACGAATTCCGGGCGCGTGATGTCTTCGTAGATTTCCGGGAAGCTCAGGCAGCCTTCCGGCCCGGCCACGGTGTTGCCGCAGCCTTTGACTTCCGGATTGATCAGCACGAGCGGCATGAAGGCCGCGACGTCGGCGGGCTGGCCGTTGAGTTCGAGAGTGGAGGGGCGCTCCTTGACTTCACGCACGTCGATGACCGTGAGCTGCAGCGCCTGCGCGACCTGCTGCGCGGCGAGGCCGACGCCTTCCGCGTCGTGCATCGTGTCGAGCATGTCCTTGATGAGCTTGGTGACGGCGGGCGTGATTTCCGTGATGCGTGCGCCTTTCTTGCGGAGCACTGGATGGCCGTAGTGAACGATGGGCAGAACCATGGCGGGAATTGCAGTGATGGAGTTACAGGTTGCGGGTCGTCGTCGGGGTTCAACGGCTGGGCCAGTCGCGCAGCATGCCGGCGAGGTCATTGATGTCCGGGCTTTTTGCCGTGCGAACGTAGAAGCCGCTGCACGTCGTGCCCGTGAGCACGGAGGCGGCGTTGTCGAAGCCGAGCAGTTTGCCGAGGCAGAAGCCGGAGTTAAAATGATCGCCCGCGCCGGTCGTGATGAGCGGCTTGTCCACGAACGGCCCGTCCACGATGGAGGGCGTTCCGTTGCTGACCGCGAGCGCGAAGCTGACGGGGTGAACCACCAGCGTGTCCACCGGACAATGCTTCACGATCTCGACCGACAGCGCGGTGAGTCCGTCACGGGAACGGTTCTCCGTTTTGAGGCCGAGCACCTTGCCGATCTCGTAGGCTTCCTTTTCGTTCAGGCCGAGGATGACTTCAAAGTAACGGTCGAAGCGCACGATGATTTCGAGGGCGCGCGCGATGTCCTGCGGCGTGCGCTTCTCGGGATCGGCAAGGTCGAAGAAAATCTTGCGCCGCGGAAACGGCGGCGTGGGGCAGAACTCCTGGAGCAACGATTCCCAGAGGTCGCTCATGTAGGGAATCATCGTCCAGTTCACGAACCCGACGAAGTCCGCCGTTGAGAAATTGTCGATGAACTTGTTGCGTCCGTAGCGGAGCTGGATGTTCTCCCAGGTGACTTCGTTGAGCGACGTGGTCTTGGTGAGCATGAGCTTGCCGTCCTCGAATTCCAGCGCGTCGGTGTGGCCCGCCTCCGCGATGCTGTGGACTTCCGCGCGCTGCGCGAACTCGGCGAAGACCGGATGAAGATGCGGGTAACCCAGCGCGCCGACGTAGGTGACCTTCACGCCGAGTCTCGCGAGCGCGTTCGCCATGATGGGGCCGTTGCCGCCGAGCTTGAGGCGCTGGTTCACGAGCTCGACGTTCGTGCTCTTGCCCGCTGCGCCGGCGAGACGTTCCGCCAGCGCGCTGATGGTCGGGAGCCGGGTGAAGCGCTCGGCGTTCTCGCGCTTGTCCACGACGTGGATGATCTCATCGACGAAGCCGTCCATGCCGACGAAGGCGTGAAGCCGGCTGGCGCGCTCGATGCCGGCGAGAAGTTTGGCGGCGGTCTGTTCGCGAATTTCTTCGGGGTTCAACATGGAGATGTGATGTGTTCGTCTGTCGAATCTGGTTCAAGCACGGAACCGGACGGCGGCGCACGTCAAGGCCGCCGTGCCGGGTTCATCGTGGTGCGTCAATCCACCGAGACGCCGAGAATCTGCAGGATGCGTTCGAGTTCGTCGTCGCTGTAGAAACGGATGTCGAGCGCGCCTTTGCCGGCGCGGTAACGGAGCTGCACCTTCGTCCCGAGACGTTCGCGCAGCTTGTTCTCGACGTTCGCGACATGGAGATCGCGGATGACCGGCGTGCCGTTTCCGTTGCGGCCGTGCGCGGAGACCTCCACGGCGGGCTGTTGCAGGCGCGTGACGAGTTCCTCGGTCTGCCGGACGTTGAGGCCTTCCTTCAGGACGCGTTCTGCCGCGAGCTGTTGTTCCGCAGGAATGCTCAGGCCAAGAATCACCTTGGCGTGGCCGACGGAGAGACGGCTGTCGCGCACGCAGGCCTGAAGTTCACTGGGAAGCTTGAGCAGACGAAGGGCGTTCGCCACGACGGTCCGGCTTTTGCCGACCTTCACCGCCACGTCTTCCTGCCGCAACTGGAAGGCGCCAATGAGTTCGGAGTAGCCGAGCGCTTCTTCGATGGGATTGAGGTTCTCGCGCTGAAGATTCTCGATGAGCGCCAGCTCCAGGACTTGACGGTCATCGGCTTCGCGCAGGATGACGGGAACTTCCGTCAGGCTGGCGAGCTGGGCTGCGCGCCAGCGACGTTCGCCGGCGATGAGTTCAAAGCGGTCGCCTTTCTTGCGGACGATGAGCGGCTGGATGATGCCCTGTTCCTTGATGGAATCGGCGAGTTCCTGGAGAGATTCCTGGGTGAAATCCTTGCGTGGCTGGAACGGGCAGGGCTGCACGCGGTCCAATGGGACGCGCTGCACGCGCTCGTGGTCGTCCACTGCCGGAGCGGCGGTGACGGTGGTAATCGCAGGGTACGCGGCGGGAGGGAGCACTGGTTTTGCGGATGGAGAAGTCCCGCCGAGCAACGCCCCCAGCCCACGACCCAAAGCTGGTTTTGCCATTCGAGGAGAGTGAAGAACGTGGGTGGAGATGTCAACGCAGCGATGGGAAGAAGGGGGATGAACGGAAGTGTGGCCGCGTTTCTGTTCTCATTTTGTTAACGGCACAGCTTGCCTGACTTCACGGGGCTTCGTCGGCGCGCTCCAGCACTTTGAGGATCTGGTTCAAGGCGTCGTGCAGCGCCGAGTAGCTGCGCACGTCCACGCTGAAGCGTCCGGTCTTGTTGGGCAGCGACGCGACGTGGCCGTCCGAATAGAGGGCGTTGGCCTGTTGCTGCCGGTGATGCGTGCGCGGCCTGACGTTCAGCGACTCCATGCCGGGCGGGCAAAGAAACTGGCTGTCGATGACCAGCGCGCGAATGGGCACGCCATTGCGATTGGTGCCGAGAGCGTCGAGCAGAAGATGTGGAGGCGTCGCGGAGGGCGTGTAGAACAACTGCGTGACGCCGGCGTGGCGATAGTAATAGCTGCCCTGCGCCTGAGTGGTTCCGACCTTGGCCAGTTCATCCTCTGCACTCACCGGCTGGTCGGCTCCGGGACAGAACATCACTTTGGGCGTGTCGGCGAGTTGCTCCCGCAAGAGCAGTCCGAGCCCCACGGGTGCGCCGCTGCGCAGCGAGATGAGGCTCGTGGGCGATCCGGTGGAGGGATACAATTCTGCGGGGCTGGTGAAAGGCGGCGCCATCGGACCGTAGGGAATCTTTCCGTCGCCTTCGCTGGAATACATTTCAATCGCGATGCCGAGCTGGCGCAGGTTGGACAGGCAGACGGCCCGCTTGCCGGCTCCTTTTGCGGACGTCAGCGCGGGCAGCAGCAGGGCGGCGAGGATCGCGATGATGGCGATGACGACCAGCAGTTCGGTGAGGGTGAAGGCGCGGCTGGGAAGCTCCGCCATCCGCGATTTCGTTCCCTTGCCCCATTCCATGTTTCA
>Ga0163153_10004480_pt1 | contig 17515 bp, 15 predicted proteins | sample OliLakLV19MP6IB1_FD_148629 | JGI IMG/M metagenome (GOLD analysis project Ga0163153, IMG submission 148629) | Freshwater microbial mat bacterial communities from Lake Vanda, McMurdo Dry Valleys, Antarctica - Oligotrophic Lake LV.19.MP6.IB-1 | ecosystem: Environmental > Aquatic > Freshwater >... | reverse complement strand
GCCGCCCTTGAAACCGAAGCCGCCATGCGGACGGTCAAGGAACAGATTGAACGGATCGTGAGTCTCGACAAAGTCTTGGTCCCGGACGTGATGATCGTCATTGAAAACCTCGAAGACCCCGGACGTCTCGCCGACATGGTGGCCTCCAATCTTGGCCTCAAAGTCGACATCACCCAGGCAGTCCTGGAGATCCTCGATCCGGTCAAGCGCCTCAGACATGTCAGTGAGATCCTCGGTAAAGAGATCGAAGTCCTCTCCATGCAACAGAAGATTCAGGCGCAAGCCAAAGGGGAAATGGACAAGACCCAACGCGAATATTTCCTGCGCGAGCAACTCAAAGCGATTCAAAAAGAGCTGGGTGAACTCGACGAACGCGCGGAAGAAATTACCGAATTTCGCAAACGGATTACCGAACTGAAGATGCCGGAAAAGGTGCTGAAAGAAACCGAAAAACAACTCAAGCGCCTCGAGAAGATGCACCCGGATACCGCCGAGTCCGCCACCGTCAGAACCTATCTTGAATGGATCGTGGAACTACCCTGGTCCAAGAGGTCCAAGGACAACCTCGACCTCAAAGCCGCGGCTAAGGTCCTCAACGAGGACCACTACGACCTGGAAAAAGTAAAAGAGCGGATCCTTGAGTATCTTGCCGTGCGGAAGCTCAAAGATAAAATGAAAGGCCCGATTCTCTGTTTTGTCGGACCACCAGGCGTTGGAAAGACCTCACTCGGCAAATCGATTGCCCGCGCTCTCGGTCGTGAATTCGTCCGCATTAGTCTTGGCGGCATTCGTGATGAAGCGGAAATCCGCGGCCATCGACGCACCTACGTCGGCGCGCTCCCAGGCCGCATCATTCAAGGCATGAAACAAGCCGGCACGAACAATCCCGTCTTCATGCTGGACGAAGTCGATAAGGTCGGAATGGATTTTCGCGGCGATCCCTCCGCCGCCTTGCTCGAAGTGCTCGATCCGGAACAGAACAACTCGTTCACAGACCACTACCTAGGCGTACCCTTCGACCTGACCGAAGTGATGTTCATTGCAACGGCAAATCTGATCGACCCCATTTTGCCTGCCTTGCGCGACCGGATGGAAGTGATCGGGATCCCCGGCTACACCGAAGAAGAGAAGTTAGGCATTGCTCAGAAATACCTGATCCCTCGGCAACTCAACGAACACGGGATCACCGAGAAACATGTCCGCATCGCCGAGCCCGCGGTGCGTCAAATCATCGCCAACTATACACGCGAAGCCGGCGTCAGGAACCTCGAGCGCGAGATCGCCAACGTCATGCGCAAAGTGGCGAAAAAAGTGGCAGAAGGCAAAGGCGTCGGGTTCCCCGTCGATCCTGCCAACTTGCACAAATATCTCGGCGTCCCGAAGTTCGTGCCCGAAGAAGAATTGAAGATTGACGAGATAGGAGTGGCAACGGGCTTAGCCTGGACGGAATCCGGCGGCGATGTGCTCTACATCGAAGCCACGGCAATGAAGGGCAAGGGACAACTCACCCTCACCGGCCAGCTGGGCGACGTCATGAAGGAGTCTGCGCAAGCGGCCTTGAGCTACGTCCGGTCGCGCGAACACACTCTCGGGATCAATCCCGATGTGTTCACCACGCAAGACCTCCATATCCACGTACCGGCCGGAGCGACTCCCAAAGACGGGCCATCGGCAGGCATTACCATGGCCATTGCGATTGCCTCGACCTTGTCGCAAATTCCTGTACGCCGAGACCTCGCTATGACCGGCGAAATTACTCTCCGAGGCCGAGTCCTCCCCATCGGAGGATTGAAGGAAAAGATTTTGGCGGCCAAACGGGCCAAACTTACGACCGTGATTCTTCCGAAACGCAATAAGAAGGATCTCGACGAAATTCCCAAACACATCTTAAAGGGCATCCACCTCGTCTTTGCCGACACGATGGATGACGTGATGAAGGTAGCGCTCCGGCAGGGCTCAAAGCCCGCGCGCCCAACCGGCAAGCCCGACCACCAGCCCCCACAGTCAAAAAAACAGACCCCGCGTGCGAAGGCTAGGCCAGCCGCCCGCTCGCTGCCGGTGCATGCAACCAGCACGAGAACACCTCCCCTGGCACTCCACTAGCAGATTGCTACAATGGCCGGCTCGGTCTCCATTACATATGGCATCTGAGGCCAGGGCTGGGATGAAAAACGTTCGGTCTTCGCTCATGCTCAAGGGAAGCTTCGGCCTCAACCCGTTTCACTCGGCTATCCTATAGAATGTTTTCCTTCTACTTTCGGATGTGCTAGTCGTTGATTGATTCGTGATGGTTGTGCAGGAGCTTGTTCGCATGGCGCCCACGTACCGGCTGAAGACCAGGTCTACGGTTCACGAGTTCGATCTTATTCACGCGCTCCGCAAACAGTATAACCTCCGCACGCCCTCGGTGATTCGAGGGATCGGCGACGATGCCGCCGTCATCACATCGAAGGCCGGCCAATGGACGGTGCTGACGACTGACCTCTTAACAGAGGGGATCCACTTCGACCTCCGAACCGCCACGATGGCCGATATCGGATTCCGCGCTGCGGCCGCAAACCTCAGCGACATCGCCGCGATGGGAGGGACCCCACACTATCTGCTCGTTGCCTTAGCCTTCCCCCGCACGGCTTCCAAACAGCACGTCCTTCAACTGTATCGGGGAATGATGGCCGCGTGCCGCCCACACCGCATACGGCTCATCGGGGGAGACACGTCGGCTTCGTGCGGCGGATGGTTCATCAGTTTGACGTTGATCGGGACGGTACTTCCCCGCAAGGCCCTCTTTCGGAATGGCGCACAAATCGGCGATAGCCTCTACGTGACCGGCACCATCGGCGACGCCCTGGCCGGCTTGAAACTGTTGAACGAACCGCCGGCCCGAGTCAAACGACATTCGCGGACCGCCACGTTCTCAGCCAAGCACCGGCAATTTCTGATCGGACGACACCTGCGCCCAACCGCGCGCGTCGCGGTCGGCCAGTGGCTCAGCACGAATCGTTTCGCAACCTCCGCAATCGATATTTCAGACGGCCTTTCCGGAGACCTTCGCCACATATGCGAGGAAAGCCATGTCGGGGTGGAGGTGAATCTCGGAGCACTCCCCTTATCGCCGGCCTGCCGCGCCTATGCCGCCTCTCGAAAACTCGATCCAATGAATCTGGCGATGACCGGAGGAGAGGATTATGAATTGCTTTTTACCGTATCGCCGCACCAGCGTCGGCGACTCGAACGGGCAGCGCTCACGCGAGGATTCCCTCTGACCTGCATTGGAGAAATTCATCCCTCTCGCTTCGGAATTCAGGCTCTCTCCCTTCAAGGCAAGCGCCACCGATTGGCAAACACCAGTTACACCCATTTCACATAACCGGCTTCATCCATCACGGCTATGCCCAAGATCCCTTCATTTCGATCGCTACTGAAACAGGTCCTTCATCTTCATGAATCACCACACCGAACGGCCTTGGCCTTCGCCATCGGAGTCTTCATTTGTTTTTCCCCGGCCTACGGATTGCACACCGTGATGGTATTCTTCTTCGCCTGGGCATTGGGCCTGAACTTTCTTGCGCTCATGGCGGGCGCATTTCTCAATAATCCCTGGACCGTAGTCCCCATCCTCGGCGCCACCTACTGGGTCGGTGCGCTCTTACTCGGCCGATCCGATAGCCCCTCCTTCAACTGGCAGGACATGAGCTTCAGCGGAATCTATGAACAGGTCATGCCTTACGCCATGCCGTTCTTTCTTGGTGGAATGGTCTTAAGCCTTCTCGGTGCGGCACTCGCCTATCCTCTGGCCTATTTTTTCGTGGCCAAATATCGGCGGGCACACCCACTCACCCAGACAGAGCCATTGCCGCCCTCGCAAGATGTAGGCTAAGATGACCACTCACTATGCCTGAGTTCGGTCATCAATCTACGGCTCCCTACGATGGATCAGCGCTGATCGCCGATCCCATTCACCAATACGTCTCCTTCACCGTACCCTTCACCACAGCAGATCCGCACGAACGAACGGAAAAAGACCTGATCGACTCCCCCTGGGTCCAACGCCTCCGCTACATCTACCAACTCCAAAGCGCTCGATGGGTCTACCCCTCGGCAGAACATACCCGCTTCGTCCACTCGCTTGGTACGATGCATGTGGCAGGCCGCTTTGCCAGGCATCTCTATCCATTTCTCAAGAAAGCGGTCAGAGAGGTTCCTTCGGCAAATTATGTCGAAGAATTTCTCCGCGTGACGGCCCTCGCGCACGATATCGGGCACGGCCCCTTCTGCCACTTCTTCGACGACAACTACCTGCACGCCTTCGGCGCCAGTCACGAAAAACTCGGGCAGATCATCATCCGAGACCATCTCGGCCCGATCATCCGCAAAATCAGGCGCAGTCCGTCCGGTCCCTTCGCGAAAGGCGAAGAACTCAACCCCGACCAAATCGCACATGTGATTCTCAAGGAAAAGGGCAAAGATAACTCCCGCATTCCTCGATGGCTCAACATGCTCCAGCCTGTCATTTCCGGGAGCTATACCGCAGATAACCTCGACTATGTCCTGCGCGACTCTTATATGTGCGGCGTGGCCGTCGGCCCGGTTGATCTCTCCAGGCTCATTCACTACACGATCATCACAGACAAGGGATTTACGATACATAAGACGGGCCTCCCCGCCCTGCAGATGTTTCTCAATACCCGTATGTATCTCTATTCCAACGTCTACTATCACCGGACCACGCGCGCGATCGACATCCACCTTCGTGACATCTTTGGCGACAGCATGAAGCTCCTGTTTCCCCACGACCCTCGTAAGAAGATGGACGAGTACCTGACACTGACCGACTGGTCTTTACTTGAACAGGTACGTGGGTGGAAGACTTCACGCCATGCCACCGAGCGGCGCCTGGGTACAGAATGGCAGCGGATTCTCACCCGCGACGTCAAGTGGAAGATGGCCTACAGCGCCGTGCTCAAAGAAAAGGGTCAGGAACGCGGCATGGACTTTCCCAGCCACGAGCACTTCCAGGAACAGATCAAAAAAGAATTGCCGGCGCGACTCAAAAAAGTGGAATTCCGCGTCGATATGGCGCCGCTCGACCCGCGGCCAGATCCGAAAGACCGGCGCGGCAACCCTCTCTATGTGTATGACCCGGGCACCAAAAGTATTTCGACAGAACCGTTAGAAGAATTCCTCGACCTGCTGCCGACCCGCTTGGTCCAATTCCGTGTCTATACCCTCGACCACGCACACGACGAAGCCCTCTCCCGCGCCACTGCGACCGTACTCAACAAGACGCCGTCGAGCCTCGAGTCGAACTTTTAGCAGCATGCTGAAAAAGCCCGCCAGCTTCGTTCTCGCCTTGAAAGCCTCCTCAACGTAGCCAAGAGGCTACGCCTCCGGTGCTTTCATCGGCTGCGGCCTCGCTGGACGAACCTTTTGAGCTTCCTGCACAGAGCTCTCCTATTGTTTTAGCCGTGTCCCTCCCTGCCACAATAGGTTTTTCACAGTTTGCGAGATTTGCTGACAGCTTGCCAGAAGGCTGAGATACTTTCCCTGTTCCTACACACATGGGAGAGCAACATGAAACGACATACACGTTGGTTCGTCATCGCAATGGGTCTCATTGCCGTTGCGCCAGTGTGGGCTCAACAAACTGAAGACCATCCCTCCTATAACGCTGCCGGAGTCCTGAACTCACTCCCACCGGACCTCCACAAGAAACTCCAGCAGCTCTCTCAACTGATCGATCAGAATATCAAGGCGGACACACTCACCGAGGAGCAAGTTAAGCGAGAGCTTATGTTGGGCCGTCTCGAACAGACCATTCGCTCTCTAGGCCCAGAGGCCAATCAGCTGTTCGAAGAAATCAAAACTGATATGAAGAACGGCAAAGGCCCAGGCGAAGACGCACTGGCACCCCTGCTCGGAGGACTGGGCAGTATGGGAAAATGAGGTTCCCCGAACAGCCTACTCTGCCGAGTTAGCTCCTTCGACTAAGAAGGCGAGAACCTTCTGATAATCCTGGGAAATTCTCAGGAACCTTGGCGAAGGAGAATCAATCACTAGCACGCTTTTTCCTTCATCTGCTCCGAAGTATCAGGCCCCTTCAGACTCGTGATTCACTTCTGACAAATACCTATCGCCCCCTCCATGAGCCGAACATCGCCGCCATTCGGCTCATATTTTCATCCCGCATGAGCCAAATAGGTATATAATCGGTTCATGACCTATAACTGGCAGCAAAGTGACTGGCCTGAGGTCCGATATGATCTCTCCGGGCTCGAAGAGGTCCTGCTTACATTAGCCGAGAGAACCGGTCGCGCAAGCGGGCTCTTGAAAGGGCTGACAGCTGATGCGCAGGTGGAAACCACCATCGAGATGATGGTCGTAGAGGCGCTGAAGACATCCGCCATCGAAGGGGAACTGCTCAGCCGCAAAGATGTCATGTCGTCAATCCGGCACAATCTCGGCATCGAAAGCGGCCCTGCGGCAGGGGACAAAAGGGCCAAAGGCGCGGCAGCCCTCATGATCGATGTCCGCAACAGTTTTGCGGCCTCGCTTTCCGAGGCAAAACTATTTGAATGGCACCGCATGATCATGGCCGGACACCGACGCATTGCGCCAGGCCAGTGGCGGACGCATGCCGAACCGATGCAGGTGGTATCTGGGCCGGTGGGACATGAACGGGTGCATTTTGAAGCGCCGTCGTCGGCAACGGTTCCGGAAGAGATGACACGTTTCATTCAGTGGTTCAATGACACGGCCCCAGGCGGGAAACAAGAGATTCGAAAGGCGGCAGTACGCTCGGCGGTCGCGCATCTCTATTTTGAGTCGATCCATCCTTTCGAAGACGGCAACGGCCGCATCGGACGAGCCTTGTCCGAGAAGGCACTCTCGCAGGGGCTCGGACGGCCCGCATTGCTAAGCCTGTCGAGGGCGATCGAAGCCAACCGGAAGCAGTATTACGAGGCGCTGCAAGAGGGGCAACAGTCGAATGAGATCACAGCCTGGGTAAGCTGGTTCGTTCACATGGTACTGGAAGCACAGATTCAGGCTGAAGAACAGATCGAGTTCACCTTGAAGAAAACGAGACTATTCGACCGGTGGAGAGATCAGCTCAATGACCGACAACTGCAAACCCTTCGCCGCATGCTGGAAGAAGGCCCGACCGGCTTTGAAGGCGGCATGAGCGCCAAAAAATACATGACCATTACCGGAGCGTCCAAGGCCACGGCGACGCGTGATTTACAGGATCTCGCAGACAAGGGTATCGTTGTGCCCGCCGGGGGCGGACGCAGTATCCATTACAAAATCAATCTGTAAAATAATTCACCCGTGGCAATACGGAGGACTTGGTGCTCCCGCCGCCCGACTCAGACGAATTCATCTTCCGCACCACCGCGGCGGCGACACGAGGGATGATTGGCAAGCAGGAGCGCGGCATTTGCAGACGGATATTGAACAGCACATGGGGAAAACGAGGGAATTTTTGAGAGGACATTTGGGAGGCGTGAGGGCAGGCTAGACAGTCTCCTGTGCTCGTGCAACGCGCGGTCGCGGACTCCCCTCGTTGTACACGCGCAGTGGGAGACCATTTAGTCCGCCCTCTGGGGAAAAGATAAAAATCTGAAAATACAAAAGCAACCAAGACTCCAGCCCCCCGACTTCGCACACCTTAGAAGATATAATGTTCTCCAAGCCTATGTCACGGGAGTGAGCCATAATGCGAAAACGATACGCACTTGACGCTAACGTACTTGCCTCAATAGTAAATTCTGATGACGCGGAACACTTCAGTTGCCACTCGTTCTTCAAGAGTCTCAATGATGATGACAAAGCCCTCTGGATCGTCCCTGGGCTTATCTTCTTTGAATTTCAGGCAACACAATCTCGCAGATACCGTACACGACGACCCGGACAGCCAGTATTCAGGCGCTCACCGTTGCACTATGAAAACACCAAACTGCACCACGCAACCAAGAAATTTTTAATCAAAGTCCACGATCTCAATCTTTACGAGAAATTCAGCTTACTTCGCGGTACAGACTTGCTTTATGCCTGTATAGCCCACGTAGAAAATATCCCCCTTGTAACTCATGACAGCGACTTCGACCCTTACGAAAACGATCTGACACTCATCAGGCCGCGCGACCTAATGAGACACACCGACACGATAACTGTTACAAATAACGGCACGCTCTATGAAGTGGGCTATGAGATAGTCAACGACAATTCTGGGGGTACAATCAGACTGGATACAGGGCAATCCACACACATCGGAGGCCTCACCGCAAAGGCCGTGGCGCGGCTTCTGTTCAGGGAGATGATCGATTCTGGCCTAGCCGACAAACTCAAATTAGGTCATCCGCAATAGAAATAACCCCACATATTGTTAGCATCATTGGCGCTGACCAAAGGAACGGCGTCGGGTCCCGTTTCGTGGCGCGCGGTGCTCCGCCTCTAAAATCCGCGCTTATCAACTTCACCTGCCACATATTCCTCTTAGAACAACAGCCCGCCCTACTTTCCCTCTCCCAGAAAAACTAAGGGGTCGGGAGTCTTTTCTGATCGCTTGGCGGCGTGATGAAATGCTGGCCCTCTCCATTTCGCGGCGCGCGGCGTCCTAACCTAAGCGGCCCGGTGAGTTTTCGGCCCAGGCTCCAGGATAATATCAAGTCGCCCTCCGCAGGCACCGACAATCCTTTGGAGCGTGCGAAGTTCATACCGATCGTACTCTGCATTTTCGTAGCGGCTGATGGCTGAGGCCGTGGTCTTCGCTCGCTGCGCCACTTGTGCCTGAGTGAGTCCCGCTTCTTGGCGCAGCCGAGAGAGCTGCTCGCCGATGGCCAACTTCTGCACTTCAGCTTCAAATCCTTTGCGGAATTTCTGACTCACCAGTTTTCTATCTAGCCACCCCTTGCCCGCTCTCGCAGCTTTAGCTTTCATACTTCACTCTCCCTTCAAAATCTTTCTTGCAAGCTTCGGCTCGGTCGATTTCTCGTTTGGGGGTTTTGTCGCCGACCGATGAAGAAAAAGCACAGGATTCGATCGGCCTCGACCTTGAACTCAAAGATCTGGTCCGTTTCGGTCAAATGTTTGAACTTGCGTTCATTCCAAATCTTCCCCGTGTCTCCCATTCTCCCTCTTTTGAAAACATAGCATATACGCTACTAAGCGAACAAGCATGCAGCATTCATCACCCATCTAACTGATTCAGACGAGCTTGCTCGTTGTTTCTTCAGGGATGGGGGAGGATTGATCTTCCACTACGCGCGTCCATTCCGATCTCTACGTCTCTTGCGAGACTTGATGCAATGTCGACTGGCCCCGTTTCGTGACGCGCGGCGATGGCATCCCTTGCTTCTCACTTAGAAACCGGTGAGATGGTGGCGGCACACGCCCAGACACCGGCTCTCCGCTCGTGGACCAACTTGCACACAGCTCCAGTTTGGTATATACATAATTAGTGTTCGAATGGGACACCAAGAAAGTCGCCGGCAACAAGACCAAGCACGGTGTCTCATTTGAAGAAGCCGGTACTGCCTTCTTTGACTCGAACGGCATTGACGGCGAAGACATCGACCATTCGACCACGGAAGCGAGACGATTTCGGCTGGCACAATCGGCAGCCGGCAACATTCTCGTCATCGCCTACACGCTCAGGAGCCACGGCCATGAAAAAACTATCAGAGTCATCAGTGCGCGATTGGCGAACCGAAAAGAAAAGAGGCGCTATCAAGAAGCGAAAGATTGATTATTCGGACATCCCCCCGCTATCCAACCGGCAGCTCACCTCTATGCGTCCGGTGGGACGACCTCCCTTGGGGGAGGAACGGCGGCAACTCATTGCCATCCGACTTGACCCCACGGTGCTTCGCTGGCTGAAATCCCTCGCAGCCAAGCGGGAGGTCCCCTATCAATCACTCATCAACGATTTGCTCGCAGGAGAAATGAAAAAGGCGAGCTAGCCTCCGGCTGGAGCTTCGTATTCTGATCTCGCCTTGATTTTGCCTTCGCCTCCCGTCTACAGTCTCGTTCACCGCCTAGCAGGCTGCGGAAAACTCAGGTTCTGCTCAAACTTCACTGTGACCTTGCGAACAGTGATGTAGCAAGAACGGAGCGCAGGATGCTCAAAATGGCCGTCCAGCACGGCTGCAGCGAGCCAGGAAGGCTGAGGTCAAGGCTGAGCGAAGATCAAACTCTCTTGATCTCAACCTTAGCCTGAACCTCAACCTTCTTTTCGCGGCGGACTTTTTCAGAATCCTGCTAGCGCAGACCTCACGGAGCGATACATGGGCGAGACTCGCGTCGATCTTGAACATCTGTTGGAAGACCTCCGGGATGCCTATCCCTCCAGTATCGCGGACACGATCCTTACCGAAATCATTGCCAACTCTCTGGACTCAGGGGCCAGCCGAATCACTATGACGGTTGACCCGGCGCAGTCCACGATGACCGTCGTAGACAATGGGTCCGGCATGCAGCGGAAGTCGATGCGGCAGTATCACGACATCGCAGCCAGCACAAAAGTGCGCGGGCAGGGTATCGGGTTTGCCGGAGTCGGCATCAAACTGGGGCTGCTGGTATGCGAAGCGGTGCTCACCGAAACCAGGCGTAGCAGCACACATGTGGCGACCCGATGGCACTTGGCCTCGCGCCATCGCGCACCGTGGCAATGGGTCACCCCGCCAGGGCTGATCGGCGAGCAAGGCACTGCGGTGCAACTGAAACTACTGACCCCACTCTCTCCTCTTGTCGACCCTGGATTTGTTGAAGGAGTGATACGTCGGCATTTCCAGCCGTTACTCGAATCCCCCTTTGATTCTTTTTTGACCGGCCATTACCCGGCTGGTGTTGCATTCGAAGTCAATGGGCGACCATTGGAGCGACATCCCCTATCGGCACCTGACCAAGCCCCATTGGCTGTTCGGTTGGCCCGGCGGCGTAAACCCTCTGCCTTGGGATATTTGTCCCGCCATACCGCGCCATTACCGGAGGATCAACGAGGCGTCGCGATCAGCACGTTGGGCAAAGTCATCAAACGCGGATGGGACTGGTTGGGCGTCGCGTCGTTACAAGCAGAGCGAATCAACGGCTTGATCGAAGTTCCCGATCTCGCGGCCTCACTTACTCTCAACAAAGGGGATTTCATTCGCACGGGAGCCAAAGGGGCGACCTATCTTGCCTATCGCAAAGCGATTCAGGAAGCCGTCTCACGGCAACTAGAAGCCTGGGGCGATGGACGCGCCGGAACACCGGAAGCCTCGTCCCGGATGATGCGGCCATTGGAGCGAGACCTGGACCGAGTGTTGGAAGAATTGTCCGATGATTTTCCGCTACTCGGTTCACTCGTCGAACGCCGTGCCGGCGGCCAAAAACGATTGCCGATCGATGGCAAGACACCCGACAGTGCGGCTGGAACAGAAGCCATCGCGGTCTTACTCACGCCCTCGACAGCCGAGCCGGAGCAGAAGAAGACTGAACCAACTCAGCCACCAATAGCCCCTCCCCCTTCGGACGAATACACCGCAGTGACCGAGCCTGCGACATCCACGATCTCAGATTCAGCTTCTGCCATGTTCCCGGGTCATGGACGTTCTCGTGCTCCGATGCGATACGGGTTGGGAATCCAGTTCGAGGACAATCCTGACAATTCAGAACTGGGCCGGCTCGTCGAATCCACCGTCTGGATCAACCAAGCCCATCCAGCCTACCGGCGTGCGCTAGCCTCCCGCTCCGTGGGCTATCACATCTCGCTCACCGTCGCGCTTGCATTGGCCCCGTTGGCCGTGGAGCCGGATCAGGAACACACCTTCATCACCAAGTTTTTGTCCCATTGGGGCCAAGCACTCGACCAGCCTCAAGCACGCCGTCGTCGCCCACGAAAGTGATTAACCCGCATTTTTCATAACAGTTCGTCGCGAAATCGAGAGAACGCACGTTTCTGGTAACGCCTGGCTCAGGAGTGGAGTTGCTGGTTTCTAGTTTCAGGTTTCATGTTTCATGTTGGGAGGGAACAACCTCCGAAAACTTGGAACCAGAAACATGAAACTTGAAACGCCAGGAACCGATACGCTTCACGCACAAGAGCAGCAAACTCGCGGGTGCAACAGACGTATCCAAGAATACTGCGCGCTACCACAACCGCTGAACCGCGGTCTCAAGTTTCGGAAAACAGGGCTCCAGTTCTGGCCTTGAGGCTCTGGTTACCACAAACGCCGCCGGGACATGCTCCCAATGCCGCAAGTCCGGTTGCAGGGCGCCTTCGAGCACATCCGGTGCGGTTCTCATCAAGGCCATCCCCCCGATTACCGAGAGCTGGCAGAGCGCCCCGTTACCCTTGCCCGCCGCATCGAGCACGCAGCCGCCGACCATGACACCGGCTCCTGCCGCCAACGGAACCAGGCTGTAGGTCAGACCGATCGGCAATCGAACCCATGCCTGCACGTTGAGGAGTGGGTGATATCCATGACTATGTCGAATCGCCACCTTGTCGAACCAACTTTGTGTGGACAGCCGCAGGCCGGTGTCGGACTGACAAGCGCGAGGGAATTCCTTGTCCGCTGTTACAGAAAAATATCCGTTCGCCGATCCGAAGAATTGCAAGTCCCACGAGAGTTCGGGAAATCGATCGACGCTATAGACATGCCACGGCTCACTGAGCGCTTGCCCTTCGTCGATTCGACTCACTTGTTGTCCCGCAAATAGCCGGACTGCATCTTGCCGCCGTTTCCACATCACATCCAAATCCTTCAACCTAAGCCAATCAACACGCGCTTCATTCATCTCGCCCACTCGCTCCCACAATACAGCGGACAACAACAGATTCACCGGATCTTCGCCGTAATTGTAGAGCGGTGTAAATAGCTCATGATCCAGTTGCCTGAGCTCAACCTTCGCCTCCTCCGGTTTTTGTACATGTGCATAACTCGCCGCCAGCAGGAGGCTGAGATAGCCGCGTTCATAACTTTCCATCACGTAATCGATGTAGGAACCTTCCGGAACAAAGATGTTGGTGGTCTCCTTCACGAGGGAGAACGTTTTATGCCGGAATTCCAACCGGGCTTTTTCACCATGAACGATCACGAGGTCATAGCACTGCCCCGCAAACGCATCGGCCAGTCGGTTGAGTGTACCGATCCTGTCTGAAAAATTGATCTGCCCTTCAATCTCCGAACAGGGCAGCCCTTTCAGGATCTTCCCGCCCCCTGCCTGACAGCCGGCGAGACTCATCAACAGACCCATGACTAACGCGACCATGCACCGCACAGGACTCTCAAAAAACCCCGTCTTCTCACCCATCCAACCCTGGCACGCCGCACGCCCCATGATTCCTGGGAACGAAGGAAGAATACCGCTGGCGGACTGTTTCAACATCGTGCGGACAACTCCAGACTTACCGACAAACCGCTGAATAGATCTGCGAGATCTCACGACTCGTCAAATCCCGCCATTTTCCTGGGAGGAGATCACCCAGCAGAACCGGCCCGATCGCCACCCTCACCAACCGCAACGTCGGGTGGCCTACTGCAGCGGTTATGCGCCGGACCTGTCGGTTCAGCCCCTCACGCAACGTGATCTCTACCCAAGCAGTCGGCACGTTTTTACGGAATCGGATGGGCACGGGGCGATCAGGTAACTGCGGATCGTCCGGCAGCAGATAGACTTCAGCAGGCTTGGTCTTCTTGCCGTTCAGCATCACTCCTGTTCGCAACCGCTCCAAGACCTCCTCGCTCGGGAAGCGCTCGATTTGCACGAGGTACAGTTTTGGCAATTTATGCTGCGGGTCCGTGACGTGATGGGCCAACGTACCGTCCGACGTCAGAAGCAGCAGCCCTTCACTATCCAGATCGAGACGGCCGGCAGCATAGACTCCGGGAAAATCGATATAGTCAGCCAATGTTGGCCGCCCGTTCGGATCGGTAAAACATGGCAACACGCCATAGGGCTTATTGAACGCGATGGTGCGGGAAATCTTTTCACGGGAAGAGAGGCCGGATGCACTCACAAGAGCTCTTTGAGGCATGAAGCTCCACCAAGAAACCGATCAGAACCCGATGCTGAGCCCACCGCCGCCACGAGATCCGCCACCGATTCCCATGCCGCCAAAGCCTCCGATAGAAAACCCTGGTTGCCGTTGACCATAGGGTTGAACCCGCCAGACATGTAGATGCTTCACGATCAGTGTCGGATATCGATAGTCCACGTCATCGAGGTGGTCGGTCTTTGAACCAGAAACTTCGCCAACAATCGTCACCCGTGTCCCTTGGGTCATCGTGGCCGGATCGAGAAATTCCTGCTGCATTGCAAGGAATCGCCCCTGTGATTGTTGGCGATCGTGGCTGGGTCTCTCTCCGTCCTCAAGCGGAAGCTGTAAGAGTTCGATCTGCGTGCCGTCGCGGAGTCGCTTCGCGTTCAGCACCTCACCGCCAAGCACAAGCAGACGTCCCTTGTAGGATTCCGGTGAGACGAGGAGGTCTCGAAACGAGACCGTTCGATCCACGAGCGATTCCATCGACTCGGGAACGATTCGTTGAGATGCGCAGCCTGAGAGCACAATACTGGCAACCAACCAGCAAGAAACAAGGGCTCGTCTTCGCATGAGCACACTATACCTCATGCACCAATCCTACGGCGAGAGCCGTGACTGCTGCATAGGTGCTCGCCTATAGCACTTCCCAGCTCCCTATTTCTTTAAACCAGCCGACTAGGCCGCATCACAACCTTGTCGGAACCTGTATGGTGAACCCTACAGCGATTGCAGCACCATGCACCAGCCTTTTTGCTATACCCATATCCAGGACATGGTTGTTTTTCCAACCCCATGAGAAGTAAGCCATTCTTTTCACATGTCTTTCCAAGTCATTGGCATTGAGCTTGCTCATCTTCACGATATTCCGTTCGCTACATTCAGAGGAGGAACCTATGCAACGAACCTTGACTGATCGAACCATGCCACTCCTGGCTCCCGCATTGGCCATACTGTGCGCTATGGCAGTGGTGGGGTGCGTAAGTACGGGAACCCACACAAAAACCCTCACCGAGCTTGAGGCCGCAAAGAAAACATCCGCCCAGCTGCAAATGCAACTGAACCAGGAAGCCACGCAGCGTAAAGCCGCCGAACGACAGGCTGCTGATTTGCAGGCCCGCTTGGACGGGCTCGAAAGGGAAAAAGGGCAACTGAACAGCGAACTCGGGACTGTGCGCGGTCAAATCACCGACATCGAACAGAAGTATGCGAGCGGAAATGCCTCATCGCAGGAAGAAATCGCCAAGCTACGGAATCAGGCTTCCGAGCTGGAAGCGAACGCCGCTCGCATCGCGAAAGAGCGCGAACAACTTCGGCAAGAGCAGTCACAACTTGCAGCAACGTTAGAACAAGAACGGCTGGCCAAAGAAGAAGAGATCAAACGGTTGACGCGGACACAAGAAGAACTCTCCAAATCGCTGCAAGACGAAATTTCCAAAGGCAATATCACCATTCAACAAGTGCGTGACCGCCTCACCATCAATATGGTGGACCGCGTCCTGTTCGATTCCGGCCAAGCACAGGTGAAACCTGCCGGCGTGAAAGTTCTGAAACAGGTCAGTGACATTTTGAAAACCGTCACGGACAAACAGATTCGAATCGAAGGCCATACCGACAACAAGCCCATCAGCACGAAACTCCAAGACCGCTTCAAAACGAATTGGGAACTCTCGACTGCGCGAGCCACGACCGTGGTGCGCTACCTGATCGATCAGGGCAGTGTGGATCGCCAGCACCTCTCCGCAGTCGGGTACGCGGACACACAACCCCGCGCCTCCAACGACTCCGAAGAAGGGCGATCATCCAATCGTCGAATCGAAATTGTGCTGTATCCCAAAGACCTCAAAGAAATTGCCGGCCAAGTCGGAACCACGACGGCTTCATCGAAGTAGTCTCCGCTCTCTGGAGGTGCTCACTTGAGATGAGCACCTCCAGCGTCAATCAGACCTTTCCCCCTCTTCCCCACTTCGGTTATGATGCATCATGCGGTCTATCTTGCAGATGACTGCGGAGGAATTGATGCGACGTCCAGCTGAAGTGCCTATGTCGAAATTCTTCATGATGGTCATACTCCTGGCAGTGCCTCTCGGCTTGTCTGCCTGTGACACCGTCTATATGGCCACGATGGATAAAATCGGTTACGCCAAACGCGATATCTTGAGCAGCCGCGTCAAGTCGGCCCGTGATGCGCAGGAAGATGCTAAAAAAGACATTCAAAGCGCGTTGGAGCAATTCGGAAATGTCGTGAGCTACCAAGGCGGAGACCTGGAAGCCACTTATAAGAAACTCAGCGGCGAGCTGGAAAGCAGTGAAGACAGCGCCGAAACGGTGCGGAAGCGCATCAGAGACGTCGAAAGTGTGGCCGATGCGCTCTTCTCGGAATGGGAAACTGAACTCGGCCAATACTCCAGCGCGGACTTGCGCCGGAAGAGCGAAGCGAAGCTCTCTCAAACAAAATCCCGCTACAAAGAGATGCTCGGCGCCATGAACCGGGCTGAGCAGCGCATCGATCCGGTCCTGAAACCACTCCGAGACCAAGTGCTCTACCTCAAACACAACCTCAATGCGCGTGCGCTGGCCGCCATGAAAGGCGAGCTGGTGAAGGTCGATGCCCAAGTCGATCGGCTGGTCCGAGACATGAACCGCTCCATTGCTGAAGCCGACAAGTTCATTCAGGCCATGGAGAAAGAGCCGGCCTAGTCCACCCGTTCGACAGACCACGTCCGATCAGGAGGTCCCCATGCGCTGGGAAGGACAACGAGAAAGCGGCAACGTCGAAGATCGTCGAGGAATGGGACCGGCCAGAATCGGCGGAGGGCTGGGCATAGGCGGCATCGTGCTGGTGCTCGCCGTCAGTTATTTTACCGGCATCAATCCCTTGACCCTCATCAACATGCTCAATGGTGTCCAGAGCATGCCGGAATCTTCCGCGCCATCCGAGCCCGCACCGACAGGATCGCCCGACGACAAACTTGGAAAATTCGCCTCAGTCGTCCTCGCCGACACAGAAACCACCTGGAAACAACTTCTGGGGCCGCGGTATGAAGACCCAAAACTCGTCCTCTTCACCGGCGCAGTCCAATCTGCGTGCGGAACCGCGTCGTCGGCTGTCGGTCCCTTCTACTGCCCCGGCGATCACAAAGTCTACCTCGACCTCTCCTTCTTCAACGTCATGGCCCAGCGACTTGGCGCAGCCGGCGACTTTGCCCAGGCCTATGTGATTGCGCATGAAGTCGGTCATCATGTACAAAATCTCATGGGCACTGCGGAGAAGGTGACGCGCCTCCAGCGCCAGGCCTCTGAACGAGAGAGGAATGCCTTGTCTGTGCGAATGGAGCTGCAGGCCGATTGTTTCGCCGGCGTCTGGGGCCACCACGCCAAACGAGAGCGAAACCTGATCGAGCCAGGCGATTTCGAAGCAGGGCTTCGAGCGGCAGCGGCGATCGGTGATGATCAAATCCAGAAAACATCCAGCGGGTCTGTTAGGCCGGAAAG
>Ga0163153_10004479_pt1 | contig 17516 bp, 16 predicted proteins | sample OliLakLV19MP6IB1_FD_148629 | JGI IMG/M metagenome (GOLD analysis project Ga0163153, IMG submission 148629) | Freshwater microbial mat bacterial communities from Lake Vanda, McMurdo Dry Valleys, Antarctica - Oligotrophic Lake LV.19.MP6.IB-1 | ecosystem: Environmental > Aquatic > Freshwater >... | reverse complement strand
AAGCTGTTGGCCGAGACGCGATCGTTCCTCCGCGTACTCGACCGACGCCAGCTCGATCCGGGTGCGGACCGAGCCCACCAGCGACGCCAGCAGCGACGCGACCGACTCGCGCAGTGGTGGCCGGCCCGCGTCGGGTTTGCCTGGTTCCGTCATCACATGGCCCGCGCGGGATCCTTAGCGGCGGTTCATCAGCAGGCCCACCGCCAAGCCGACGCCTAGGGCGATGCCGATCACCTGCCACGGATGGTCGTGCACGTAGTCGTCGGTCACGCGCGCGGCCTGCTTGGCGCGATCGACCGCGGCGCCTTCCAGTTCCTGCAGCTTCAACTTGGCCGACAGCAGCCGCGCTTCCACCTGCGTGCGCAGGTCGCGCGCCTTGTCGCCGGTTTCGCGGGAGGCCTTGTCGAGCAGCGATTCGGCTTCGGATAAGACGGACGAGAATTCGTCGACGAGTTTGTCGCGGGCACTTTCGGACATGGTCAGCTCCATTGGCAGGGAAGGGGTTTTCAGGCAACGTTCGACCTGGAGGAGCATTATAGCCACGCCCGGGTGTCTACCTGTACTAGGTGTTTTCCGTCGCACCAGCCGCCCGCGCCGTCCGGCCCTGGCGCCGGTCGTCCCCCGGCTATTGACGTCCCGGCCCGGCGGCCTCATCTTTTGCGCCACGGACGCCGACGTGCGGCGTGTCAGTTGATCCGGAGTTTTGCCGTGGCCGATTTTCCTGCACCGCAAGCTGCTTCTGCCGCTTCCACCGCGCCCATCACTGCGGGCGTGCTGGCCTACGCGTTGTTCGCCATCGCGGCGGTCGTTTCGATTGCCTCGTCCGGCCTGCCTTTGATCGCCCCCGTATTCGGCGTGCTGGGCATCATCGGCGTCATCGTCTGCTATGTAAAACGCGACGATGCGGCCGGGACGTGGGTGGCGCCGCATTTCACCTGGCTGATCCGTACTTTCTGGTGGTCACTGCTCTGGTCGATGCTCGGCTGGATGGTCATGCTGACACTGGGTTTGATCCTGATCGGCATTCCGATCGCCTTCGGGATCTGGTTTGTGTCGGGCGTTTGGGTGCTCTACCGCGTGGTGAAGGGCTACCTGCTCTTCAAGGACAGTCGCGCCATCCCGGGCGTTTAAAGGTAGCGGGCATCGCTGGCGCGCGCGACGCGTCAGCGATGCAGCGCGGGGTCCCACGAACCCGCGTCGCGGTAGACCCATTGCACCAGCGCGTCCAGTGCCGGTGCGCCACGCCCGGCCGCCGGGTGATTGATGATCGCCACCACGGTGAAGCGCCGGCCTTCGGCGTCGATCACATAGCCGGCCAGCGCGCGCACGCCTTCGAGCGAGCCGGTCTTCAGGAACGCCTGGCCCGACACCGAACCGTTCTGGAACCGGCGCTGCAGCGTGCCGTCGAGTGCCGCGACCGCCAGCGAACTTGCGAACTCCTCGCGGACCGGGCTTGCGTCCGCCGCCATCAGCAGCCGCGTCAGGCCTCCCGCGGTGATCCGCTCGCGGCGTGACAACCCCGAGCCGTTTTCGATCACCAGGCCGGGCAGCGCCAGCTTCTTTTCCTGCAGCCACTTCTGCACCACGTCGGTGGCCAGCGCGACGGTCGCGGGTGGTGGATGGCGCGTCGTGGCCAGCGTGAGGAAGATCTGCCGGGCCATCACGTTGTTGGACAGCTTGTTCACGTCGCGCACGATGTCGTACAGGGGGGCGGATTCCATCACGGCAAACGGCGTGGCATTGCGCGGCGCGCGGCCGTCCCGGACCCCGCCGCCGAAATCGCCGCCCGCCGCGCGGAAATACGTGGTGAACATCCCGTGCACATAGTTCGGGTGATCGAGCAGGCTGACGTACCAGTCGCGCTCGCCGCATTGGCGCGAGTAGCGACCCGGAAACGATGCCGACGCCGTCTCCGTGCCATTGATGAAGCTGGCGCCGATCGTCGCGCGCCAGTCGCCGCAATCGCCGTTCGATAGCTGGGGCGTGGCCGTGAGGGCAATCTCCGCCAGCGGCGGATCGAACATCACCGGCACGGTGCCCTTGGCGACGTCGGCCGCGAAGCCGATGCGCACCGACTTGAAATTGACGAGCATTGCGTCGGGGCCGACGTTGTAGGGGCGTTGCGGCTCCTGGTCGAAGGCGGCCGGGTCGTGCGGCGGCAGCTTGAAGAATGTGCGGTCGAGAATCAGGTCACCGGTGATCTTCGTGAGGCCGCGCGCGCGCAGGTCCGCCATGAAGAGCTGCCACGGTTCGATCGTGATCTTGGGGTCGCCGGTGCCGCGCAGCAGCAGGTTGCCGGTGAGCGTGCCCCTCGCGCTCAGCCGGCCGTCCAGGTAGGCCTCGGTCCTCCAGCGGTAGTCGCGCCCCAGCAGTTCGAGCGCGGCGAACGTGGTGACGAGCTTCATCACCGAGGCGGGGTTCATCGGCCGGTCGGCGTCGTGCGCGAAGAGCGCGCTTGGCATGCCGGCTTCGCGGACCACCACCGCGACGTTGCCCAGCGGAATGCCGGCGTCCTTGAACGCCCGCGCCACCGCGCCGGGCAGCGCCGCGTGCGCAACGCCGGCGCCCAGGAGTGCGGCGAAGCCGACGGCCAGCGTGCGGTTGCGGGTCATGCGTGTTCCAGGATGTCGAGCGTGCGGGTGGCCAGCATTTGCATGTCGTCGTCGGTGGTGATGTAGGGCGGCATGAAGTAGACGGTACTGCCGATCGGACGTACCAGCAATTCGCGCGCCAGCGCCTGCTCGAACCACCAGCGTGAAAAATCCGGCCGCGTGGAGGTGACGTCGAACGCGACGATCATGCCGCATTGACGGAAATGGCGGACAGCGCGATGCGCGGCCACCGGCGCCAGGATCGACTGCCAGCGCGCGGCACGCGCACGATTGACGCCGATCACGTCGTCGTCGCGGAAAATGTCGAGGACCGCCAGCGCCGCGCGGCAGGCCAGCGCGTTGCCGGTGTAGGAGTGCGAATGCAGGAAGCCGCGCGTGGTGTCGTCGGCGTAGAACGCCGCGAAGACATGATCGGTCGTCAGCACGCAGGACAGTGGCAGCACGCCGCCGGTGATGCCCTTCGACAGGCACAGGAAGTCCGGCGCGGGGGCGGGCACCTGCTCCCACGCGAACATCGTCCCGGTCCGGCCGAAACCCGTCATGATCTCGTCGGCAATCAGGTGGACACCGTACTTTGCCGTGATCGCACGCGCCTGCGCCAGATAGGCCGCGTCGTACATCGCCATGCCGGTGGCGCCCTGGACCAGCGGTTCGAGGATCAGCGCGGCGGTGGTCGCATGATGCGCGGCGAAGTGCGCGTCCAGCGCCGCAGCCGCGGCAAGGACGGTGACGCCGTGGCGCGGATCGGGGCACGGCAGCAACGCGGGCTGCTGCAACAGCGGCCCATAGGCTGCCCGAAACAGCGCGACGTCGGTGACGCCGAGCGCACCGGCGGTCTCGCCGTGGTAGCCGCCTTCCAGTGCCGCGAACCGGCACTTGTCGGGCAGGCCGCGATTGCGCCAGTAATGCACGCTCATCTTCAGCGCGATCTCGGTGGCCGACGCGCCGTCCGACGCATAGAAGGCGTGTCCCAGTCCCGCCGGCGCCAGTGCCGCAAGCCGCTCCGACAATTCCACCACTGGCGCATGCGTGCACCCGGCCAGCAGCACGTGATCGAGGCGCTCCAACTGGTCGCGCAGCGCCGCGTTGATGCGCGGATTGGCGTGGCCGAAGAGGTTGACCCACCATGAGCTGATCGCATCGAGGTAACGGTGGCCATCGAAGTCATGCAGCCACGCGCCCTCCGCGCGCGCGATCGGCAACAGCGGCAGGGTCTCGTGCGCCTTCATCTGCGTACACGGGTGCCACACCGCCGCGCGGCTGCGCGCGATCCATTCCGCATTGCGCGCGGTGGTCACGCTACAACCTGCCGAGGTAGAGGTAGAAGGTGGATTGGCCGCCGCTGGCGCGGCCATACGCGACATACGCCGGCCCCAGCCACGTGTTCGCGGCGAAGAAGACGCTGCCGGCGGTAAAGAGTCCCCGCGAGGAGATCTCGTCACGTGTCTGCCAGACGTTGCCTGCTTCGATCGAGCCGCCGGCGAACACACTGCCGCCGATGATCGGCAGCTGCATCAGCTCGTGGTAGTACACGACGCGCGAGAAACCGACAAAGCTGCCCGAGAGCTGGTTGGTCCGCAGGCCCGAGACCTGCAGGAAGCCGCCGAGATTGAAGTCGCTGATGACGGTGGTCCGCTCGTTGCGGACGCCGCCCGCCTTCACGCCGACGTTGAAGAAATTTCTCGGGTTGATCGCGAACGCGTAGTTGGCTTCACCGCCTGCGCGCGAGGCCGTGTCGAACGCGAACGTCTGTCCGAAGATGGTCAGGTCCTGGTTGCCGGTGAAGAGCTCGCCCACGGCGCGCAGCCCGTGGCGTGGAAAGTGCGGGCTGTCGAGGCTGTCCCAGCGGATCAGCAGCCGCGCGCCAGTTTCCGTGATCTTGACGGTGGGATATTCCTTCTCTGCGATCTCCGGGTCCCCGCGCTGGTGATACCACTTGAAGCCGAGACGCACGTCGCCCGACGTGCCGAACGTGGTGCCGAGGTCGAGGCCCGCAGTCTGCGTCAGCACGTCGTACTCCGCGACGCGGTTGGCGCCGTCGAAAACGTACTCCGGCGCGCGCTGCGCCGACCCGTAGGCCGACACGTACATGAAGTTGCCGAGCGACAGCGGCTGGTAGAACTCGGTGGCATAGCGGCGGGTGCTGCCCAGGACAATCTGGTTCGACCACTGCGCGCCGAGGCTGTTGATCCACACGCGGCGGTGTCCCATCATCGCGTTGAATTCCGAATCGCTCTGCAGGTCGGTGGACAAGAGCAGGCCGAAGCGCAGGAAGTTGGGGCCCCAGGATTTCTCGGTAACGTTGACGATCACGCCTTCCTTGGCCCCTTGCGACACCAGCCGATAGTCGATCTGCTCGAAGTCACCGCGGCCATACAGCAGCGACATGTCCTTTTCCAGCCCCTTGAGGCTGAAGGGTTCGCCGACCTTGGTGTGCATCTGGTCTGCCAGCGCCTGCGGGTTCGCGAACTGCGTGCCCTCGATGCGCACGAAGTCGAGCGTCTTCGGCAGCGTCTGCGCGGGAACGAGCAATCGTTGTTCGAACACCGCGTACTGCACCGGCGTGCTGGAGAGCCGCGCCAGCTGGTCGCGCACCGCCTCGGCCGCCTTGGCGCCCAGCGCGATGAACTCGGGTCCCTTCCCGAAATCGATGAACGTCAGGTCCCCCAAGTCGGGCGAGATCAATACGTCCTTCGGCCCCAGCGTGCCGAGCTGCGCCCGTACATTCTGCTCGGTGAGGATGTTCAGCATCTGCGATGCGTAGCCGACGATCGACGACAGCTGGTTACGGCTGGCGAGCGGTGTGCCAATGTTGACGGCAATCACCACCTCGGCGCCCATCGCGCGTACCACGTCGACGGGCAGGTTGTTGACGAGGCCGCCGTCGCCGAGGATGCGGCCGTCCACTTCCACCGGCGCGAACATGCCGGGCACCGACATGCTGGCACGCATCGCCTGGTAGAGGCGGCCATTGGAGAACGTGATCTGCTCGCCGTTCACCATGTCGGTGGCGATGGCGCGGAAGGGAATCGGAAGCTGGTCGAAGCTGTCGATGCGGTCGACGTTGCGCGTCAACTCGTGCAGGAACAGTTCGAGGTTGGAGCCCGAAAGCGCACCTTTCAACGTGCGGAGCTCGCCATCGCGGAAGCCGATCTCGAGTCCCAGCGGAAACTGGGCCTCGAATTCCTTGCGGCGGAAGCTGACGTCGTTGCGCGCCGGGCTGTCGGACAGCATCGTGTTCCAGTTGATACCTTCGAGCTGTTTTTCCATCTCGCCGGGCGACATGCCGCTCGCGTAGAGGCCGCCCACGATCGCGCCCATCGAGGTGGCCGCGATATAGTCGACCTCCACGTTCAACTGCTTCATGACCTTCAGCACGCCGACGTGCGTCATGCCGCGGGCGCCGCCCCCCGAAAGGACCAGACCGATCTTGGGGCGGCGCGGCGCGGGCGTTGCGGCGACCTGTAGGGCGGGCGTTGCCGCGACCGGTCCTGCGGGCGCGGTCTGTCCGCTGGCAGGCACCGCGAAGCCCAGGGCGACGACGCTGGCCGCCAACGCCAGTCCGCGGCGCAGGGACGTCCATCGGGCGAGGCGGTAGAGCGCGTGGCGGAGGGCGTGCAAAGACACTCGGGATTTCGACGCTGGAAGTTGTCCGATTATAGCGGCGCGCTGCCCGCCGGCGCCGTGAACTTCTCGTCAACTACCGCGGTCACACCCGTCGTAGTCCACTTCCGTGAAAGAGACCCTGTGCGCCTCCTCCATCCCTTCATTCCCCCGCTGGCCGTGCTGTTGATGGCCAGCGGCAGCGCCGGCGCCCAAGGCGTGCTGATCGACCGCAGCGAGATCCGCTTCGTGTCGAAGCAGATGGGCATCAATGTCGAAGGCAAGTTCCGGCGCTGGAAGGCCAATGTCGACTTCAAGCCCGCCGATCTCGCGCGCTCGCGCGCCGATTTCGAGATCGATCTCGCCAGCGTCGCGCTCGGCAGCGAGGAAGCCGAAACGGCCGTCAAGCGACCACGCTGGTTCGACACGTCGAAGTTCCCGCTGGCGAAGTTCGAGTCCACGGGCCTCAAGGCACTGGGTGACAACCGCTACGAGATCGCCGGCACACTCACGCTGAAGGGCCGGTCGCGCGACATCGCCATTCCGGTGCTGATGAAGAAGGACCCGGCGGGCAACGAAGTGGCGGAGGGCGCCTTCACGCTGCAGCGCCTCGACTTCAACCTGGGCGACGGCCAGTGGGCCGACCCGGACGTCGTGGCGGACGACGTGCAGGTGAAGGTAAAGATGGTGCTGCCACGCGTGGCTTGAGCGACCGGTTCATCCGCCAATCCGGTGCTGCATACGGCGCACCGCACTTAGCAGCTCCCGCGTGATGCCGGGCTCGCGCACCGAGTGACCGGCATCGGGCACCACGATGTACTCGGCCGCAGGCCATGCGCGCGCCAGGGCGTCTGCCGTGACCGGCGGGCACACGATGTCGTAGCGCCCCTGCACGATCGTGCAGGGCAGGTGCAGGATGCGGGGCACGCCGGCAAGCAATGGCCGCCCGCCAAGGAAGGCGCCGTGCACGAAGTAGTGCGCCTCGATACGCGCGATGGCCAGCGCCGACGCATCGCTGTCGAACTTCGCCAGCGCATCGGGCTGCGGCAGCAGCGTCGAGCACGCGCCCTCGTAGCGATCCCAGGCATGGGCCGCGGCCAGGTGGACGACCGGGTCGGGATCGGTCAGCCGGCGGTAGTAGCTGCCGAGCAGGTCGCCGCGCTCCGCGGGCGGCAGAAACTCCTCGAACGCACGCCAGGCCTCGGGAAACACGTGGCGCATGCCGTGCAGGAACCAGTCGATCTCCGCGGGGGTCGCGAGGAAGATCCCGCGCAGCACCAGGCCGGTGACGCGGTCCGGGTGCGCCTGCGCGTACGCCAGCGCCAGTGTGGATCCCCACGAGCCGCCGAAGAGCATCCAGCGCTCGATCTGCAGATGTTCGCGCAGCCGTTCGAGATCGGCGATCAGGTTCCCTGTCGTGTTGCCGGCAAGCTCCGCCGTCGGCGTCGACTGGCCGCAGCCGCGCTGGTCCGCCAGCACGATGTTCCAGAACGCCGGGTCGTAGTAGCGCCGGTGATGCGGCAGGCAACCGCCGCCGGGCCCACCATGCAGGAACAAGAGCGGCGCGCCGGTGCGGTTGCCGCAGGCTTCCCAGTGCATCGTGTGCACATCATCGAGCGGCAGCCGGCCCGACGCATAGGGTTCGATCTCGGGGAACAGCGGCGCGTCGAGCACGCCGCGGCGGGCGGCATCAGTCATGGGTGGAAGGCGCGACGTCAGCCGGCGCTCCACGGTGTCTTGAGGCGCGTGAACTCCAGCCGGTAGCGGCTTTGCTCGACCTGTTCCGCGCCGGTGGCCATCAGCGCCGGCAGCAGTTCCGCGCACGCTGCATCCACCTCGGGCACGCCATTGCCTTCGATCAGCGCGACCCACGACGGCACCAGCGTGGTGTCAGCGCGCGCGCGCTTTTCGGCGGTCTCGACGCTGCTGGCGGCGCGGTCGGCGATGCCAAGGTGCACGCCGGACACGCCATTGCGATACGGCAGCGGCGGCAGGAAACGGGTGCACAACGCGTTGGTCAGCGCCTCCGCCGCGGCGTCAGGCACGGCAAAGCGCAACGTCAACATCACGCCGCCGCTGCCTACGCCCTGCGTGAACACGACGCGGCACAACGCGCGCGAGACATGGCGGAATGACGGCACGACGCGCTGCGTCCAGGGTGTGGGGGCGTTCAGCCGTTGCAGGTAGTCCTGGCCCGCCAGCGTCTCGATGCTGTTGGCTTCGTACAGGTTGAAGTACTCCGGCCCGCTGCCGATCACCGCATAGCGGCGGCCGCGCAGGAAGCCGGGGATGCCCACGCGCTCGGGCATGTGCTCGCGGTTATGCCACTCGTGGAACTCAGTCCGCACCTCGGGCAACAGGTCGTGCCAGATCGCCACCATCCCAAGGCCGGAAAGACTCATGGGACTACGCCGCGCGCTGCAGCGTGACGGCCAGCTGGCCGAAGTCGCCGTACGCCAAGGTCAGGGGTGTATCGAGCGGCACATCGATGATGCCGGCGTACGAACCCGTGGTGACGATCTGTCCGGCGCGCAGGTGATCGCCGCGCGTGGCGAGATAGTTGGAGAGCCACACCAGCGGCTTGAACGGATGGCCATCCGGATGCTTGCCGTCGACAGTCGTCAACAGCGTACCGCCGGCATGCACGGCGATCGGAAAGCCTTCGAGCGCACGCTCCCCGGGCGCGTCGACGGCGGGACCGACGAACAATCCCTGGTTGGCGATGAAGTCGGCCAACAGTTCCGGATACGTGACGGTCTTGGGTTCCGCATACCGCGAGGCTATCAGCTCCAGCGCCATGTGCACGGAACCAACGGCGGCGCGCACGTCGCTGTCGGAATAGGGCTGCGCGCGCGCCGGCAGGTCGCGCGCCAGCACGTAGGCGATCTCGGGTTCGATCCTGGCCACCGTGCCGGTGACGCGCAGCGTGCATGGCGAGCGATGCTGGAGTGTCGGCGTGAATATCGGCGCGGCGACGATGGATCGCTCGGCCGTGGGCACCGAACACTTCCAGCCGCCCACCGTCATGCCAAGAAGGTCGGTGACGCGACGCTGGACCGCAATGGCATCGGCCACGTCGGCGGGGCGCGTGGCCTCATCGATGCGCGGGCCCGGGCGTCCGGATTGCCGGGCGGCCAGCAGGAACTGCGCGGCGGATTCTTGTGCGGCGGTGAGCATGATGTAGGGCGTCCTGGAAAGCGTCAGCACCGGCAGGGCGGTGCGCGTTGATATTCTGGCATAGCTTGGGCGTGCGCCGGTCGGTTATGCTTGCAGTCCGATTCAACGACCGGACTTGAAGCGAAAGATGCCTACCTTCGATACCCGAATGACGACGGCCGCGTGCCTGCCCGTGGATGCCGCCGACGCGATGCTGATCGGCAGAGCCTGGGTGCCCGCCGCCAACGGACCGGTGCTCGTCGGCGTGCACGGCGACGATCTCATCGACCTGTCCTCGCTTGCGCCGACGTCGGCAGCGCTCGTGAGCCGCGCCGATGCCGTCGCGGCCCTGCGTGCCGCGTCCGCCACGCTGCCGCGCATCGATGCGCTGGCGGCCACGTTGCGCAATACCGCCGATGCCACGCGCGATCCGTCGCGCCCATGGCTGATGGCGCCGTGCGACCTGCAGGCGATCAAGGCCGCCGGGGTCACGTTCGTGGCCAGCATGCTCGAACGCGTGATCGAGGAGCAGGCGCGCGGTGACGCCTCGCGCGCGGCGAGCGTGCGCCGTGCCATCGTTGCCGTCATCGGCGACAACCTGTCGAGTGTGAAGCCGGGGTCCGATGAAGCCGCGCAACTTAAAGCCGCGCTGATCAAGCAGAACGCGTGGTCGCAGTACCTGGAAGTGGGCATCGGCCCTGACGCCGAAATCTTCACCAAGGCGCAACCGATGTCCGCCGTCGGCACGGGTGCGGACATCGGCATCCATCCCAAGTCCGAGTGGAACAATCCGGAGCCCGAGATCGTGTTGGCCATTGACCGCACGGGTCGCGTGGCGGGCGCCACGCTCGGCAACGACGTCAACCTGCGCGATTTCGAGGGCCGCAGCGCGCTGCTGCTCGGCAAGGCCAAAGACAACAATGCGTCCACCGCCATCGGCCCGTTCATTCGCCTCTTCGATGCGCACTTCACGATCGACGACGTGCGGGCCGCGCAGATCGCGATGCGCGTCGATGGTCCCGAGGGCTTCGCGCTCGACGGCTTTTCGTCGATGGCGATGATCAGCCGCGATCCGCTCGACCTTGCGGAGCAGGCCATCGGGCCGCATCATCAATACCCCGACGGCCTGATGCTGTACATGGGCACGATGTTCGCGCCGACCAAGGACCGGCATGGTCCGGGGCAGGGCTTCACGCACGTGGTGGGCGACGTCGTCACCGTGTCCACGCCCAAGCTGGGCGCGCTCGTCAATCGCGTCGAACATACCGACCGCATCGCGCCGTGGACCTTCGGCGCGGGCGACCTGATGGTGAGCCTCGCACGTCGCGGGCTCCTTTGAACGCAACGGAAAGAACAACATGGCAGAACTCTTCAAGAACCTGATCAACGGCGAGTGGCTGGCCGGCGCCTCGGTGTCCGTCAACCGCAACCCTTCGGACACCAGCGACGTCGTAGGTGAGTACGCGCAGGCCGATGTCGCGCAGACGCGCACCGCGATCGCCGCGGCCGGCGAGGCCTTCGGTGCGTGGTCCACGGGCTCCATCCAGGAACGCGCCAACATTCTCGACCGCGCGGGCAACGAGATCATCGCGCGCAAGGACGAGCTGGGTGCGCTGCTGTCGCGCGAGGAAGGCAAGACGCTGCCCGAGGGCATCGGCGAGGCGATGCGTGCCGGCCAGATCTTCAAGTTCTTCGCCGGCGAAGTCGTGCGGCAGTCCGGCGAGAAGCTGGCCTCCGTGCGTCCTGGCGTCGACATCGAGATCACGCGCGAACCGGTGGGCGTGGTCGGCCTCATCACGCCGTGGAATTTCCCGATCGCCATTCCGGCGTGGAAGATCGCGCCCGCGCTCGCGTACGGCAACACCGTCGTGTGCAAGCCCGCCGATCTGGTGCCCGGCTGCGCGTGGGCCATCGCCGACATCCTGGTACGCGCGAGCCTGCCCGCCGGCGTGTTCAACCTCGTCATGGGTCGCGGGTCGGTCGTGGGCGAGACCATGGTCAATCATCCTGACGTCGCCGCCATCAGCTTCACCGGCAGCGTGTCGACCGGGCGTGCGTTGGCGGCCAAGGCGATCGCGCGCATGGCCAAGGTGCAGCTCGAGATGGGCGGCAAGAATCCGCTGGTCGTGCTGGACGACGCCGACCTCGCCGTTGCCGTCAACGTTGCGGTGCAGGGCTCGTACTTCTCCACCGGCCAGCGCTGCACCGCGTCGTCGCGATTGATCGTCACCGAGGGCATCCACGATCGTTTCGTGGATGCCGTCGTCGAGAAGCTGAAGTCGCTGAAGGTCGACAATGCGCTGACACCCGGCACCGACATCGGCCCCGTCGTCGACCAGAGCCAGCTCGACCAGGACATGAAGTATCTCGAGATCGGCAAGGCCGAAGGCGCCACGCTGGTCGTGGGCGGCGAGCGCGTGCAGCGCGCCACCGAGGGGTTCTACATGGCGCCCGCGCTCTTCACCGGCGCCACCAACACGATGCGGATCGCGCGCGAGGAAATCTTCGGGCCGGTCACAGCCGTGTTGCGCGTCAAGAATTACGACGAAGCACTGGCGGTGGCCAACGACACGGAGTTCGGCCTGGCCTCCGGCATCGTGACGACGTCGCTCAAGTATTCATCCCACTTCAAGCGCCACGCCCAGGCGGGCATGGTGATGGTCAACCTGCCCACCGCGGGTGTCGACTATCACGTGCCGTTCGGCGGCCGCAAAGGCTCGAGCTACGGCTCGCGCGAACAGGGCCGCTATGCGGCGGAGTTCTTCACGACGGTGAAGACAGCGTATACCGCGCCCTGATTGTTGCGTGGTCGGGCGCCCCGATGCAATGTCGGGCCCCCGCAATGTCGGTCGCCCCGATGCAATGTTGGGCCCCCGCAAACGCTGTAGGCGAGGCTTCAGCCTCGCGGGTTCAATGTTGCATCGACCCCGCGAGGCTGAAGCCTCGCCCACATGGAAATTCAAACCGGTGGCTTGCGCCACCCGTCTGCCGCCCGCGTCTTACTTCCTGCCCTTGGCGGGCACCACTTTCTGCTTCTGCGCGCCGAGGCCATCGATGCCCAGCGTGATCACGTCGCCGGCCTTCAACCACTCCGGCGGCTTCATGCCCATGGCGACCCCCGGGGGCGTGCCGGTGGTGATCACGTCGCCCGGCAGCAGCGTCATGTACTGCGACACATCGGCCACGACTTCGGCGGCGCCGAAGATCATCGTCCTGGTGTTGCCGGTCTGCCGGCGTACCCCGTTCACGTCGAGCCACATGCCGAGGTTCTGCACCTCCTTGATCTCATCGCGCGTGACCATCCACGGGCCGGTGGGGCCGAAGGTGTCGCAGCCCTTGCCCTTGCTCCACTGCGACGCGCCCATCTTCAGCTGGAAATGGCGTTCGGACACGTCGTTGATCACGCAATAGCCGGCCACGTACTTGAGCGCGTCCTTCTTGTCGACGTAGCTGGCCTTGCGGCCGATGACGATCCCCAGTTCGACTTCCCAGTCGAGCTGCGTAGAATTGCGGGGGACCATCACGTTGTCGTTGGGGCCCACCATCGAACCCGGCGACTTGAAAAAGACGATGGGGTTCTCGGGGATCGGCGATCCCGTTTCCTTAGCGTGATCGATGAAGTTGAGGCCGATCGCGACGAACTGCGACGGCTTGGCCACGCACGAGCCAAGACGCGGCTTGCCTTTGACCAGCGGCAGCTTCTTCGTGTCGAGCTTCTTCAGCATGGCCAGGACCGCCGGTGCCAGCGTGGTGCCGTCGATGTCCTTGATCTTCTTCGACAGATCGCGCAGCTTGCCGTCGGCATCGATCAGGCCTGGTTTTTCCTTGCCCGCAGGGCCGTAGCGTACGAGTTTCATAAAACCTCCGAATGTTCGTTAACCAAAGCTCCAAAGACGGAGCGGCCGCGCCGCCCCGTTTCCACGAGAAGTTTTTTCATATTGTCATTCCGCCATCGACCGAAAAGATCTGGCCGGTGGCAAACACGGATTCGTCGGACGCCAGGAACACGACGATGGGTGCAATCTCCTCCGCCTTGGCAAGCCGGCCCATCGGCTGCCGCGCGATGAACATCTTGCGCGCTTCCACGGGGTCGGCAAAGGCGTTGATACGATCCCCCAGCGATGGTGTGTCCACCGTGCCGGGCGCGATGCCGTTGCAGCGGATGCCCTTCTGCACGAAGTCGGCGGCCACGGCCTTGGTGAGACCCACGACCGCCGCCTTGCTGGCACCGTAGGCGAAGCGGTTGGGGATGCCCTTGATCGACCCGGCCACCGAGGCCATGTTGATGATCGATGCCCACGTGCCTTGGCGCTGGTGCTTCTCCAGCATCTTCGGCACGGCGGCCTGGATGGCAATGTACATCGCGCGCACGTTCAAGTTGAAGCTGAAGTCCCAGTCCTTGTCCTTGCACTCCAGCACCGTGCCGTGATGCACGTAGCCGGCGCAGTTGAAGAGGATGTCGAGCGCCGGCAGTTCGCCGATCAGCGCGCGCACGGCGGCGTCGTCCAGCACGTCCAGCGGCCGGGTCGTGATGTTGGCCACACCGTTGAACTGGTCGAGCAATTTCGCGTTCACGTCGGTGGCCACCACCGTCGCGCCGGCCGCCGCCAACTGCATCGCGCTGGCGAAGCCGATGCCCTGGCCCGCTGCGGTGATCAATGCGGTCTTGCCCGCAAGTCGTCCTGCCATGCTCATTTCTCCTTGGATTGCTTCTTCGATGGATCAGCGCAGCGCGGGCCGCAGGCTTGCCGACGGGTCCGCCCAGTTGCGGTTCGGTACGTGGGAGAACCAGCCGGGACGCCCCGGGTCGCGGTCGTAAGGATAGCTGCCCAGTTCCTTGTACAACGCGTGATATTGCGCGAGCTTGGCGCGGTCGAGTGAAACACCGAGCCCCGGCGCGTCCGGCACCCGGATGCCGCCATTGACGTATTTCATGAGGCCGCCGGTGATCACGTCATCCTTCAGGTGATGGTAATGCGCGTCGGCCGCGTAGCCGAGATTGGGCACCACGGCGCCCATATGCAGCATCGAGGCCAGCTGGATGCCCAGTTCGCCGGAGCTATGCACGGCCACGCCGAGGCCCATCGTCTCGCACACGGCGGCGGCCTTGATGCACGGCCGGATGCCGCCCCAGAACGTGGTGTCCAGCAGGACCACATCGACGCCGCCATGCTGGATGTTGCTGGCCAGCTGCTCGAAATTCACGACCACGGTGTTGGTGGCGATGGGCAGCGGCACGAAATCCTTCAGCCGCTTCATCTGCGGCATGCCCCACACCGGGTCTTCGAAGTAATCGTTGCGGATGTCGAGGATGCTGTTGCCGAACTCGATCGCATCGGACAGCGACAGTGCGCAATTGGGGTCGTAGCGGAAGTGCTCGCCGGGCAGCGCCGCCGCGACCGCGCGGTAGCAGGCAAGCTCATGTGCCGGCGGATACACGCCGCCTTTCAGCTTGTGCGACGTGAAGCCGTGCTTCGCCTTCAGTTCAACCGCGTTGGCGGCGAGCTGCTCCGGCGTGCGCACCTCGCCCTGCCCCGACACCGGGTCGGCGTAGCGGAAGAAGAGGTAGCTCGCGAAGTCCACGGCGTCGCGCAGCTTGCCACCCAGCAGCGCATGCACGGGCACACCAAGCTTCTGGCCCATGATGTCGAGGCATGCGAATTCGAGCGCCGCATGCAGTTGCGTGCGATTGTTATAAAGGCTGGCCGTGGGGTTGCAGATCTTGAAGCGCATGGCCTCGAGCTGGAACACGTCATGGCCCGCGAGGTAAGTGGCGAGACCCGCGAACGCGCGCGTGGCATCTTCGCCGCCGCCGCCCATTTCGCCAAGCCCGACGTAGCCGTCGCTGGTCTCGACTTCAACCACGGTGCGCACGAAGCGCCCCCAATGGGCGCCATTGCTATGCAGCAACGGCGCTTCCAGCGGCACGGTAACGGGCGTGGCGCGAATGGCGGCGATGGTCGTAGGCATTTCGGGAATCCGGAGACGAAAATCCAAGGATCGGAGCGTGGCGACGATGCACGCCGACCATCGCGAATTCTACCAGTCACGCGGAAAGCTGTAGGCGAGGCTTCAGCCTCGCAGGTATATCGTGGCATCGAACCCGCGAGGCTGAAGCCTCGCCTACACCTCTCGTCATCACACATCGAACCCGCGAGGCTGAAGCCTCGCCTACACCTCTCGTCATCACATCAACAGGTTGGGCAGGAACAGCACGATCTGCGGCACGAAGGCCATCGTGAAAATCAGCGTGATCACCGCGGCCAGCAACGGCAGGGCCTCCTTCGTGTACTCGTCGATCGGCGTCTTCAAGAGACCGCAGACGGTGAACATCGCCACGCCCACCGGAGGCGTCATGCCGCCCAGGGTGGTGGCCGTCATCATGACGAGGCCGAAGTGCACGGGGTCGATGCCGGCCTTGATCACAATGGGCACGAGGATAGGCGTCAGCAGCAGCACGATGACCGTGCTCTCGAGGAACATCCCGAGCAGCAGGATGAACACTACGAGCATCGCCATCAGCAGATTCTGGTCCTGCGTCACGCCGATGATCCATTGGGCCGCGTGTGCCGGCACCTGCTCCAGCGAGATCACGTAGCCGATCATCGACGACAGCATGATGATCAGCATGATCATCCCGATGTCGTGAACGCTGTGGCGCAGCGCCTCGTTGAACCTGGCCCAGTTCAATTGCCTGTACGCGAACACGCCCACCAGCACAGCGTAGAACACGGCGAACGCACCGACTTCCGACGGCGTGAATATGCCGAAGCGGATACCGATCACGAGGAACACGGGGAAGAGCAGTGCCCACTTGCTGTGGTTCAGTTCGCGCAGCAATTGCATGACGCCGGGAAACGTCGGGTTGTCCGGCTTGTAGCCACGGCGCGTGGCGATGACCCATGTCGTGCCCATCAGCAACATCGTCATCAGCAGGCCGGGAACCACGCCGCCGATGAAGAGCTTGCCGATGGAGACGTTACCGAGGAAGCCGTAGAGGATGAGGCCGATCGACGGCGGAATCGTCGCCGTGATCAGCGAACCCACGGCGATCACCGCGCAGGTGAAGCCGCGCGAGAAGCCGTTCTGCAGCATTGCGGGCCCGAGGATGCGCGCTTCCATCGCGGCGTCGGCGACCGCCGAGCCCGACACGCCGCCCATCAGCGCGGACACGACGATGGCCACCTGTGCCAGTCCGCCGGTGATCCACCCGGTCATCACCTTGGCCAGCGTGATGATCCGGTCGGTGATGCCCGACGCATTCATCAGGTTGCCGGCCAGCACGAACAGCGGTACCGCCAGCAATGGGAACGATTGCGTGGCCGACGCGATGCGCTGCACGCCGATCTGGGCGGGAATCGTGTCGGAGGTGAGGAAGAAGGTGAGGCTCGCCACGCCGACGGCGAACGCGACCGGCATGCCGAGGAACATCAGCACCAGGAAGAACGCGGTGAGCCCGATGGTCATAGCGGGCTCTCCCCGCCACTGCCGAAGTGCAGCTTGGGGTCACGCCAGAACGCCGCCAGCTGCCGCACCGCAGTGATCGCCATCAGCAGCGCGCCGAAAGGCACCGCCGCGGTGACGTAGGCGTAGGAAATCTCGGTGTCGCCCATCGGCCGCTGCACGTTCAGCATCGTCAGCTGGATGCCGAGGCCGACCAGCGTCAGCAGGAACAGCACCATTACCGACCAGTGCGTGATCAGCAGCGCGCGCTGCACGCGCTGCGGGAACAGCCGCACGATGATGTCGATGATGATGTGCTGGCGCGCGCGCAATGCAGCATCCGCGCCGAGGAACGCGCACCAGATGAAGAGCAGCATCGCGATGTCGATGGCCCACAATATCGGGGCGCCCATTGCGCGGCTGACCGCCGCGACGAACACCAGTGCTGCGCACCCCGCGAGGCACGCGCGCGCGACGACATCCTCGCCGCGCGCGAACGCCGCGTAGAAACCGGTCATCGCAACCGGCCAAGAGCGGCGAAGGGCCGCCCCGAGCCGCGAATTGCACCCCCTCGGGGGGCAGCGAACGAAAGAGAGCGTGGGGGTCGTTCAAGAGCGGCGAAGGGCCGCCCCGAGCCGCGAATTGCACCCCCTCGGGGGGCAGCGAACGAAAGAGAGCGTGGGGGTCGTTCAAGAGCGGCGA
>Ga0163153_10004478_pt1 | contig 17519 bp, 14 predicted proteins | sample OliLakLV19MP6IB1_FD_148629 | JGI IMG/M metagenome (GOLD analysis project Ga0163153, IMG submission 148629) | Freshwater microbial mat bacterial communities from Lake Vanda, McMurdo Dry Valleys, Antarctica - Oligotrophic Lake LV.19.MP6.IB-1 | ecosystem: Environmental > Aquatic > Freshwater >... | reverse complement strand
CGATCTGGGCTTTCTGGACGCCGAACTGGCCATGTTGGCCGATCCAGCCGGGCGAGTCAGTGATTTTGCATCGGTGCTCGATACTCTGGAGTTGGCGCGGGAGATGCATCCAGGGCAAAGAAACAGTCTGGATGCTTTATGTAAACGCTATGAAATAGACAACAGCAGCCGCAATCTGCATGGCGCTCTGCTGGATGCGCAAATCCTCGCTGAAGTTTACCTGGCCATGACCGGCGGTCAGACCGACCTGGGGCTCAGTTTCGGAGTCAGCCAGAGCCGCACAGAGATCAGCACAGACATTGACGCCGGTAACAGGCCGCCGCTGCGAGTGCTGTATCCCAGGCTGGATGAATTGGAACTGCATCAGAACCGGTTGCAGGCTATCCGCAAGGCTTCTGGCAGTTGTTTGTGGTTGGAGATGAATGAGAACGGGATTAGCCAGCTCTAATCATGGCGTAAGAACCACGTACGCAAAGGTCAAAGCTGAGTAACCAGCAAAGGATGATCGCGGGTATCCATCCAGGTCAGGATTTCATAATAGCGCTGGATACTGTCTACAAAGGCGCGCGCCTCGTTGCCACGGGCATAGCCGTGACGTGTCTGGCTGAAGTATTTTTCCTGGGTCAGCAAGCTCAGGCTTTGACGCACATCGGCCCAGCTATCGGGGTTAAGGCCTTGCGCCTGCGTGAGTTTGCGCACATCGCGTAAATGCCCCAGGCCGAGGTTGTAGCCGGCCAGCGCCATCCAGGTTCTGTCGGGCTCAGGAATGCGCTCGGGCAAACGATCACGCAAGCGCGCCAGGTAACGACCACCACCATCAATGCTCTGGTATGGGTCCAAACGATTGGTCACACCCAGCTGTCGCGCCGTTTGTTCGGTCAACATCATGATGCCGCGAACACCCGTAATCGACTTGGCCTCCGCATCCCAGTTCGATTCCTGGTAACCGATGGCTGCCAACAGGCGCCAATCCATGTCATAGATTTCACCCGCTTGCTGGAAAGCACCGATCAGCGTCGGCAGGCGTTCCCGCAGGCGCTGCAGAAAATTCGCCATGTCGATGGGTTCATGGCTGGCAATTCCGTCGTAAAACTGCCGCATGATATTGGCCAGCAGACCATTTTTTCTGGCCTGGAGCATAAACACATTGGCCGCTTCCACCAGGCTGGTATCCGGGCCCGGCGGAAACGCCCAGGCGTGCGGCACCGTGCCAGGCAGGCTGAGGGCCGCTTCCAGGCGAGGATAAAAGGATCGGTGCAAATCAAAAATGCTGGAGTCGATCAAGGTGGCATCAATGGCTTTGTCGGATAAGGCCAGTAACAGGCTTTCAATGCCGACATCTTCGCGGGTTTCCCATTCCAGGGCAGGGTGGTCCAACTGCGCTTGCTCAAGGACTTCAACGTAACTGGAGCCAGCGACGACCATGATTTTGCGACCTGCCAAGTCAGCCAGGTTCTTTAGCTGTTTTTTGCTGCGCCTGGTGATGACCAGAATCGAGGTTTCCAGGTAATCAGGCCCGAAATTGAAGTATTGTTCACGAGTTTTGGTCCGGCTCAGGTTGGCTGCGATCATGTCGCCTTGCCCTTGCTGCAACATGCCTTCAAGCTGGCCAAAAGCATCCGCCAGTTTCACTTGCATCTCTACACCGAGGAATTCGGCAAAGGCTTTGGCCAGCTCAAATTCCGGCCCCGTGGGGCCTGATGCGTCTTCATAATAACTGCTGGCACCATTGCGGCTGAGCAAAGTGATGCTGCCGCGTTGTTGCACTTGCTCCAGCAGGTTGGGCTGATCATCACCAGAATAAATCAGTGGCAACAGCAGTAACCAGGCCAATAGTTTTTGCAGAGCCAGCTTCACTGTTGGTCAGAAAGCCCTGTGGGGAATGATCAAGGATTGGTCCATTACTATCTGCAGCCTGTTTCCACAAGCTGAAGACTGATTGACCATAACGGACTGTGGGCCTGTATACCGCATCAAGTGTGTTCCAGGTAGGGAAAAACGTAGCGCTTGCCTGACATCCGGCTGGACATAATAATCGGGCCCGCCGCTGCATGCCATTGTTGTGCATTGATGATCTGAACACACTTTTCGGGCAGAGTTCTTCGACCAAGCCATTTAGCCCAGTTCGTCAGCCAGATTCTTCTGTTAAAATGCCGCCTCTTTTGTGGTGCAGTATTTGGAGTTTTCTTGAGCGTCAGAACCCGTTTTGCCCCCAGCCCAACTGGCTTCCTGCATGTGGGCGGTGCCCGCACCGCCTTGTTCTGCTATTTGCAGGCAAGGGCCAAAGGCGGCCAGTTCATTTTGCGTATCGAAGATACCGATCTTGAGCGTTCCACCGAGGAGTCGGTGCAAGCCATTCTGAATGGCATGCACTGGCTGGGGCTGGATTATGACGAAGGTCCGATTTTCCAGACGCATCGCTTTGCGCGTTACGCCGAAGTGACCCGAACTTTGCTGGCTGAGAACAAGGCTTATCACTGCTACTGCCCCAAAGATCGCCTGGAAATATTGCGCGAACAGCAGATGCAGCAAGGTCTTAAGCCCCGTTATGATGGCCTGTGTCGTGATCGTAAAGATATCCCCCAAGATATTTCCCGGAGCATCAAGCCGGTGGTGCGTTTCCGCAATCCCGACGAGGGCGATGTAAGCTGGGACGATGCCGTTCGTGGGCTGATCAGTATTTCCAATACCGAACTGGATGACCTGGTGATTGCCCGGCCAGATGGCTCACCCACTTACAATTTCACCGTGGTGGTTGACGACATCGATATGGCAGTTTCGCTGGTGATTCGCGGGGATGACCACATCAACAACACACCTCGTCAGATTAATATTTATCGCGCCCTGGGCGCTGAATTACCCCGCTTTGCCCATGTGCCGATGATTCTGGGTGCGGATGGTGCGCGGTTATCCAAACGCCACGGTGCAGTGGGTGTGATGCAGTATCGTGATGACGGTTATCTGCCGCAGGCACTGCTGAATTATCTGGTGCGGCTGGGTTGGTCGCATGGTGACCAGGAAGTGTTCAGCATGGCGGAAATGATCGAATACTTCGATATAGTTGATGTTAATCGCAAGGCGGCAGCCTTTGATTACAACAAGCTGGATTGGTTGAATCAACACTATATGCGGGAGCTGCCTGCATCTGAAGTGGCTGCTCATCTGCGCTGGCATATGGATCATGTTGGCTTGAATGTGCAGAGTGGACCGGCTCTTGCCGATCTGGTAACTGTGCAGTCCGAGCGGGTTAAAACCCTGAAGGAAATGGCCGCAGTCAGTACCGTGTACTATCAGGACTATGATGATTTTGAGCCCACTGCCGCCAAAAAACATTTGCGCCTAGTGGCAGCGGAACCTTTGCAGGCCATTCGTGCCAGTCTGGCAGCAGTGGTAGATTGGCAACCCGAAGCACTGGATCAAGCGGTGCACCAGACCGCTGAAGGGCTGGGCGTTAATATGGGCAAGGTAGCGCAACCTTTGCGCGTGGCGCTGACCGGCACTTCAGTTTCTCCGGCGATCGATAAAACCCTGTGGCTGGTTGGTAAAGATCGCAGCCTGGAGCGCATCGATCGGGCATTGCAGTTTATCGAGCAGCGTGGTGCTGCAGAGTAAGCTGCACATTCGAAAGTATTGAGGGGCGTGAATGTCGAAAGTTGAGCGGCTATACCACCTGCATAACATCCTGAATCAGCGGCGTACACCGATTTCGCGGCAGGATCTGATGGAGCGGCTGGAATGTTCACAGGCGACTCTGTACCGTCTGGTCGGTGAGTTGCGGGATTTTCTCGGCGCGCCGATTGAGCAGGATGCCGACAACCGGGGTTTTTATTACGATCGCGGCTTGGATCAGCCCTTCGACTTGCCGGGTATCTGGATCAGTCCTGCCGAACTGCAAGCTCTGCTGACTGCCCGCCAGGTGCTGGGCAATGTGCAACCGGGTTTGCTGGAAGGTGAGCTGGAATCCCTGCAGGGGCGCATTACTGCTTTGCTGCGGCAGAAGGGCATCGAGGCCGAGGGCGGAGATTCGCGTATCCATATCCAGAGTGCTGCATCTCGAGCAGTTCCCGCTCGTATGTTCCAGGACATACTGGCTGCACTGATCAAACGTCAGCGTCTGCAGATCAGTTATCACGGGCGGCGCAAAGATGAAGTCAGCGAGCGCAGCATCTCACCGCAACGCTTGACCCAATATCGTAATTCCTGGTATCTGGATGCCTGGTGCCATGATGCCAATGGTTTGAGAAGCTTTGCATTAGAACGGGTCCGTGAGCAAAAGCTGCTGGATGAGATGGCTAAAGAGGTTAGTGACAAGGACCTGGCTGCTCACTTTGATCGTTCTTACGGCATTTTTTCCGGGCCGGCAGAGCATATTGCGGAGCTGCGTTTCAGCCAGGAAATGTCGCGCTGGGTGGCCGATGAATCATGGCATCCGGATCAGCAAGGTTCATGTGATACAGAAGGACGTTGGCTACTGAAATTACCCTTCAGCAGTGCCCGCGAACTGGTCATGGACATCCTGCGCTATGGCAGCGATGTGGAAGTGCTGGCACCTGACTTTCTGCGGGATATCGTCGTCGAAGTTGCTCAGCGTACAGTGGAACAATACAAGACTTAGGTTCACCAATGCGTCATCCCGGGCTCTCACTGCGTCATCCCGGCCTCTCACTGCGTCATCCCGGGCTCTCACTGCGTCATCCCGGCCTCTCACTGCGTCATCCCGGGCTCTCACTGCGTCATCCCGGGCTCTCACTGCGTCATCCCGGACCTGATCCGGGATCCAACACCCGCTGAATAGTGCCCGTTGCTGTTCCCCCGGCTCGTTTCACGGCCCTGTATCTCCGCGTAAACTGCTTGCGGCTGCCATCACAAAGATTGGGCTGTCAAGTCTTTGATCGAGATTCCATAATGTTTCAGGAATATATAACCTGAGTAGTATCGAGCCCGAGTGCTGACAATATATGATCAGGGCTGAAAAGGAGAACTACCATGAGTACAATGCACCCGGAACTGTTCAACCTCACGATGTCCGCCGAGGCTCAGCCACTGCTCGACGCAGTCAAGCGCCATATCGCAGACCATGTCGACCCCATTACCGAAGAGTTTTTTTCGCTTAATGTGGGCAAGGAAAACCGCTGGAGTTATACACCACGGCAATTGGAGTTGCTTGAGGGTGCCAAGAGCAAAGCGAAGGAAGCTGGTTTGTGGAATTTTTTCCTGCCTGATGCCGGATCCGGCGAGGGGCTGAATAATCTGGACTATGCCTACATCGCGGTTGAACTGGGCAAGAGTCCGCTGGCCTCGGAAAGTCTCAACTGCAGTGCTCCTGACACCGGCAATATGGAAGTGCTGGAACGTGTGGGAACGGCGGAGCAAAAGCAACGTTGGTTGAAACCGCTGCTGGCGGGTGAAATCCGTTCCGCTTATGCCATGACTGAACCAGCAGTGGCTTCGTCCGATGCGACCAACATCTGTACTTCGGCGGTGCTGGAGGGTGGCGAGTGGGTAATAAACGGTGAGAAGTATTACATCTCCGGCGCCGGTGACCCACGTTGCAGGATCATGATCACCATGGTCAAGACCAGTCCGGATGCCAAGCCGTTTTACCAACAGTCGCAGATCCTGGTGCCCATGGACACGCCCGGGGTCGAAATCGTCGGGCCGATGCATGCCTTTGGCGAAGATTCCGCGCCTCACGGACATATGCACATCCGTTTCAAGAATGTTCGAGTACCTGAGGAAAACATACTGCTTGGCGAAGGCCGTGGCTTCGAGATCTCGCAGTTGCGTTTGGGCCCGGGCCGTATCCACCATTGCATGCGTTCTATCGGCCAGGCGGAAAAAGCGCTGGAGTTGATGGTCAAACGCGCCAGTACCCGTATCGCGTTCGGTAAACCGATTGTCAAGTTGGGCAAAAACCTCGAGGTGGTAGCCCGTGCGCGCATCGAAATCGATGCCTGCCGCTTGATGGTGCTACAGGCAGCCAAAGCCATGGACGTGTTGGGTAACAAGGAAGCGCGCATCTATGTGAGCGCGATCAAAGCGATGGTTCCGGAAAAAGTTTGCAAGATCATCGACCAAGCCATCCAGATGCACGGGGCAACCGGGCTTTCAGAATGGACGCCGCTGGCCAGCATGTACACCTCTCAGCGCACTCTGCGTTTTGCCGACGGGCCGGATGAAGTGCATCACATGGTGGTCGGGCGTAATGAGGTTCGAAAATACGGGTTGTGGTAGTTCAATAAACGCAAGCTGCGCCGCGTTACCTTCAGCGGTGATCGTCCGCTATACCAGCTTGAATAAAATATGCCAGGGAATTTTTGGACCTTTTTTGTTTTGCCATTCCGAATTCTTTATTTCGTCCTCCCGAATTATTTTTATTTCGTCCTCCCGGGCCTGACCCGGCAACCACACCACTCCGTCATCCCGGGCCTGACCCGGGATCCAATACCACGTCAATTATGGATCCCGGCTCGGAGGCCGGGATGACGCCCTAGAGGACACACTGGCAACTTTCTCATGCTTTGAGAAGAGCAGGTGCTTTGATGTACCCACGCACTAAGGAGTACATCCATGAACCTGTCACTTTATTTATTGCTGGCGCCTTCTGCCGATACTGAACAGCCTTCGGGAGTTGACCAGCAGCCCAGGCAAAAGGCCAAGCAAATAGTTGGGCCGAAAGCTAGACAAGATTTTGTTCCGGTATACAACCCGCTCCAAACCAGCAGAGCCGGAAGCAGACGTCTGGTTCAGGCCACTCGCAAACCCATTCTTGCTCCAGCGAGCAAGGCAACCACCTTCCAGTCCATTGGGTTTGGCATGTCAGTTGTCGCCCATGCCCTGGGCTTTCTCACCATAACGGCTGCAGCCCTGTTGCTACTGCGAGTGGCCGAAATGAGTTTGATCTGAATCTTTTCTATCCGGTTTGTCCTTGTGCGGAAGCAGAAGCTATGCAGCAGCAGACTCTTGAGCGACTGCCAGCATGGGGCCTTTCAAAAGGGCCTGCCGGGTAGCGGCTATGATCAGGTCGACCTCGGCAGAGGTGATGCGGAAATGGGGTGTATAGCGCAAAGCGTTGTGGCCACCGTGGATCACGTTGCAACCCTGGATGCGCATGTATTCCTCGGTGGAATCGGCGCCATAACATTTGTACAGCTTGCTGTTGAGCTCCAGGCTGAACAACAGGCCCGTACCCTGCACACGCGTGATGCGATCACCGAGTTCTTTCTGCAAAGCGGTGAGTTTTTCCACAAACTCCCGACCGCGCTCAACAATGTTTTTGCGTATTTCCGGGGTCAATGCTTGCAACACCGCACAGCCCACGTCCATGGCGCGTGGATTGGTGGTCATGGTGTTGCCATAAATGCCCTTGCGATACAGCCCCGCAGCAGGTTGGCTTAAGGCCAGCACCGACAAGGGGTACTGGCCGGCATTGAGCGACTTGGAGTAGGTTTCCATATCCGGCGGAATGGCATCCTGGAAACCGGGGTAGTCAATAATGGACAACACACCATGCGCCCGCAGGCCGGCCTGGATGGAATCTACCATCATCAAGCAGCCATGCTCGGTAGTGAGTTCACGGACGGCATCGTAGAATTCACGACTGATGGCCTGGCCCGGGTTTCCCTCACCCATGACCGGTTCCATGAAGAAGGACTCGATGAACACATTACTGGTTTTAGCCCAATCAAAAATCTGCCGAAGTTGTTCGACGTTGTTGGGCTCAACCGTCAGCAATCGATCCTGGTCACGGAAGCTGGCCAGGTGGCGCACATAGGTTTGCCGGCTGGAGTCAGAGAATTGTGCAGGCCGGTCCGTGCGGCCATGGAAACCGCCACAAAGACTGGCCATGCGAATGGTCTTATTGGCGTGTCGGCCACCTGGGTCGGTCATGAGTTTGGCGTTTACGTCGGAAATTCGGGCAGCCAGGCCGACGGCCTCAGAGCCACTGTTGAGGCACAGGAATTGATTCAAGGGGCAACCATCACTGCGGGTATGGCCGATTTCTTTGACCAGGGCATCGTGCAAACGCTTCTGACTGATGTTCGGTGTCATGACGTTGGCCATAACCTGTTGCTGATTCATGGCCTGCAGGATTTCTGCAGGCGCATGGCCCAGACCCAACATGCCGTAACCGCCCGAGTCATGGATGACCGCACCTTTCATGGTGATGATCCACGGGCCTCGACCAGCCAGTGCGGAGTAGGGCTTCACTGCATCTTCGGGGTAAAAATTGATAAATCCCTGTTGGATGGAAGCAATCTGGCTGTCTTCATCCAAAGCCATAAAATCAGGATCTTCGTTGCACAACTGGTGGAAGCGGGTTACGGCTGCATCAACCGCTTCCTCCAGCCGGTGGTCCAAGGCAGCAAAGCGCACAATGATGGCATCAGCCAAACCACTGGTTTGTGCCTCACCGCCAAATTCACGTAATTCCCGCAATTTCTCAACAATGGGCAGGTTTTGAGTACCCATAAAACAGACTCCTGTGTAAACAACAACACGGACCGGTAAACAGCAATGGGGCCCGCGCGCTTAATAGATTCAAGCTGTGCAGAATACCATAGGGCCTATGGTTTACAGAAACTGCTCAAGCTTTACGCTTATGTTCAGCCAGGGCCCACTGCACATGTTCCAGCACCATTTCCAGCGGATGATCCAGGCGCGCCTTCAGGCCGTTAATGATGTTTGGAGTCGATGGAGCATTGCCCAGGGCCACAGCAATATTGCGCAGCCAGCAGGCGTGCCCAATGCGGCGGATGGCACTGCCTTCGGTGCGTTGTAAAAATTCTTCCTCGCTCCAACTGAACAACTCCAGCAATTGCGCCGCATCCAGCCCGGGTCGGGGTGCAAAATCATCTTCCCGGCTGAATTCAGCATAACGATTCCACGGACAGACAAACTGGCAATCATCACAGCCAAAGATACGATTGCCCATCAAAGGTCGCAATTCAACTGGAATGGATTCACGTAATTCTATGGTCAGGTAAGAAATGCAGCGTCTGGCATCAACGCGATAGGGAGAAATGATGGCCTGGGTCGGGCATATGTCCAGGCAGCGCGTGCAACTGCCACAGTGATTGTTCACCGGCTGGTCGATGGGTAAGGGCAGATTGGTGTAAATCTCACCGAGAAAAAACCAGCTACCTGCGTCCTTGTTCAGCAGATTGCTGTGTTTGCCTATCCAGCCCAGTCCGGCCTTGGCCGCCAGGGCTTTTTCCAGCACTGGCGCGGAATCGACCAACACGCGATAGCCGAAAGTCCCGATCGATTGTTCGATGCGGCTGGCCAGTTTTTGCAAACGCTGACGCATCAGCTTGTGGTAGTCGCGGCCCAGCGCATAGCGGGATATCAGTGCCTGCTCTGGTTGCTGCAGCAAGTGCTCTGCAGATTCTGCCTGCTCCGACAAATAGTCCATCCGCACACTGATCACGCGCAGAGTGCCCGGCAGCAGTTCAGCCGGGCGGCTGCGGCGTGTGCTGTGGCGCTGCATATATGACATCTGCCCATGCAGCCCTTGTTGCAGCCAATCCAGCAAATACTGCTCGTGCTCCTGCAGGTCGATGTCAGCAACGCCCAGTTGCTGAAAACCCAGTTCTGAGCCCCAGCGTTGAATGTCTGACTTTAATTCCTGCAGCTTTTCCTCAGGCCAGCCAGCTACCTTTCCGGCGCCTGGCAGAACGGTAGTCGTTGCAGAGTTGTTTTGTCGATGGGGTTTTGTGCGATTCATCGCTATAATTTTAACCATGAGAAGCCAAGCTGACCGATTGTATACCGCCCAGCAAGTGCAGTTGCTGGATCAGAGCGCCATCGAAGCGCACGGTATTCCGGGAATTGTGTTGATGGAGCGAGCAGGCCAATCGGTTTTCACCGCTGCTTGCGAACATTTTCCAAAAAGTACCCATTGGCTGGTGTTTTGTGGTGCAGGCAATAATGGTGGTGATGGCTATGTGCTGGCGAGGCTGGCGCAGCAGGCAGGAATCAAGGTAACCATCTGTGCGCTCAAACCCGCCAAAGCATTGCAGGGTGATGCAGCAACCGCCGCACAAAGTTGGCTGGAAACGGGTGGTCAAATACATCCCTGGCCACCGGCGGCTGAATCCGCACCCGACCTGATCTTTGATGCATTGCTGGGTACCGGTCTGGACCGCAAACCCGAAGGTGACTTCGCCAGCGCCATCAGTTGGATGAATCAGAATCCTGCGCCGGTTATCGCGCTGGATATTCCTTCCGGTCTGAATGCCGATAGCGGTGTCCCTATGGGCGACGCAGTGAAGGCGGTTTTGACCGTCACGTTTATCGGTAATAAACGGGGTTTGTACACGGCGGACGGTCCGGACCACTGCGGCCAAGTTCAGTACAGCGCACTGCAAACGCCCGCTTCAGTGCAGGAATCCATCAAGGATTCCGGCATCCTGATTCGCCAAAACATCGTCGGGTATCTGTTACCGCGCCGGCCCAGGAACAGCCATAAAGGCTCGTTTGGCTGGGTGCTGGGCATCGGCGGCAACAGCCATATGAGTGGCGCAGTGCGGCTTTGCGGCGAAGCGGCTTTGCGCAGTGGTGCCGGCAAGGTCACTCTGGCTACCATTCCAGAGCATGCGGCCATGGTCAATTTGACCTGCCCGGAGTTGATGGTGCGCGGTGTGAAAAAGGGCAAGGAACTGAGCAGCTTGTTGGAGCAGGTGAATGCCTGTGTGGTGGGTACCGGCCTGGGGCAAACCTCCTGGTCGGAAGATTTGTTCCACACCTGCTTGAAGTCCACGGCACCCATGGTGCTGGATGCAGACGGTCTGAACATACTGGCCCGGCACCATCCGGTGGGTATACGCCATAACCGATTGCCGCGAGGCAATTGGATACTGACACCCCATCCTGCGGAAGCCGGCAGATTGCTGGATTGCACTGCAAGAGAAATCCAACAGGATCGCGTATCAGCAGCGCAACGCATTGCTGAAGCCTATGACGCGATTGTGGTGCTCAAAGGTTGTGGCACGGTTATTTCGCGACCCGATGGGTTTTACGCCATTTGCCCGTTGGGAAACCCGGGTATGGCTACGGCGGGTACCGGTGATGTGTTGGCCGGTGTTATTGGTGCCATGCTGGCGCAGGGGTTGTCAGCCTGGGAGGGTGCCATGCTGGGCGTGGTGGCACATGCCCATGCTGGTGATCTGGCGGCAGCTCAAATCGGCGAACGTGGCATGATTGCATCAGACATAATCGCCCGCTTGCCTGCTGTACTGAATCCTTGAGTAATCCCAACAGGTGGGAAGCCGGCCGGGTGTGGCAATTGCCCGACGAAGCAGCCTTAAGGCAATTGGCCCTGGCCTTTGGTCGTTGCCTGCGCGCACCTCTGGTGATTTACCTGCAAGGCGATCTGGGGTCGGGCAAAACCACTTTTGCCCGGGCGCTGATACAAGGTCTGGGTTATTCGGGCCGGGTCAAAAGCCCGACCTATGGCTTGCTGGAAAGTTACCAGGTTGGTGGTTTTGATTTTTTGCATCTGGACCTTTATCGCATTGAAAACCCTGCAGAATTGGAATATTTGGCTATTTCCGAGCAGTTTACCGAAAACGGTGTTCTGCTGATTGAATGGCCAGAGAAAGCCTTGGAAACCTTGCCTGCCGCGGACATTCGCATGATTTTCAAAGAATCAGGGGAAATCCGCAGTATAGAGTTCGAAGTCAACAGCGAAATGGGCCTGAAAGTGATTGGCTCGTTGAAATCAGCTTGATTTTCACAATTTCTGGCAAATCTCCTTTCTAGTTTAGTTATCTATCTAGCGGTTTTTTAAGTGAAAGTATTGCATTTTCATGATTAAAACTTCATGATTGGACAAACGGAGAGGAAGCTTCACGGAGCAAGTATGCGGAGCTTGAAAATTAGAATGAAGAATCGCCTGGTAATTGCACTGCTGCTGATTCTGTTTGCAGCCCCGGCCTTTGCCGCCGAGGTTAGCGGTTTCCGCGTCTGGACGGACCCGGAAAAAACCCGTGCTGTGATCGATCTCACAGAACGTGCTGAATATCGTGTGTTTACCTTGCAAGATCCCGACCGGGTGGTCATTGACATCGACAACGCGGGGGTTAAACGGGCTCTTGATTTTGAACAGGACCATGCTGGCGTTATCACCAACGTTCGTCATGGCGAGCCGGAACATAAAACACTGCGGGTCGTTTTTGACCTGAGCGCCAACAGCAAGATCAAAAGCTTTATGCTCGATCCAACCGGCCAGTACGGCCACCGGCTGGTGATCGACTTATATCCAGAGGGCAACGCAGCCAAGGCAGCGCCGGTCAAACAGGTTGCCAACCAGGGCGCTACCGATCGCAAAGTCATTGTTGCCATCGATGCCGGTCACGGCGGTGAAGACCCAGGCGCCATGGGCCCCAACCGTACGCGCGAAAAAGACGTGGTGCTGGCTATTTCGCGTGAACTGAAAAAATCCATTGATGCAAAACCCGGCATGCTGGCCGTACTGGTGCGCGATGGCGACTACTACATTCCACTTCGGGACCGCTATGAGAAAGCCCGCAAGAACCGGGCCGACCTGTTTGTTTCCGTGCATGCGGATGCCTTCACCAAGTCTTCAGTAACGGGTTCCTCGGTATTTGTTTTATCCAGCCGTGCTGCTTCCAGTGAATTCGCCCGACGCATGGCGGATAGCGAAAACAGCTCCGACCTGGTGGGTGGCGTAACACTGGGCGACAAAGATGAAATGTTGGCTTCAGTGCTGCTGGACCTGTCTCAAAGCGCCACCATGGAAGCCAGCAACCTGGTTGCCAGCAACGTTTTCAGCAACATGCGCTCAGTCGGGAAAACGCACAAGAACACCGTCGAACATGCTAATTTTATGGTGCTGAAATCACCTGATGTGCCTTCGATACTGGTGGAAACCGCATTTATCAGCAACCCATCAGAAGAGCAACGACTGCGCGATCCAGGCTGGCAGAAAAGGATTGCCAGTGCCATTGCCAACGGCGTGCAAGATTACTTCTATCTCAGTCCACCGCCTGGCACCTGGATTGCTGCCAACCGCCAAGCCATCCGTCATCGTGTCGTCAGTGGCGATACGCTGGGCGATATAGCCAGTCGTTACCAGGTAACCGTTTATCGTTTGCGCAACGCCAATGATCTTAAAAGCGATGTCATTCGGGTCGGTAGCGAGTTGTTGATCCCCACCACCTGAAGCGGGCCAATTTTCCACAAAGCCTTGCAATCTGCCCGGCGCCTGTTAGCGTGCTCGAATGAACTTTTTTGAAGCCTCGTTTGCCAGCGTGATTGCATGACTATCCAGGTCTTACCAGACCATCTGATTAACCAGATTGCCGCCGGCGAAGTGGTTGAACGACCTGCATCGGTGGTCAAGGAATTGGTTGAAAACAGCCTGGATGCAGGTGCCAGTCACATCACCGTCGTGCTGGAGCAGGGTGGCAAAAACCTGTTGCGGGTTAGCGACAATGGTTCCGGTATTGCCCGGGAAGAGTTGGCGCTCGCCTTGCAGCGCCACGCCACCAGCAAGATCGCTTCTCTGGATGATCTTGAGCATGTGGCCAGCATGGGCTTTCGCGGTGAAGCCCTGCCCAGCATAGCTTCTGTATCCCGTATGGAAATTGCCTCGCGCCACGGCGGAGAAGAACATGGCTGGGTGGTGAATTGCCGCAATGGCGTGATTTCCAAACCCCAGCCTCACGCGCTAGCTGAAGGAACCCGTGTTGAAGTTGCCGATCTATTTTTCAATACACCCGCGCGGCGAAAATTCCTGCGTGCTGACCGGACTGAGTTCAATCACAGCGATGCCTTAGTGCGAAAATTCGCTCTTGCTCGCTTTGATGTCGCATTCCAGTTGGAGCACAACGGCCGCCGGGTAGCCTATTACCCTCTGGCGAATACCGAGGCGCTGCAAAAGAAGCGTTTGCGTGCTGCCATGGGTGATGAGTTCATCGACCACGTGGTGGAGATATCGGAGCAGCGAGGTGATCTGTCTTTGCGGGGCTGGGTAGCTGAACCCCGGTTCAATCGGGCTCAGGCCGACCGGCAGTTTTTTTTCGTCAATGGCCGTGCCGTGCATGATCGGCTGATCGCCCACGCAGTGCGCCAGGCTTTCCAGGATGTGCTGTTTCACGGCAGGCATCCAGCCTTTGTTTTGTACCTGGATTTGCCACCCACATTGGTCGATGTAAACGTGCATCCGCAAAAGCATGAGGTGCGCTTTCGCGATGGACGCTCCGTCCATGATTTCCTGTACTCGACCCTGCACCATGTGCTGGCAGATGCAGGCGCTGGATCAGGACAATTGCGTCCTGGCAGTGGTTTACCGCAGGTTGATTCTGTGCAGCAAAATTCTGGCTGGTCCAATAGCCCATCGGCGAACAATTCTTCGTTTGCGCCAGCTTATTCCCAGGCTTATTCCCAGGCTTATTCCCAGGCTTATTCCCAGGGTGCCATTGGCCTGCCGGTTGCCGATCAGATCGCCGCCTACCAGCAGGTGCTGGCGAGTGCACCTTTACAAACACAGCCCTTTGCGACCGGGCAGGATTCGGAACTGCCGCCATTGGGGTTCGCCCTGGCACAACTGCATGGCGTCTACATCCTTTCGCAAAACCGCTCCGGCCTGGTATTGACCGATATGCATGCAGCCCATGAACGCATCACGTACGAGCGCATGAAAACCCGGCTGGAAGGCGAGGGCATCCGCACACAGCGTTTGCTGGTACCGGCCAGCGTGGTTCTGAGCGAAGCGGAAGCCGACGTGGCAGAGGATCACCGTGAGCAACTGGCCAGCCTGGGCCTGGTGTTTGATCGCACTGGCCCGGAAACCCTGCTGCTACGCGAGTTGCCGGCCTTGCTCGCCGATGCCGATGGCGCCGGCCTGATGCGCGATGTGGTGGCAGACCTGGCCCGTGACGGACAGAGCCAGCGCATTGAAAATGAAACCAACGAGTTATTGTCAACCATGGCTTGCCATGGCTCGGTCCGCGCCAATCGCATTCTGGGGTTGGCAGAAATGAACGCTCTGTTGCGCGATATGGAGCAGACCGAACGTTCCGGGCAGTGCAATCATGGCCGCCCGACCTGGGTACAGCTCGACATGGGCATGCTGGACCGCCTGTTCCTGCGCGGCCGATAGCCGTGGCCGCGGTCGCTCAATTACCCCCCGCGATATTCCTCATGGGCCCGACCGCTTCAGGCAAAACCAGCCTGGCAGTTGAGCTGGTCGAGCGCTACCCGGTGGACATCATCAGTGTGGATTCGGCCATGGTGTACCGCGACATGAATATCGGTACGGCCAAGCCGAATGTCGACACGCTGCGCCGCGCGCCACACCGATTGATCGATATCCGTGACCCGGCAGAGAGCTATTCGGCGGCCGAGTTTCGTGCTGATGCACTGCAACATATGGCACAAATAACCCGGCAGGGGAGAATACCGTTGTTGGTGGGTGGCACTATGTTGTATTTCCGTGCGCTGGTGGGTGGATTAGCCGATCTGCCAGCGGCTGATGCGGACTTAAGGGCACGGTTGGAGCAGGACGCAGCAGAATGGGGCTGGCCAGCCTTGCATGCGCGGCTGGCGGAACTGGACCCGGTTATAGCCAAGCGTATCCACCCGAATGACTCGCAGCGCATCCAAAGGGCGCTGGAAGTCATCAGCCTTAGCGGTCGCCCGATGAGCGAGCTACAAACTGAACAAAGCCAGCAGCAGGCTGAAAACTGTAGCTACCGAATTCTGCGGTTGGTGGTCTGCCCCGACGATCGGGCGGTTCTGCACCGGCGCATTGAGCAACGCTTTGAACAGATGCTGCAACAGGGCTTTGTTGAAGAAGTAAGAGCCTTGATGGCGCGTGGTGATCTTGACCCAGCTATGCCAGCCATCCGTTGCGTGGGTTATCGCCAGGCCTGGGGCTACTTACAGGGTGAAGTTGACCAGTCAGAAATGCTTCGCAAGGCCCAGGCTGCCACCCGCCAGCTCGCCAAACGGCAATTAACCTGGTTGCGGCAGGAAACCGAAGCCCTGTGGTATGATCTGCAGCGGGAAAGCGCGCGAAAAACGGTGCTGCTGGACTTCGATCGATTCCTTGAATCATGAGTCGGTAGCACCAACATAAGTCGTATCTCGCGTCGTAGGGTCGAGCGGCGGAGAATGAAACCAAAAAAAAGGAGAGAACGGCCATGACAAAGGGTCAATCATTACAAGAACCATTTTTGAATGCGTTGCGTCGTGAACGTGTTCCAGTTTCCATCTACCTTGTTAACGGCATCAAACTGCAGGGACAGGTCGAATCTTTTGACCAGTTCGTGGTATTGCTGAAGAACTCTGTCAGTCAGATGATCTACAAGCACGCCATTTCAACCGTTGTTCCGGCTCGTAATGTGCGCGTATTTGACGAGGACGATGAGCAGCAGGATTAATTTTGTTTGACCGGGCGGAGCGAGGCGATCGTGCGATCGTGCTCCACCCGGTTTTCCGTTCTACCGGGCCGGAATACTTAGACGAATATCAGGAACTGGCGCGCTCCGCCGGGGCCGAGGTTGTAGGTGTTCTGACTGCTCCCAGGGATAGACCGGACGCCCGCTATTACGTGGGTAAAGGCAAGATTGAGCAACTGGTTGCGCTGGTGAAGGAATCTGAAGCTGACCTGGTCTTGGTCAGCCAGGCACTCAGTGCAGTGCAGGAACGCAATATCGAAAAAGCCTGTGGTTGCCGTGTGCTGGATCGCAATTCGCTGATACTCGACATTTTCGCCCAACGCGCCCAATCCTATGAAGGCAAACTGCAGGTTGAGCTGGCGCAATTGCGTCATCTTTCCACTCGGCTGATTCGGGGCTGGACCCATCTGGAGCGGCAAAAAGGCGGTATTGGCTTGCGCGGCCCGGGTGAAACCCAGTTGGAAACCGACCGCAGATTGATCGCAACGCGCATTAGCCAGTTGAATGAACGGCTGGATAAAGTTGCCAGTCAGCGCGAACAGAGTCGACGTCAGCGGGTGAAATCCCGCCATCCTTTGGTCGCATTGGTGGGTTATACCAATGCGGGCAAGTCTACCTTGTTCAATTTGCTTACCGGCGCTGAGGTCATTGCCGTGGACCAGTTGTTCGCTACCCTGGACCCTACCGTGCGTCGCCTGGAAGGCCTTTCCTGCGGCGAAATCCTGTTGGCCGACACGGTTGGTTTTGTCAGCGATCTACCCCACGAACTGATTGCTGCTTTTCGCGCCACTTTGCAGGAAGCCCGTGAGGCGGATCTGCTGCTGCATGTGATCGACGCCTCTGATCCCTACCATTCCGAACGCCAGGCCGATGTCGAGGAAGTTCTGGAATCCATCGGTGCGGCGGACATTCCGGTGATACGGGTGTTGAACAAGATAGATCGCAGTGGCCAGCCAGCGCAAAGCCATGCTCACGAAAACGGCCAGGTGCATACCGTTGCTGTGTCGGCATTGAGTGGCGAAGGCATCGAACTGCTTAAACAGGCCATGAGTGATCATTTGTCTGGCAGCAGGTTCGTTCACTGGCTAGAAC
>Ga0163153_10004476_pt1 | contig 17519 bp, 20 predicted proteins | sample OliLakLV19MP6IB1_FD_148629 | JGI IMG/M metagenome (GOLD analysis project Ga0163153, IMG submission 148629) | Freshwater microbial mat bacterial communities from Lake Vanda, McMurdo Dry Valleys, Antarctica - Oligotrophic Lake LV.19.MP6.IB-1 | ecosystem: Environmental > Aquatic > Freshwater >... | reverse complement strand
TGTGTGATGCCAGTGCACATGATGTCGTACGTGTCGCTGTTCTTCGATCTCATGGAGAACGAGGTGATTTGCAACCCGGGTAGTGTCCAATCTACGATGTCCATAGGTGGCTCCATATATATATATGGTGAGGCACGTCGGCCCTGTGCCTAGCGGCACGTGGCTGTGTCTCACTAGTCCTAACCCGCGAGCATCCGGGGATGCAGCGCAGCTAGTTCTTATGTGTCCCGACGTGCGGCGAGTGGGGACGAGACTTGAAGAGCCGCGGCGGGTAGTACACCCACGCGATACGCGGGAGGTTGATCGGCCTAACACCTGGGAACAGGCGGTATTCAATCTGTAGCATCTCCAGCCGCTCGTAACCATAGAGCTGCTTGAGGACGTACAGCGTGATGCTCAACATGAGCCCTCCGCCGATGGCTATTCCGACGCCTGACGCTGTGCCTGTCTCAGCCATAGCCGTCAACAGGCCTCCCGTCAGGAGCAGATCCACGAACAGGTCGTAGCCTAGAACTTTACGCATGCCAAGTTTGAACGTGTGCATGAGTAGCATCAAACCGGCGAGCAGTCCAATGAAGAGCATGGTACCCATAGTAAGTCTCTCCGTGTTAAAATATTGTAAAGGGTGCATGGCCCGGAGGGCTGGTGGTTGCCCAACGGCTAGCTGTCCGCTAAGGCTTATACTACGAGCCGGCCTACGCGCAGGCTGCCGATCTGGTTCTTGATCCAGTACAGGGCATGCAGGTCCTTGAGCTCTCTGTTCAGTGTGAACGTGAGCCGGGGCAGAACTCCGTACCTGGGGGCACGTATGGCCTCGTACAGTTCTGACCTAGTCACGTGTCCTGGTGGGACTATGACTGACATGATGACGTTCCCCTCCGGGTCTGTCCCAGCGACTATGATATTATCTCTCATCGTGAGTATCCTTTTATGGCGGTGATGGTACACATCGTACTTGGGAGTTTTTCGGAGCGACGCGTTGGTCATTGTGATGAGCATAGTTTAATACTCCGTAATCACCAGCCCTCCGGGCTGTTGGCTCCGCTGGATTATCCAGGGAGACACAAACAATGCAAAAACCCCACCCTCCGGTTGTCACGGAGGGTGGGGGTGATCAAGGCCCGCTGAGCGGAGCCGTAAGGTAGCTCAGGTGAAGCGGGCCTGGGTGATCGGGATTGTTAGATGTTCATCTCACGGAGGGGTGAGGGCTTCGCCTTTCTGGTTTTGGGGTGATGATCAAGGCCCGCTGAGCGGAGCCGTAAGGTAGCTCAGGTGAAGCGGGCCTGGGTGATCGGGATTGTTAGATGTTCATCTCACGGTTGATGATGGTGAGGATCTCGGGCAGTGTTTCCTTGATGCCGAACATCTTGCCGCCCTTCAGGGTGACCAGAGTGTTGGTATTGGGGTGACGGTCCGTCGGAGACGTAGCGTCCATAGCCGCGATCAGCTCGCTGTTACGAACGATGACTTCGTTGTTCTTCGCGTTGGTCATGGTGATGAGCATAGTTGAGTACTCCGTTGTTCCGCTGGATTATCCAGGGAGACACAAACAATGCAAGACCCCCCACCCTTAGTGGAGCCGCTACAGCGGTTGCCACGGAGGGGTGAGGGCTTCGCCTTTCTGGTTTTGGGGTGATGATCAAGGCCCGCTGAGCGGAGCCGTAAGGTAGCTCAGGTGAAGCGGGCCTGGGTGATCGGGATTGTTAGATGTTCATCTTACGGATGCCTGAGCTATCCGCGAGCCATGCTGTACAGCTGGAGTACTCTCTCGCGTATGCGGAGGGTGATGAACATCCCCGAGGCGGTGACGCCGAGTATGATAGCGAGCATCACGACCATGACTAAGTCACCGTCGGTGAGTGAGATGATGCCAGCCATAGTGGCTGCCACGAAGATGACCATAAGCACTTGCAGTGCGTCATCGATATTGGAGAGCATCTTGTTAAGTACGGTCATAAGTTAGTCTCCGTTGCTTCGTTGGGGAGATCCCAAGAAGACATAAACAATGCGAAACCCCCACCCCGGAGGGGTGAGGGTAAAACCATAATGATATCAACGGTGTAACATAATGACGTGTTTTCGCGTTAATTTTTCGAGCTGTAAGTGTAACACGTGGTGTAATGAAAACAAGGTACTAGCTCGTTTTGTAACACTTGTGTACAGAATGGACAGATTGTCGCAGAAGGGCTGGATAGCCCGTAGTTATTGGATAGTAGGTATTTTGTTACAGTTGTAACAGATTAATTGTCTAATTTGGTTTAGAACCCCTATGTCTTTTTTTCGTATAGGGCTTTATATGGGGATGCCGACGAAAAAGTTGTAACACTGTTACAAAGCGTCTAACGCCTTGTTTAGACTGACTATTCCTTGTAACAATCAACAAACGGTTAATGTAACACCTGTAACATTGACCGTTTGTTAACTATTATTAAAAGTCGTTATAAAACAAGGGTCTATGGTCAAATGTTCATGTAAAAAATGACTCGCGCCCAGCTTTGGTGACACATGTCGTCTGCCGCGAACCATGAATCATTAACATTTATTCATGATTCGCGCCCAGCTAAAACGACCCATGTCGCCGGCGCGATTAATGAACCGTTAACACTTATTCATTAACCGTTAACACTTATTCATGAATCGTTAACACTTATTCATGAATCGTTAACAATAGACCTGCCGGCGCGATTAATGAGCCGTTAACACTTATTCATGAATCGTTAACACTTATTCATGAATCGTTAACACTTATTCATGAATCGTTAACAATAGACCTTAGTTCATAGGCCATTAACTAAGGTTAATGGACTGTGAACACTGGTTCATGAACCGTTAACAATAGACCTTAGTTAATAGGCCATTAACTAAGGTTAATGGACCGTGAACGGGTAACAATTAGCAAATGCTTAAGACCCATGGCCGGAGGCCATGGGTCTAGTGCACAGGGTCTAGTGCACATGGTCTAGTGCACATGTGCTAGTGCACATGTGCTAGTGCACATGTGCTAGTGCACATGTTTCGTTGCCCGCCGTTAAACTAAAAGCCCCCCACCGGTTAGGGTGGGGGGCGATCTGTTAGCGGGCGGTGCGACGCTGGGCGTCGGCCAGTCTGGCCCTTTTGAACGCCTCGAACTCTGCTGAGTCGAAGGCGTCTTCTATACGCTTGGCGGCGCGTTGCTGTTCGAGCACCGCTATCTCCGCCGATACCTGCGCGCCAAGCTTGCTGCACTCTGCGCTCAGGGCCTTCGCTTGAAGGCCAATGACCGCGAGGGTGTGCGTAAGGAAGTTGCTCATCTGTTAGTCTCCGTTGTCTAGCCGGGCCTATCCCGAGATGACATCAACAATGCGAAACCCTCACCCCAGAGGGGTGAGGGCTAGGTTAAGTAGCTCACCTCGGTGCCGCACTCTTACCCCGTTGGTGGTCTCTCGACCCCCGTCCGGGTATCTCGACGAATGCCGAACCCGACGAGGGACGAGGAGGGTCCTTGTTTCCAACGGGGGACCCAAGGGCGGACTAGGTTCATTGTTCCAATCGAACGTCGTGCGCCTCCCGCCACGCTACGAGTTGGTCGCGTTCTGCGAGGCAGTAAGATTATGGGTGAGCGATATAACCCACTAATTTGTTGTTTTTATTAGCAAAAAATTTTTATATAAAATTCCCCTAGCCAACGGACCCTGGCTATGTTACCGTAGACCATGGCCAACAACATTCTCAGTTTCCCCGGAGATCGGGACCCGACTGACGAGCTTGGACCCTTTAGGGACGAGATACGAAAGCATATGGCGCCAGACGTCGAAGAAGACTGGGAAGAAGACTGGGAAGAAGACTGGGGAGAAGGCGACGACGAGTGGGTCCCTGGCGAAGCCCCGTTACTTAAAGCCGCTTGTGGGTAGAGAAACTGATGGCAGAAGCTCACCCTGTATGCCCAGTATGCAGCAAGACAGGGCCTGACGCAGTCTTCAGTGCGCGGAACACGCTGTGTAACACCTGCCGCGTCAACCGGTACATGGACCAGTGCAATGGCACGCCGAAAGCCTTCATATCCAAGCAGCTGAGCGACATCAAGGTACGTATTAAGCTCCGAAAAGCGGGCGCCGAACGCGAATGCGACCTCACATTTGAATTTCTTATGGAATTGTGGAATAAGCAGGAAGGGCGCTGTGCGCTGACCGGCCTGTTTATGACCCATCACAGAGATAGGTCCGGTAAAAACGATTTCAATGTCTCTGTCGACCGCGTTCGGTCAACGGAGGGTTACCTAAAAAAGAACGTCCAGTTGGTCTGTGCCAGAGTCAACTCCATCAAGAGTGACATGGACCGTGCTACAATGTACTGGTGGATCAAACACCTACAAGCCGGACCCTAGAGCCAGGACATATGATCTCTAAAAAAGGACGTTTGGAAGCATCCATCGAGCCGTTCGACGAAAACGTCGCCGCGGACATCGATACGCTGCTCCCTTATGCGGGTCTGCAGGTTAAATCACTGACGACACAGGAGGAGCGGTTCGTGCATATGTACGTATCGGGTATGACTGCGTCGCAGGCGGCGGTCGCATCCGGCTACAGCACCCGTATGGCGAACACATTGCTCACCAAAGAGCCCATTGTGCGTATGATTACCCTGCTCCAGCAGCGTAACCGCGACAAAATGGAGTTCACGGTCGAAAAAGCCCACGTAATGTACATGGACGCGTACGCCGCGGCTAAAGATGCGACCGAAATGAAGATGGTCATTGATTCGTTGGTCAAGCTCCATGGTGTAATGGCACCGCCTAAGGTCCAGAAGGTGGACGTTAACATCACCAGCAGGGCGTTGGAGCGTATGCCGGACTCTGAGCTGCTCAAACAGGCCGGAATGGACGAAAATTACCTCCTTCCAAAACGCGAAGAGCGGCCAAACCGACGAAGAATGGAGGACGAGCCTCATGTTGAGGGTGAATTCACGGAAGTCGGGGAGTCCATTCAAAATGTCAACAAAGCTTGACCATCCGCTCGATCTCGCTGACTTCGGTAATAATTTGCGTGCGCCTGATGACGCTGAGTTCAATAACCTTGTAGCATTGCTGTTCAGATGGTCCAAAAGACTCCGAGTGTAGCTGACCGAGCCTGTGTTGGCTGCGGGACCACATACCCAGACCATGTGTTCGGGTCAGAAGAGCTGTGCGTATACTGCCTCAACGACCACGTCCTCGACGAAGAGACGGTCGAAGAGCCGCCAGAACTGAACTCCGACCCAGAACCAGTGACCTCTGGCCCGGAATCAGCGCGCAAAGAGCTAGCAGCCAGGGCCCTCCAGCGTAAGCACCTGCTACCATTCGTGGAGCGTTTCAATCCGAAGTATAACGCGGGCTGGGTGCACAAGGACATCTGTCAGCGGCTGGAGCAGTTCAGCCGTGACGTCACAGACAAAAAGTCGCCTAGACTCATGCTGTTCTGCCCTCCGCGACTGGGTAAAAGCACGCTCGCGAGTATCAGCTTCCCCGCGTGGCACATAGGTAACAACCCGGACCACGAGATCATCAGCTGCTCATACTCTGGCGCGCTGGCCATGAAGTTCAGCCGTAAGGTACGCTTCATGCTGCGTGAACCGGCGTATCAGGTCATTTTTCCTGGGGCTATGCTCGACCCTGACTCTCAGTCAGCCGAAGAGTGGCTTACGACAGAAGGCGGCGGATTCGTAGCTGCCGGTGTGGGCGGCGGTATCACCGGTAAGGGCGCGCACGTACTGACGATTGATGACCCCACGAAGAACCGTGAGGAGGCCGAGAGCGCGCACACTCAGGAGACCATCGCTGACTGGTTCACCTCGACCGCATACACACGTCTGGCTCCCGGTGGCGGGGTGCTCATCATCCTGACACGTTGGAACGACGCCGACCTCGCCGGTTGGCTGCTAGAGGCAGAAAAACAGGGTGGGGACAAGTGGGTAGTGGTTAAATACCCGGCTATCGCTACCGAGGACGAACCGTTCCGTGACAAGGGCGAGGCCCTGCACCCGGCGCGTTACGACGAAGAGGCGCTGTCCCGTATCCGTAAAGCCGTTGGCCCGCGCGACTGGGCGGCGCTATACCAGCAGGACCCAGTGCCAGACACGGGGGCGTATTTCACACGGAACATGCTACGGCACTACGTGGCGGCTGATACTAACTTCGATGGGCTGCGTAAATACGGCGCGTGGGACTTCGCCATCGGCAAAAACGACAGGAACGACTACACCGTCGGAATTACGATAGGCATTGACCAACTCGACAACATGTATATAATTGATGTTGTTCGCAAAAGGATGGACGGATTTGAGATCGTCGAATCTGTCCTCGATAGTTACGAGACTTGGCGCCACAGTATCATAGGTCTTGAGAAAGGCCACATAGAAAGCGCCATCGGTCCCTTCCTGGAAAAACGCGTCGAAGAGAGAAAACTGTACGAGGCATTCTTCCTGGATCTTAAGACGGGCAGACGCGACAAGGAGGCCCGTGCACGAGCCATCCAGGGGCGTATGCAGCAAGGCAAAGTGTTCTTCCCCAAGGATGCACCGTGGGTTGATTTGCTTATCTCTGAGTTGCTTCGCTTCCCGTACGGAGAGCACGACGACCAGGTGGACGCTCTTGCGTGGATAGGACTCATGATGACTGAATACGCAGCGTTGGGGCAACCCGGAGTCGTCAGGAAGAAATCCTGGAAGGACACTCTCGACACAATCTCTACCCGGAACCCGGGTAACAAGAAATCAGCGATGAGTGCGTAGCATGGCGACAAAGCGCAAGACGGTAGACGACGACAGGATCGCCCGCACTCAGTGGGACCGGTACGTACGCGCCCGCGACCACGGACACCTTGATTATATGACCATCGCCAAGAAGTGCGATGACTTCTATATGGGAGCGCAGTGGGACCCGGAAGACAAAGCCGAGCTAGACGCAGCCGGTCGTCCAGCCCTCACTATTAACATGATCCTCACCACGGTCAACACTGTTCTTGGGGAACAGATTGCGCGCCGGGTCGATCTCAGATTCAAACCCGCCAAGGGTGGTAAGCAGGACACCGCGAACATCCTGTCTAAAGTATGGGACCAGATCGCGCGAGACAACAAGTACGCCTGGGTAGAACAGGAAGTGTTCGCTGACGGTGTCATTCTCGACGGACGCGGGTTCTTTGACGTTCGCATCGACTTCAGCAAGAGCATACAGGGTACGGTCTCTATCCGCGCCCTTGATCCGCTCAACGTGCTGCTCGACCCCGACGCCAAAGACTACGACCCCAAGACATGGAACGAAGTGTTCAACACGTTCTGGATGTCAATCGATGAGATTGAATCCACGTACGGCGCTGCCGTAGCCGAAAAGCTACGCTTCATCGCCGAGAACGGCAACATGCTCGACTCGGACTCCATCGAGATGCGCGAAGACCGCTTCGGCCAGACGAGCACGACCTTCACTGGGCAGCCCTCCGGTGCACCCGACCACAAAGACGCGAGTAACATCAAGCGGCTGCGTGTCATTGAGCGCCAGCACGTCCGAATGTCCCGCAGAGAGTTCTTCGTCGACCAGCAGGTAGGCGACGAGCGCGCTGTGCCCGAGAACTGGAGCGAGACGAAGTCACGACAGTTTGCCAAGAAGTACGGCCTGAGCATCATCTCCCGGGCAGACCGCCGGGTGAGATGGACTGTCACGTGTGACCAGACAGTGCTCCACGATGAGTGGTCGCCTTACAAGACATTCTCCATCATCCCGTACTTCGCGTACTTCCGTCGCGGCAGACCGTTCGGCATGATCCGCAACCTGCTGTCTCCGCAGGAACAGCTGAACAAGAGCTCCTCGCAGGAGCTCCACGTCATCAACACCACAGCCAACAGCGGCTGGGTCATAGAGAACGGCTCCCTGACCACACTGAAGCCGGAGGACCTCGAACGTTCCGGCGCGCAGACCGGTATTGTCGTTGAGTACAACCGCGGTCGCGCTGAGCCGAGGAAGATTGCCCCTAACCAGATCCCCACCGGCCTCGACCGTGTGTCGCAGAAAGCCGAAGCCAGCATTCGCACCATCTCCGGCGTCAACGAGTCTATGCTCAATGCTGACGCCAGCGAGAAGAGTGAAATCAAATCACAGTCGCAGCGTGCGCGCGGCACCATCATGATGCAGGTACCGCTGGATAACCTAGGCAAGACGCGCCACTTCCTCGCAGAGAAGGTGCTGGACCTCGTCCAGAACTTCTACACCGAAGAACGCATCGTCATGATTACCGACGAAGAGGACCCCCTGGAGCCGCGCGAGCCGGTTGTCGCGAACCAGGAGACGCCTGAGGGATATGTTATAAACGATCTCACTGTCGGCCTGTACGACATCATCGTCGGCACAGTGCCGTCGCGCGACTCGTACGACGACACGCAGCTGCTCGAAGCGCTAGCGCTGCGACAGGCAGGCGTGATGATCCCAGACGACATCATCGTCAAGTACAGCCACCTTGCCGACAAGGCGCAGCTGGCCAAACGTATCCGCGTGCAGAATGGCGTCGAGAAGTCGCCCGAGCAGCAGGAAATGGATCAGTTCCAGCAGCAGCTTGCTATGCAGGGTCTGCAGCTTCAGATCGAAGAACTCGCCGCGAAGATCCAGAAACTCAAGTCGGAAGCGGCGCTCAATATCTCCAAAATGCAGGATACAGCCGACATTCAGCCTCAACTTGCAGTGCAAAAACTGCAAACTGAGCTCGAACAGCGTATGAGAGAGCTTGACCTGCGTCGCGAACTGGCTACGTTGTCCGCTCAGTCTAGGGACAATCAGGCCCAGACCACCGCCGCTACGCGGATCGCCACCACCGCAATGTCGACGGCAGTGCGCCGCGACATGAACAACCAGAAGCAGGAAGAGAAGAATGCCGCAAGCAAAGCAGGAAAATAGCGCAAAGATGCCTGGAAGTGACTTCGAAGAAGACCACGCGGAAGCAACCGATCTGAACTTCGGCTTCGGCGAAGTAGTCGCGGAAGAAGACGCAGAAGAAGTCGAAGCCGCGGAAGAAAAAGAAGAAGTCGTCAAGGAAGAGGTCGTCGAGGGAAAAGCCGACGACGCCGAAGAGACCGAAGAAGCTGAGGCCGTGGTTGAGAAACCAGAGCCCAAAAAGAAACAACTCATGGTGCCGAAGTCGCGGCTCGATGAGGTATTAGCCAAAAATAGAGAGTTCCAGCGAACAATTGAGTCCATGAAGGCAGCGGCACCAGTCGCTGACGAAGAAATCCCGTTTAAGGACTTCGATTTTGATGAAAAAGAACTGGAATACCAACAGCACGTCCTGGACGGCGAAAAAGACAAAGCACTTGGTATTCGCAAAGAGATCCGCGCAGCCGAAAAAGCCCAAAACCAGTATGAATTCTCGAAAAAGGTTGGCGGTGACTCGGCAGCTACCGTGGAGCAAACTGCTCTGGTGAACGCGGCCCGAGAAATCGAGGCTATGTTCCCCGTGTTCGACAACCAGCACAAGGACTTCAACGCCAAGCTGGCGGAAGACGTCGTTGCTATCCGTGAGGGTTACCAAGCACGCGGCATGAACGTGGTCGAGGCGCTGAACAAGGCCGTCGAAGTGGTCGTCAAGATTAACAACCTCGATGGTGACGTGGTTACTACCGAAGTCGTCACGACGAAAAAGAAGCAGACTTCTCTGGCTGAGAAGGTCAAGGCCGCTGCGAAGCAGCCGATGGACATACAAGGCCAGAGCAACGGCACCACCAAGCACAAGACGCACGACATCGAGAATATGTCGGACGAAGAGTTCAACGCACTTCCGGCGGCTACGCTGGCCCGTTATAGAGGAGATATCCTGTAATGATCACGACCATCCTGTTCGCCGTGCTTTGCGCGGCAGCCAACCGGTTCTCTGGATATACCAACATCGAGAAGCTCCCGGGGCGTAACGTGTATTACGCCGCGCTCGCGCTTGGCCTCGTCGCTACGGTCACGCTTGGGTGGGTGTATGGCATTGCCGCACTCCTATCCATGCTGACATACCGTCTCCCGGGGTGGAACCGCTCTATTGATATGGGCGTGAACGAAGACTCCCTGCGCCGGGACGCGCGGACCATGTTCTACCGCGGCCTGTTCGCGGCCCCGTTCTTTCTCGTCGCCACCTACCACCTGTCGTGGTTTGCCCCGCTCTTCCTTATCTTCGGCGCAATGGGTGGGGTAGCCGCTTACGTGCTGGGTAACTACGTCTTGGCGCACATCAAGAGCATCAAGGACCCGTTCGTGTACGTAGAGCTGCTCGTAGGGGCTTCTATTGGTGCCATGGCCGGTCTTTCATATGTCATGGCTGCGCACTAACCCAACCTCCAGAACGACAAAAAAGCCACAGCTTCACTGCTGTGGTTTTTTTTATGTTCCCTATTGCGCTACGCATTAACTGCTGTTATAGATACAACTCGTCCCGCCTGGTACGAAATTCAGGCCGTGTGCGCAGCCACGTAAACGCCCGTAACTGACCCTTTCGCCAGCGGTGGCGCAAAAAAGACCGCGAGATCGACACTCGTACTCAGTCGCAAGCGTCTCCCCACGAAACGGGGATGATCTGACCACGTTCTTCGTGGTGAACACCCCAACTCACTCTTTTTTTGGAGGCGCTGTTATGGCCCTTACTAACTTCTCCTTGCTCACTTCCGACCAGCTGACCGCCTGGTCGCGCGATTTCTGGCGCGTCTCGCGGAACGCGTCGTTCATCAACAAGTTCGCTGGCTCCGGCCCGAGCGCGATGGTGCAGCGCGTCTCTGAACTCACGAAATCCGAAAAAGGCACCCGCGCCGTCATGACGCTTATCGCGGAAATGTCGGGCGACGGTACGACTGGCGACAACACGCTGGAAGGCAACGAAGAGGCCCTGCGCTCCTTCGACCTGACCATCCAGATCGACCAGCTGCGCCTTGCCAACCGCATCGCGGGCCGTATGGCTGACCAGAAGTCGGTCGTGAACTTCCGCAACACATCGCGCGACGTTCTCGCCTACGCAATGGCCGACCGTATCGACCAGATGGGCTTCCTTTCGCTCTCGGGCGTTGCATACACCTACAAGACCAACGGAGCCCTACGCCCCGTCCCGGCTGCTGCCGGTCAGCGTCTGTCGGAACTGGAATTCGCGGGTGACGTTTCGGCCCCGACTGCCAACCGCCATCGTCGTTGGGTTGCGTCGAGCACCTCGCTCGCTGCTGGTGACACGACCGCTGTCGTTTCTACCGACCTGATTGGCTATAAGACCATCGTGGCCGCTAAAGCCTACGCCAAGGACAACTTCATCCGTGGCGTGCGCGGAAGCGACTTGGACGAACTCTATCACCTGTTCGTCACTCCGCAGCAGATGGCGTCGCTCAAACTCGACGCTGACTTCCTCGCCAACGTCCGTAACGCGGGCATGCGCGGTTCGAGCAACCCGCTCTTCGCCGGTTCCTCGTCTGTCATGGTCGACGGCGTTATGGTCCACGAGTATCGCCACGTGTTCAACACGTCTGGCGCTACGACCGGCACTTCCAGCAACGTCGGAGCGGCTGGCTACAAGTGGGGCGCAAACGCAAACGTCAAGGGTGCTCGCGCCCTGTTCTGCGGAGCGCAGGCACTTGGTATGGCGGATATCGGCGCGGCGTCTGTCGACGAGCAGGTCTTCGACTATAAGAACCAGTCGGGTATCTCGATTGGCAAGATCTTCGGCTTCCGTAAGCCGAAGTTCTACAGCGACTACAATGCCTCGACGGAAGACTTTGGCGTTCTCGCCATCGACACTGCCCAAGGCTAATCGGAACACTCCAGCCCTTAACAGGGCTGGGGTAACCCTCAATTAAGGAGCCATATCATGGCAACTACGTTCCAGACCGCTGAAGTGGTGGCGAATAACGCTTTCACCCCCCCCGGTGGTGGCGTCATCGGCGTCCGCGAAGCCGTTTATAATTTCACGGCTGCTTTTGTTATTGACGATGTGATTCAGATGATTCCGGTCGCCATAGGCGAACGCGTCGTTGATCTGCAACTCATCGTTGAAACCGACCTCGACACCAGCACCGGCATCGTTCTTGATGTCGGCGACGGCGTCGATACCGACCGTTACATCGATGGCGCGACCATCGGCCAGACGGGCGGCGTCGCCAAACACGGTTCCGGTCTTGTTACGGCGGCAGCTGCGGCTGCGGCCAACTACAAGTACACGGCTGCCGATACGATTGATGTCCTTGTTGCGGTTGCTGCTTCCGGCACGGCCACGACCTCCGGCACGATCCGCCTGCGCGCGTTCATCGTTCGCGGCTAAGCCTGCGCCCGACCCTGCCTAATAAGCGGGGTCGGGTCTTGCTTTTGCACGACTGCGGTGGCTATAGTGCTCCATCCACCTAGCCAGGAGCTACTATGAAGATTGTTTCCGACAAAGACCTGCACGTCTCTACCATCTCGGGAGTGGCTGTGCACCTGGATGCAAACGTTCCGCGCGAACTGTCTGAGGGCATCGCTATCGAATGCATCAAGGCAGGAGCGTCTATCTTCGTCGAAGAAGGGCAGCCTGCTGCTGCTATCCCAGACGAGGCACGCCTACCTCGCCTAAAAGAACTCAAAACCCCAGAAGAAGTCGAGCCGCCGTCACGGCACGAACGTGTCGTTGCAGCCATGACTGACTTGCTGAACGCGGGCGACCCACATAACTTCCGTGCGGATGGGCAGCCTAAATCTACCATTCTGAATAGCGTGCTTGGTTTCACCGTCAACGCAGAAGAGCGCGAACAGGCGTGGGACGCACTACAGAAGCCGAGCAACCAATAGGATAAGCGGATATGACCATCACGGTCCAGAGTGTTATCGACAAGATTAAGGTGACGCTGCAGGATACCCAAGGTATCCGCTGGACCGCTGCTGAGCTGCTCGCATGGCTTAACGACGCCCAGCGCGAGATCGTACTATTCAAACCCGACGCCAGTGCGACCACAGCAGTGATTGCACTGGCCGTTGGCACCAGACAAACGATCCCTGCTGCTGGCAACCGGCTCCTGCGCGTCGTGCGTAACATGTCAGCACTGTCCGGCGGCGACGGCAGGCGAGCTGTTCGGCTCGTGGAGCGCGACAGTCTCGACTCGCAGGCCCCCGATTGGCACAGCCCAGCGGTTACTGGCGAGGCGGCGCACACGACCGCGATCAAACACTATACCTACGACGAACAGGACCCGCGGTCCTTCTACGTGTTCCCCGGCGTTGCCGGAACCACCTCGTGGGCCGAGATCGTCTATTCTGCGGACTTGGCGGACGTAGCCCTTGCTGGCAACGTGTCGGTCCCGGACATCTACGCAAACGCCATCGTCGACTATGTGCTGTTTCGCGCATATACCAAAGATGCGGAGTTTGCCGCAAACGAAGAAAGAGCGAAGACACATTACAGTATATTTATGGGCGCTGTCGGCGGAAAAGTGGCTCTGGATGGGCTCACGACGCCGAACCTGTCCCGCCGCATCGGCCCTGTTCTGGATACAGGCGTCAACCAGGTGTACGGCCAGCGCCGCCCCGGCGACGGAAACTTTGGAGCAAGATAAGACATGAGCACGCCGCTAGACAGTTTTGTACCCGAAGTCCTCGCATATGCGCGGAACTGCCCAGACATGACCATCACGTCACACGTCCGGTCCGCCATCATTGAGCTGTGCGAACAGGCCGAAGTGTACCAACTTTTGCTGGATGAGTTCGGAACTGTCGCAGGACAGTACGAATATGACATCGACGCCCCCAGCGGCACCGTTCTGCACAGGATGATCAGCGTCCTCTATAAGGGCTACCAATTGGAGCCTATCAACCAAGAGCTCGCAGACCAGCGGTTCCCCGACTGGCGCTCCGACACTGGGACGCCGCAGGCGTTCGTCAAACAGTCGAACTCGCTTATGTGGATCTTCCCAGTCCCGGGCACGGCAGAAGTCTCGGCGCTGCGCGTCAGAGCCATCCTCAAGCCGTCCCGCACGACCACCTCCATGGACACTGAGGTCGCTAATAACTACTGGGATACCATCGTCAGCGGGACGCTCGCGCGCGTGCTGCGTATGCCGTCGCGTGACTGGACGGACCTCAAAACCGCCTCTATCTACTACGCTATGTTCCAAGAACAGGTCAACGCAGCCAAGATTCGCGCCCGGCAGGCCGATAACCCCATCGTTCCTATCGTCAGTTACGGCGGAATTGGCTCCAGTATCAAGGTATCTACGAGTGGTAAATACGTCACACGCCGACGCTAGACCCGAACTAGGTGATATCAGAACAGAGTGGTATCGCGTCAAACCAGCATTGGAAGAACTGCTGGCCGCTAACAAGCACCTCCAGTGGAGGCCGACGCACATATACACAGAGTGCTATAACGGTGAGGCGGACCTGTGGCTCGTACCAGAGGGGTTCGCCATAACCAAAGCGGTCACCGACACCTGGTCCGGCAGACGTAGACTTCTTGTGTGGATAGGGTATACTTACAAACGAGGGAGCAAGGCCTTCCTTAAGTACTTGAATTATTTCGATGATGTTGCTAAAGAGTTAGGGTGCCAAGACCTGGAGATCTGGTCTGATGTGGCTGAACTCGAACCGTATTATACCGGCGCGCTAGGCTTTGAGGTCATGGCACGCGCCTACGTAAGAGAGGTAGTCTGATGGCTAGCGCAAAGAAAAGCGACTACAGAGAGAGCGCGCAAGAACGGGCGTCTTCGCAGGTAGCCAGAAGCCGGTACGACACGTACAACCAGAAATATGCCGGGCTGCTGAAAAAAGCCTCTGTTGAGGGACAGGACGGGTCGCTAACCAAAGTCTTGGAAAAGCGCGCGAACCACGACACTATGTCAGCGGTCACGGGTCGCAAGAGCCTGTCTCTGACTGAAGTCCAGCGTAGAGACGCGCAGGGCGATATGGCGTCTGCGCTCACAGGAGCGAATGCGGACGCACAGGCCAAGGGGCGCTCGTACTCGAATGATATGGGTGCCAGACACCTCGCCCAAGCCAACAAACTAGTCGGAACGGCGACAGAAGGTATGTCTACGCTTGCGCGCCTCGGTGCAGACACGGCGATTAACACCGCGCAGAACAAGCAGGCGAAAAGCGAAGCTATGATGAATGCCGCGGTTGAGGTGGGCTCGGCGCTGACCGTACGCGGGATGAAAAACATGTCGCAGAAAGACCAGAATGGCAAGAGCTCGTTCTGGACCCCGGGCATCGTGGACACGTCGCAAGGGCTGAACGGCGTAGACCCCAAAACTGGCGAACTCATATACGGCACGAAACGTGCTACCAGCCTCACGGCTCGCTGGAATAATTCATAAGGATACACACAGATGGGTATCATTGAAGGCAACGACTTGGACTGGCGGAACGGCGGATATACGGCTAGCAGCCGCGCGAGCGCGCAAGACACGTATGCCGCCATCACGCGCGAGGAGTACGATAACTACGTCAAAAACTTCACGGGGCTGGAAGATACTCTTATCAATCGCGCGGCCAACGACACGTCGCTCGTTGACGCGGCGAAGAAGAACGCGGGCAAGTCATCCGCCCTCACGAGCGGTATCGCTGAGCGCAACGCGCAGCGGTATGGTGTGGGCCTCACTGCCATGCAGAAGAAAGAACAGTCCTCGGCGCTGCTGCGTTCCAACACTCTCGGCGGGGCGGACGCGATCAACAACGCGCGCCTGACGCAGAAAGACCTGAACTCGACGCTTACAGCTAAGCTGATCGATATTGGCCACGGCATCAACACTTCGGTGGATGGGCAGTTAAGCCCGCTCGCCGCTTCGGAGCAGCAGCGTAACGCCGCCTATAAAAACGCACGGACACAAGCTAACGCCACCAACTTAGGCACAGCGTCCGCGCTGGCGTCACTGGCCATCATGGCATTCTCATTCTAGGAACACCGCATGGCCTCCACTATTGCAGCGTCGCTGACGTCTCTACTCTCTGGTATCCAGAACAATAAATCCGTGCGGCTTGCGGAGGCTGGACAGCGCCTGGATAACATCAAGGCTGCGCAGGATATCCGCTCGCAAGAGCATGTGGAGCAGGAATACAAGAATAAAGAACTGTTTGGTAAGCTGTCGTTCAAAGGGTACATCAACTCCGAAGACGGCATGCTCGACGTAGACGCGTTGATGGCGAACGAGGAAGACCGCGACCTGGCCACTGAATTACTTGGCGACAAGTACAGGAGATCGCTCGTCACCCTGGACCCCGAGACAGGGAAATCCAAACCTATTGAACTCGCCGGGTTCTCCAAGTTCAACGCGAACCAGGCATACTCGCCGGATAACACAGAGAAACCGACAGTCACCGCTGAGTCTGCGGCGGCTGGTACACAGATGTATCAGCAGATGAACCCAGGATCGTCGCTGTTGGGGAGCCAGCTCGGCGCGGCAAATATGGGTCTAGGGATCGTACCCGGGCAACAGAAGCCGCCGCAACAAGAAGCGCGATACACTATCAATCTGAAAAACGCCAAAGGAGAGATCGTGCCCGCTACAGAGCGCGGGACGGGCGACCCCGACGACGTGGTTATAACGCTGTCGGAAGCGCAGCTGAAGGACAAGATCGGTAAGGCCTACGCAGAGAAACGCGCTATGGGCGGACTCGGGAACGAGATGTCCAAAGCAGTGATTATGAATGACATAGCGAGCGCTACAGACATCGCAATGCGTAAGGCTATAGTGGACCATGAGGCCGATAAGGACCCAGACAACCCCGGGCGTATACGCGAATTCACTGACGTTGTGGACGATATGGACGACGCACAAGTTGAAGCGTACATCAAGGACAACCCGGATTTCGACGTATCTGCTATCCAGAAAGCAGTAGCTGCGAAAGCGATGGAAGCCACCAAGTCAGAGCTTGGCCCGGAACCTAAACGGATTGGCCTGCCCGGCGCCAATCTGCATAACGCAGCGTTCGCGGTGCGTAAAGCGTATTCGGAGAAACGTAGCGCGCTGCTGGCTAAGCAGCACGAGATCGAACGCGCTATGGTGGCGAAGAAACTAGTGTATATTAAAAAAACAGGTATCAATAGGGATGACGTCAGTATGGCAGTTCAGCCCAACAAAAAGCTGAGCGAAGAGTACGAGGCCGTTAAAAAAGAACTCGACGGACTCAAAGTGCCCCGCGCAGTTGAGCTAGATAACCTTATCGCGCTGCGAGAGCAGACAACGAAAGCTCTGAACAATCCCAAAACGAATCCTACCTTTAGGAAGGTGCTGGTGCTGGTGTGGGGAGGCAAGGCAGACGCATCCGGCATGATCCACCCCTCAAATATAAATAACCGCATCACGGCGCTGCAGGGCTCTATAGACAAAGACCTGCGGGATGCCGCCCCCCCCAAGGCAGCAGCTCCCCCCAAGGCAGCAGCTCCCGCCGCGGCGAACCCGTTCAAGTTCGAGCTCACGCTCGATAACCTGCGTGCAGCCTTGAAAGGCGAGATCGAAGGTATCCCCAGCGCAAAGGAACAACTCGATCTCGCAGAGCGCGCACGCGCGGCTGGCGTCAAGACCTTTGAGGATATTGGCAAGATGCC
>Ga0163153_10004471_pt1 | contig 17534 bp, 19 predicted proteins | sample OliLakLV19MP6IB1_FD_148629 | JGI IMG/M metagenome (GOLD analysis project Ga0163153, IMG submission 148629) | Freshwater microbial mat bacterial communities from Lake Vanda, McMurdo Dry Valleys, Antarctica - Oligotrophic Lake LV.19.MP6.IB-1 | ecosystem: Environmental > Aquatic > Freshwater >... | reverse complement strand
AACGTGAACGCGCTGAGTGACGTCTTCGCGATGGGTGGCCGCGTCCTCTTCGCGCTGTCCATCGCGGCCTTCCCCGAGGAGCTGCCACGGGACGTGCTGGCCGCCATCTTCGGTGGGGCCTCATCGAAGGTCCGCGAGGCCGGCGGCACGCTCGCCGGCGGCCACACCATCCGCGATCCGGAGCCCAAGTACGGCCTGGCGGTCATCGGCGCGGCCCATCCGGACAAGCTCCTGCGCAAGGGCGGGGCCAAGGCCGGCGATGCGCTCATCCTGACCAAGCGCCTGGGCACGGGCGTGCTGGTCAGCGGCCATCGCCAGGGCCGCACCACCGACGAGCAGTTGACCGGCGCCGTGGACCAGATGCGGACGCTCAACCGGGCGGCCTCCGAGGTCCTCGTCGCGCGCGGCGTGCGTGGCGCCACCGACGTCACGGGCTTCGGCCTGCTGGGGCACGGGCTGGAGATGGCGCGTGCCTCCGGGACCCGCTTCGTCTTCTCTGCGGACGGGTTGCCGACGCTGCCCGGCGCGCTGGAGCTCGCGGCCGACGGCGTGGAGACCGGCGGCGCGGCCCACAACCGCCGCTTCGTGGCGCCCGACCTGACCGTCGCCAACGTGGTCTCGGCCGAGCTCGTCACACTCGCCCACGATCCGCAGACGTCGGGTGGGCTGCTGGCGGCCGTGACGCCGGACGACCTGGACGACACCGTCCGAGCGCTCAATGCTGCCGGCGTCCAGGCCTGGCAGGTCGGCCGCGTCGAGGCCGGCGCGCCGGCGGTCGCCCTGCGCTGACCACGGGCGCCGGACCCGCGCTGCGCTATCCTCGCCAGCGGTACACTCCCCCTCGTCAACCACCGCAGGAGGCCCGCCCGCATGGCGAAGCCCTATATGCGACTGACCCAGCCTCTCGTGCGCGACACGAAGGATGGCGATCTTCGGCCCGCGACCTGGGACGAAGCGCTCGATCGGGTGGTCGCCGGATTGCAGGCCGCGAATGCGGCCCACGGTTCGACGACCTTCGGCACCTTCAGCTGCAGCAAGGCGACCAACGAGGTCAACTTCGCGGCACAGAAGTTCAGCCGGACGATCCTGGGCAGTAACAACATCGACAGCTGCAACCGCACCTGACACGCCCCCAGTGTCGCCGGTCTGGCGACCGTGTTCGGTGCCGGTGGCGGCACAAGTTCATACCGTGAGACCGAGGACACCGATCTGATCGTCCTGTGGGGCAGCAACGCCCGCGAGACGCATCCGATCTTCTTCCATCACGTCCTGAAGGCCGTCAACAAGGGCGCCCGCCTGTACGCCATCGATCCGCGCCGCACGACCAGCGCCGAGTGGGCGGACGGCTGGCTCGGCCTCGACGTCGGGTCCGATATCGCCCTGGCCAACGCCGTCGGCCGCGAGATCATCGCGGCGGGCCTCGCCAACACCGAGTTCATCGAGCGCGCGACCGTCGACTTCGAGGCCTACAAGGCCAAGGTCGAGTCGTACACCCTCGAATACGCGGAGGCGACGACGGGCGTGCCCACGGCCGACATCCGCGAGCTGGCCCACGCCTTCGCCACGGCCCCGCGGGCGATGATCTGCTGGACCCTGGGCATCACCGAGCATCACAACGCCGTGGACAATGTACTGGCCCTCATCTCGCTCGTGCTCCTGACCGGTCACGTGGGCCGCTACGGCAGCGGCGTGAACCCGTTGCGTGGCCAGAACAACGTTCAGGGCGGCGGCGACATGGGCGCCCTGCCCGACCGCTTGCCCGGCTTCCAGCACGTGGAGAACGACGAGCTTCGGGCCAAGTTCGATGCCGAGTGGGGCGTGACCGTGCCGCCCGAGCGCGGCTGGCACCTGTCCGGCATGTTCGATGCGATGGAGCGCGGGGACCTGACCGCGGTCTACTGCATCGGCGAGAACCCGGTCCAGTCCGAGGCGGACCAGAAGCGGGCCATCCACCTGCTCAAGAGCCTGGACCTGCTCGTCGTCCAGGACCTGTTCCTGACCAAGACGGCCGAGCTCGCCGATGTGGTCCTGCCGGCCACCGCGGCCTGGGCCGAGAGCGAAGGGACCGTCACCAACTCCGAACGCCGGGTGCAGCGCAGCCGGGCGGCCGTCGCACCGCCGCCGGGCGCCCGCGACGACCTGGCCATCATCTTCGACCTCGCGAACCGCATGGGCGGCGCCTGGGGCGAACCCGATGCGGAGACGGTCTGGAACGAGGTCCGGCGCCTGTCCCCGGTCCACGCGGGCATGAGCTATCGACGCCTGGAGGATCTCGGCGGCCTGCAGTGGCCCTGCTACGACGAGGACCACCCGGGCGAGATGTTCCTGCACAGCCGCCTGTGGGAGGACCCGGTGCCGGGCAACCGCGTGCCCTTCGTGCCGGTGGACCACGATCCGCCGGTGGACCAGCTCACCGACGAGTACCCGGTCCGCCTGACCACCGGGCGCCGCCTTGACTCGTACAACACCGGTGTCCAGACGGCCGGCTACAGCTCCCCGTTGCGCCGCGGCGAGTCGTTGGACATCTCGCCTGAGGACGCAGCGAGCTACGGACTGACCGAGGGCGAGGTCGTGCGCATCACCTCTCGCCGCGGCACCGTGGATGCGCCGATCCGCATCGACGAGTCGCTGCGACCGGGGCTCACGTTCATGACCATGCACTTCCAGGACGACGTGGCCGTCAACCTGCTGACCATCGATGCCACGGATCCCAAGTCCGGCACCGCCGAGTTCAAGGCCACGGCCATCCGCATCGAGAAGCTCGAGGCGCCGGTCCCCGCCTGATCGCCGATGACCGTCCGCCGGGCGGGAGTCCAGATGCTCGATCTCGGCGCGGGCTGAGGGTCAGCCACCCGGTCGAACCACGGGAAGGCCGATGGCGCGCGCGGCATCCGCGAGGCGGCCGTCATACGTCACGAACGCATCGACCTCGTTGCCCAGGGCCAGCGCGCTCGCGAGGTGGATCGCCATGCGCGGGGTCGTCCACCTTGCGACGGACGGCCCGACGGCTCTCGATGATGCCGATGCGGCTGGACGCGACCCGCTCGTGCTCGTGGTACCAGTGCCGCATGGCGATCCCGTCAGGCTCATCAAGGACGAGCTTCACGAGCGCCGACGCGTCGATGTATGCCGTCGTCATCGATCGTCCTCGTCGCGCATCTGGAGCAGGATCTCGGTCAGCGTCGGGCCGTTCGGATCGGGGTCCGGCAGGGGTGGCGGGATGTCGCGTGGACGGATCGTCGCGGCGGTCGCACGGCCGTCGGCGATCATCTGGTCGAGGATCGAGAGCGGCCGCGCTGGCCGTGGGCCCAGCTGGGCGACGGGCTGGCCGTGCTCCGTCACCTCCAACGTCTCGCCGGCCCCCGTGGTCGACCCGGCACTCGGTGCCATGGCGGTTGACCGTATGAAGCCCACCGGCTAGCGTCGCCCCATGACCACACCCGGAGGTCAGCCGCCGCTGGACCCCGCCGTCGCCCGCCTCCTCGAGCGCCGGCCGGCCAAGGTCGTCGTCGAGCCACCGGTCTGGCGCGAGCCGATCCGGCAGGCCGTCATCCTGACCACGCCGATCATCCTGGTCGCGACGATGTTGCCGTGGCTGCATCAGGAGGGCATCGGCCAGGAGGAGGTCCTGACCGGCAACAGCGGCTACGCCGACGGCACGCTCCTGGCCGTGATCGCCATCGCGACCAGCCTCATCGTGGCCAACCGGGACATCGCCAGGTCGAGGACCTGGCTGCTGCGCTGGCTGCCGGCCATCCTCGGCTCGGTCGCCCTGCTCCTGGTCCTGAGTGGCGTCCGCAACATGGAGAACCAGCTCGTCATCTGGAGTCGCTACGGGGCGACCGGCGTCTACGAGCCGGGCTTCTTCGTGTTCGTCGTGGCCGGTGTCGTCCACGGCAGTGCGGCGATCCTGGTGGGCCTGCGACGCGGGCTGGCGCGGACCACGGACGGGCGGGCCAACGAGCGGCTGCGGATCGGGCGGAGGTCGGTGCTGGTCACGGTCGTGACCCTGGTCGGCCTTGTCGCAGGCACGCTCATCGGCGGGGCGCTGGCCCTCAGCTTCGACCTGCCGTCGGCCGCGGTCGGGGTCCCGTTGCTCGGGCTGTCGGTGATCGGGGCCGCCATCGGGGCGGTCGTCGCCAGCCGTCTTGCGCGGATGTTCCTCGCGCCCTGAGGCAGGCTCGCCCTTTGGGCCGAGGGACCGCATCGTGGGCGGAGCACACCCCGTCACGAGGCCCGGCGCTACACTCGCGACGAATGGATCTGCACGTCATCGGGCCCCTGGCCTCCCCTGCTGAACGCGCCGCGGTGGACGCCGTGCTCGGCCCACCGGAGAGCGGCTGGGTCGGCGGTCCGCGGCGGTCCGGCGTGGACGGCACGTCGGCCCGCGGCGGGCACGCCATCCGCGCTCGACGCTCGCAGCTGCTGCCCGCCCTGCACGCGGTCCAGGACCGCGTCGGCTGGATCAGCCAGCCCGCCCTCAACTACATCTCGAAGCGCCTGGCCGTACCGCCCGCCGAGGCCTATGGCGTGGTCACCTTCTATGCCCTGTACGCCACCACGCCACGGCCGCCGGTGGTGGCCCACGTGTGCGACGACATCGCCTGCCGGATCGCCGGGGCGGAGCGGATCTGCGACGACCTGCGCCGGGCGCTCGGGCCGGAGGGCGGGGCGACCGGCGACGGACGGACGGGCTGGCTGCGCTCGCCGTGCCTGGGCCTGTGCGACCTTGCGCCGGTGGCCATGGTCACCGGTGCCGGCGTCGCGGCCCACCGAGCAAGCGTCGCGCCGGCTGATGCGGCCGGGATCATCGCCCGCCTCGAGTCCGGCGCACCCGACCCGCGCGCCCAGCCGACCCTGCGCCAGGACCCCTCCAGCGCGCTGCGCCTGCTGGGCCGGGTCGGCGTCGTGGATCCCGGGTCGCTCGACGACTACCGGGCGCGCGACGGCTACAGCGCCCTGGCGCGCGCGTTCGAGCTCGGCCCGGATGGCGTCATCGCCGAGATCACCGCGTCGGGCCTGATGGGCCGCGGTGGCGCGGCCTTCCCGACCGGGCGCAAGTGGGCCGCCGTGGCTGCCCAGCCGGCGACCCCCAGGTACGTCGTGTGCAACGCCGACGAATCGGAGCCCGGCACGTTCAAGGACCGGGTCCTGCTGGAGGGCGACCCGTTCGCGACCATCGAGGCCATGACCATCGCCGGCTTCGCCATCGGCGCGAGCCAGGGCTACCTGTACCTGCGCGGTGAGTACCCGGAAGCCGAGGCGACCATCACGAGCGCCATCGCGGCGGCGCGAGAAGCCAGCCTGCTCGGCGACGACATCCTGGGATCGCGCTTCGCCTTCGACATCGAGCTCCGGCGCGGCGCCGGCGCCTACATCTGCGGTGAGGAGACGGCCCTCTTCGAATCGATCGAGGGCAAGCGTGGCGAGCCGCGCAACAAGCCGCCGTTCCCGGTCGAAGTCGGGCTCTTCGGCAAGCCGACGGTGGTCAACAACGTCGAGACGCTGGCCAATATCCCGCTCCTGCTGCGCCTGGGCGGTGAGGCGTACGCCCGGATCGGCACGCCGACGTCCACCGGCCCCAAGCTGTTCTGCCTGTCCGGCCACGTGGCGAGGCCCGGGACCTACGAAGTCGACTTCGGGGCGACGCTCGGTGACCTGATCGCGCTGGCCGGCGGCGTCGCCGGCACAGGCCAGATCCGGGCCATCCTGCTCGGCGGTGCGGCCGGCGTCTTCGTCGGCCCGTCGGCGCTGGACATGCCCCTGACCTTCGAGGCGACGCGCGCCGCTGCCGCCACGCTCGGCTCGGGCGTGATCATGGTCTTCGACACGTCGGTGGACCTCGTCGACACCCTGCGCCGCATCGCCCAGTTCTTCCGCGACGAGTCGTGCGGCCAGTGCGTGCCGTGTCGGGTCGGCAGCGTCCGCCAGGAGGAGCTGCTGGCCAGGCTCGCCGCAGGCTCGCGGGTGCGCTCGCGCGACGACGAGCTGGTCCTCCTGCGCGAGATCGGCCAGACGATGCGCGATGCCTCGATCTGCGGCCTGGGCCAGACGGCCTCGTCGGCGATCGAGTCAGCCCTGCGCCAACCAGACCTGGTGACCCTGTGAGCACGGCGGTGGCGCGATGACCGAGGACACGACCGGCCTGTCCATGACCCGCGACCCGGCGCCCGATGCGCGCACCCCGCACGCTGACCAGGCCCCGGCCGCCCAGCCCCTCACCGACATCCTGCTGCAGCCGCCGGCCCGGCCGTCGCGCATCCCCGGTCCGCCGGTCGTGGAAGCGCCACCGCCCGTGGAGCTGACCATCGACGGCGAGGCGGTCACGGTCCCGGCCGGCACGACCATCCTCGGGGCCTGTCGCGCGCAGGGCATCGACACGCCGACCCTGTGCTACGCCGAGAACCTCACCCCGGTGAACGTCTGCCGCGTGTGCGTGGTCGAGGTCACCGGCTCGCGCGTGCTCGTGCCCGCCTGCTCGCGCCCGGCTGAGCCCGGCATGGAGGTCCAGACCGACTCGGAGCGCGTGCGCACCTCGCGCAAGGTCGTGCTCGAGTTCCTGGGCTCGTCGGTGGACGTCTCGCTGGCCGGGCCGGCCGTGCCCGACGGCAGCATCGCCGCGTACATGGAGCGCTACGGCGCCGACCCCTCGCGCTATGGCGCGCCCGCCCCGCCGTCCAGCGCCGGCGCGCGCGACGACCGCGATCCGGGTCATCACCATGTCCCGTCGGGTGCGGAGGCGGCCTACGCGGCCACGGTCGCCCAGCCGACCAAGATCGACAACGAGCTGTACGTCCGCGATTACTCGAAGTGCATCCTGTGCTACAAGTGCGTCGAGGCGTGCGGCGAGGATGCCCAGAACACGTTCGCCATCGCAGTCGCCGGGCGCGGCTTCGACGCCCGCATCTCGACCGAGCAGAACGTGGTGCTGCCGGAATCCGCCTGCGTGTACTGCGGCAACTGCATCGGCGTCTGCCCGACCGGCGCGCTCATGGCCAAGCCCGAGTACGACATGCGCCAGGCCGGGACCTGGGACCCCTCCCAGCAGACGGTGACCGAGACGATCTGCCCGTACTGCGGCGTCGGCTGTGCGGTCGAGCTGCACGTCCAGGACGACCGGATCCTCAAGGTGACCTCACCGCTGGACTCGTCGGTGACGGAGGGCCACCTGTGCATCAAGGGCCGCTTCGGCTTCGAGTTCGTGAATGCGCGACCAAAGGGGCCGTCGGCAGACGCGTCGTGAGCGCCGCAGCGCTGCGTCGCGTCCAGGTCGGCGACCTGGACATGGCGGTCGTGATCGAGGGAGCTGGGCCAGATCTCGTCCTCCTGCATGGCGGCGGCGATGGTGCCGACGGGATGGCGGCGCTCCAGGCTCGCCTCGCGACGACGTACCGCGTGACGGCGCCCGAGCAGCGCGGCCACGGACGCACACCCGACCCCGGCACGATGTCCTTTGCCGAGATGGCCGAAGACACCATCCGACTGCTCGACACGCTCGGCATCGACGGCGCTGACATCGTGGGCTGGAGCGATGGCGGGATCCTGGCGCTGCTCATCGCCCGGCAACGACCCGATCTCGTCCGACGCGTCGTCGCCATCGGCGCCAGCGTCGCCATGGACAGTGAGCCGGCGCCGCTCTCGCCGGCCGATGTCGAATGGATCCGGACCGTCGATCCCGCCGAGGTCGAGATGCCGATCCCCGTCGAGACTCGGCGCCGGCTTCTGGCGATGTGGCTGGAGGGACCCGCACTGCGTCTCGACGATCTGGCCCATGTCGCGCCGCCGGTCCTGGTCGTCGCCGCGGACCGAGACATGATCACGCTCGATCACACCGTCGCGATCTTCCGATCGCTTCCCGCGGCCCAGCTGGCCATCATCCCGGGGGTGGGGCACGACGTGCCACGAACGGACCCGGACCTCGTCGCGACCGTCATCGAGCGGTTCCTCGCGTCGTGACCCGTACCCTCACGGCCGAGGAGCGCGCGCTGCTTGATGGCGTGCGCCGGGCCGTGCTCGCCACGATCCGTCCGGACGGTACGCCTCGGCTCGTGCCCATCGGTTTCGTGGCGCGCGATGGCGACGACGGCACGCTCGAGCTGTGGTCGTCGCTCGATGAGAAGCCGAAGGCCGCCGGAAATCCGCGCGACCTGGCCCGGGTCCGCGACATCACCGCCCGGGCGGACGTCGCGGTCCTCGTCGATCGCTGGTCCGAGACGTGGTCGGAGCTGGCCTGGCTGCGGATCGGGGGTGAGGCCCGTCTCGTGGAACCCGGTGAGGTCCCGGCGGACGTCGTCACGGCCCTGCGCGCAAGCTACCCGCAGTACGCGACGCACGACCTCGAGGGCCGCCCGATGCTGGCGATCACCATCACGAGCGCATCGAGCTGGGGCCTCGCGGACTGACCCCGGACCGGCGCCGGGTCGCGCTCATCCCCAGCCGGTCAGGTCACGCAGGTCGATGCGGCGATCGTGGGCATAGACGTTGAACCCGTCGCCGCGCAGGAAACCGACGAGCGTGACGCCCAGTCGCTCCGCGGTCTCGATGGCCAGGTCCGACGGTGCCGACACGGCACACACGATCGGCACGCCCGCCACGGCCGCCTTCTGGACGATCTCGAAGCTGACCCGGCCGCTGACCATGAGGATCCGGTCGTGGAGCGGCAGGGCGCCGGCCAGGAGCTGTGAGCCGACCACCTTGTCCAGGGCGTTGTGGCGTCCGACATCCTCGCGCAGCACGACAAGCTCGCCGCTGGGCGTGAACAGGCCAGCCGCGTGCAGGCCGCCGGTCTGGTCGAAGGCACGCTGCGCGGCGCGGAGCATATCGGGCAGGGCCAGAACGACGGCCCGGGAGACGGTCGGGCCCTCGGGCAGCGGGGCGCAACGGATGGCGACCTCGTCGATCGATGCCTTGCCGCAGATCCCGCATGACGCCGTGGCGACGAAGTGACGTTCGGCGACGGCGGAGTGGTCGAACGGGCGCGACAGGCGCACGAGGATGGTGTCGTCGGGCTGGCTGAGCCTGGCCGGGTCGCCTTCGTCCGTGCCCGTGACCTCGGGTCCGTCGATGAGGCCCTCCGTCCGCAGGAAGCCGACGGCGAGCTCCGCCTCGTGACCGGGCGTGCGCATCGTGACCGCCACGGCGACTGGCTCCTGGCCCGGGCCGGCGGCACGGATCTCCAGCGGTGCCTCGCCGACGATCCGGTCGTCGCGGACCTCCAGGCTCTCGCCGCGGACGGCCACGATCTGCCTGGTCGTCACATGTCGGGTGGGCGGCGACGGACCGTCGTTCAGAAGAGGCACGTGGCGGCCTCCAGGGCGTCCTGCAGATCGGTCAGGGCCCGTTCCGCCGCCTCGGCCCGATCGGCGACCGTCGCAAACGCCTCGAGCCGGTCGAGGCCGGTCGCGCCGGCGTAGTCGATGGCGGCCTCGGCGACGGCGGCGTAGTCGCGGAGCATCGCGCCGGCAGCCGCATGCGCGTCGGCGTAGCAGGCGGCCGGCGGGTGGGCAGCCAGCCAGTCCCGCTCGCGATCGACGAAGTCGAGCATGTCGACGGCCGCCGCGACGGTCGCCGCATCGTCCTGGGCCTCGGCCGCCGCCGCGAGGGCCTGGTTCAGCGCCTGTACCTCGGCCGCATCGTCGGCCAGGCGCAGCTGGAACTCGACGAACTGCAGCCGTGGATCGGCGGCCGCCTCGGTGGGCGCCGCGGTCGGTCGAGACGTGGGTGACGGCGTCGGAGCGGCTGTGGGCGAGGGCGCCGGCGCGCTCACCGTGGGGCGGAGCGTGGCGATCGGTCCCGAGGTGGGCACCCCGGCGACGCCAGTGAGGCTCGGCTGCGCGTTCATCCGGCCGACGATACTGATCGCCAGGCCCCACACGCCGAGGACGGCGAGCGCCAGGGCAGCGATCAGGAGCGAGCGCGAGCGATCCACGCGACGGAGTGTAGGGCGACCCGCGGCTGGACCGCGGACGGGCCGGCAGTCAGACGCCGAGCGCCCTGTAGGCCGTGGCGATGCCGAGGACGCCGGTCAGGGCCATCAGGGCGACCATGACCCAGGCCGCCCAGCGTTCACCCATCGAGCGAGCCATGGCGCAGGCCACCGCGCACTCGGCGATGACCGCGGCCTTGAGCAGGTACGGCGCGACCGGGTGGGCGGTCAACGTCCAGCGTGCGATCGGGTTCTGTTCGACGGCGTCAGGCCGCAGGCCCGCGACCGCGATGGTCGTCGTCGCATCGAGCACGAAGACCGCAGCCGCCACCGCGAAGGCGATCCACAGGGCGACGTCGGCCGCCGCGATGGGTGGTCGCGTGGGGATGGGGCGACGCGCGAGCGGCCGAGTGGTCGACAGCGAGAGAGCCATGACCACATCGTGCGGCGAGCCGACGACGGCCGCCATCGACCAGAGGCATGGCCGGACCCCGCGCGCCGGGGGATGACCGGGTCACGCAGATGACGTAGGGCTCTCGCCGTCAGCGATCCAGCACCAGCGCGCCGGCCATCGGGCGCAGGCAGTGGGTGGAGCTCATCGCCTGGTGGTAGCCACCACCATTGAGCAGGGCCAGGATGTCGCCCTCGACCACGGGCGGCAAGGCGTAGTCCTCGGCGAAGATGTCGGAGGCCTCATTGATGTGGCCGGCGATCGTCACACGCTCCGTGCGCGACGCGCCGGCAGCCCTGCACACGACGAACTCCTGGGCAAAGCGATAGATGAAGTACGCATTGTTGATGTTCCAGCCCATGTCCAGGCCGACGAACACCACGCCGCGCCGCTCTTCGACGCTCACGACCTCGCTGAGCACGATGGCCGTGTCCTTGGCCAGGTAGTCGCCGGGCTCCGCGGCGACCGTCACGCCGAGCGGCCCGAGATGGCGAGAAAGCACGGCCGCGTAGGCGTCCAGATCGACCGGCGCCTCGTCGGCCCGGCCGGGCACACCGAGCCCGCCCCCGACGTTGACTTCCGTGACGTCGTGACCGGCGGCACGGACGGTGGCCACCGCCTCGACCAGCGGCCCGAGGGCGGCCTCGAACGCGGCGATCCCGTCGCGCAGCCAGCCTGAGCCAGCGTGCATGTGGACGGTGTCGACCGCCAGGTCGTGCCTGGCCACCACGGCCAGCGCCTCGTCGAGTCGATCGAGGGCGATCCCGAACTTGGACGGCCGCTCGCCGCTGTACTCGAGGTGGACGTTGTAGCCGGCGCCGGTCGCCGGATCGATGCGCAGCCCGATGCGGCTCCCCGGGGAGCGACGGCCATAGCGTTGCACCTGGCTGAGGCCATCGAGGTTCAGGTGGATGCCGTGGGCCACGAGCACGTCGAGGTCGCGCTCCGACACGTTCGTGCCGGTGAAGCTGATCTCGTCCGGTCGCCAGCCGCACTCCATCGCGCGCAGGACTTCGCCGGGCGAACAGGCATCGATGCCGACGCTCTCCGGCGTGCCCGGTGCGCCGAGGGCGCGCAGGACGGCCAGGATGACCGGATCGGGATTGGCCTTGAGCGCGAAGCGCAGGCGGAACGGGAGGCCGATCGCGGCGGCCGCGGCCTGCATCCGCCGGGCGTTCTCCGCGAACCGTTCGCGGTCGTACACGAACAAGGGCGTGCCATGCTCGCGGGCCAGCGCCTCGGCGTCCCGACCGGCGATGCGCAGCCGCCCGTAAGGGTCGATGTCCAGGCCCGGCCGGATCCACCACGGCTCGGTGGCGGTCAGCGCGGTCGTCCGCTCGCTCACACGTGGATCCGTGCTCGGCCACTGCCCGGGGTCCAGCGATCGGGCCCGTCCTCGACCTCGACCCCGACGGCCTCGACGAGACGCCGCGTCGCGACGGCGATCTCGGCGATCGCCGCGTCGAACGCCTCACGGTTGCGGGCGGATGGCTCGCGGAAGCCGCTCGACTTGCGGACGTACTGGCGGGCGGCGGCCTCCAGTTCACCAGTCGTCGCGGTCTCCCCCGGACGACGCAGGGTCTTGATGCTTCGGCACATGCCGCTACGGTACGGCCACGCTCGGCATCCGTCATCCCGGCCCGGTCGCCGTCGCGGCCCACCGGTTGCCGCCGCAGCGGGAGCCGCCCGGCTACGCTTCAGCCATGGATGCCACCGACCTCATCACGATCCTGGACATGCGCCCACACCCGGAGGGCGGGCAGTACGCGGAGACGTGGCGCGCGCCGGCGGGCGACGCGGGCGAGCGCCCGGTCGGCAGCGCCATCCTGTACCTGCTGGCCGCGGGCGAGCGGTCGCACTGGCACCGGGTCGACGCCGCCGAGATCTGGCACTACGCGTCCGGCGAGCCGCTGGAGTTGCGCATCTGGGCCGACGGTGACGCGGCGGTGACGACCATCCGCATCGGTGACGCGGCGCGGGATGGCGGGACGCCACAGGCTGTGGTCCCGGCTGGCGCATGGCAGGCGGCCCGGCCGCTGGGGAGCTGGACGCTGGCCGGCTGCATCGTCACGCCGGCCTTCGAGTTCGCCGGCTTCGAGCTGGCAGCGGAGGACTGGGAACCGCCCGTCTGAACGGCTGACGGCTAGTTCGCCGAGGCGTACCGCCACTCGATGCTGCCGGTGAAGCAGTGGCCCAGGGCGAGGCAGGCGCCGCCGGTCAGGTCGAACTGCCGGCCGGCCACGTACGGGCCGCGATCCACGACCGGCATGGTGACCACGTTGCCGCCGTGACGGAACGTGATGCGGGTGCCGCACGGGAGGGTCTTGTGGGCGACGCCGACCAGCGACTCCGTCAAGGCCAGCCCACACGCGGTGCGCTTGCCATAGAAGCCAGGGCCGTACCACGAGATGTTGCCGTCGACCCGCCAAGGATTCTTGGCGATCGAATCGGCCGTTGCCTCGGGCAGCGCAGCGTCAGGTCGAGCCTGAGGAGGCTCGGTTCGCTGGGCGGGCTCGAACATCGTCGAGGCGTGATCCAGGCTTCCGGCGGACCGGGCCCCTGGATCGAGGGGCATCGTCGTCATCACCGGCCCGCGGACAGCAGCCATCTCCACGTTCGCGAAGAGGTCAGCGGCAGCGGACTCGAACGGGCTGGGGGCCCGTGAACCTACTGATCCGGGGACGGCGACCGCGGCGAGCAGGGCGATGAGCGCCACGCTCGCGACGACCTTTGGGCGTCGCACGTCGAGGGAACCGTACCACGGATGCGCGGCGTGCGGGGGTTTCGGCAGGAACCGTGACCATATAGAAACCATGACAGACTGCCCGGATGCCGCAGCTGGACATGGCCATCGAGCGCCCCATCGACCTCGTCGCGACGCTCCGTCCATTGGTCCGCGGGCAGGGCGACCGCACGATCCGAATCCGTCCCGGGCAGGCCTGGTGGACCGTCCGGACCACCGCCGGGCCGGCCACGGCGGTCATCCGCCTGCTGCCCGACCGACTCCTGGCGGAAACCTTCGGTCCGGGGGCGGTGCTGGCCCTGGAGCGCGTCCCGGACCTCATCGGAGCTGCGGCCGAAGCCGCCTCGCCACGGGATCTGCCGCCCGACGGGCACCGCCTGGTCGCGGCCCTGGCGCGGGCGCACCCGGGCGTCCGCATCGCCCGCAGTCGTTCGGTGCTCGATGCCCTCATCCCCGCCATCCTCGAGCAGAAGATCACCGGCGACGAGGCGCGGCGCGCCTGGCACGGCCTGGTCCGCGGCCTCGGCGAGGACGCGCCCGGCGAGGCCGGAGCAGGGCTGCGCGTGGCGCCGGCGCCGGACCGCCTGGCGGCACTCCCCTATCACGCCTACCACCCGTACGGCATCGAGCGGCGGCGGGCGGAGCTCATCCGCAGCCTGGCCGCGCGCGCCGCCTGGGTGGAGGGTCTGGCGGCGCTCCCGCCGGCCGAGGCCAGCATGGCGCTGCAGACCGTGCCTGGCATCGGGCCGTGGACGGCGGCCGAGGTCGCCGTCCGGGCCTTCGGCGATCCCGATGCCGTGAGCGTCGGCGACTTCCACCTGCCGACCATGGTGGCGTTCGCCCTGGCCGGTGAGTCGCGCGCCGACGACGCGCGGATGCTCGAGCTGCTCGAGCCATACCGGGGCCACCGAGCGATCGTCATGCGCCTGCTGGAGCTTGGCGGACCCAGGCCGGCGCGACGAGGGCAACGGATGCCGACCCGCGCGATCGAGGGGATCTGACCGATCCCCTCTGGTCAGGCCAGGCGGCGTCGATGCCTGGGCGGGTTCAGCCGGCGCGGAAGCGCTCCATGGCGGCCGCGAAGCGCTCGACCGCGGGCGGCGTGGCCGGCTCCAGGTTGGCGATGATGTGCGCCGTGCCGAGCGCCGCATGGGCGGCCAGCCCGGCGGCGACGTCGTCGACCGAGCCCATCAACGCTGCCCCCTCGGTCCCGACAGGGTTGGCCTCCGTGGCGAGATCCGGGTAGCGCACGTTGATGCCGACCGTGATGTCCAGCGTGGCCGGGTCGCGTCCCACGGCCGCACAGGCCGCCACGAGGTCCGCCCGGACGGTAGCCAGGCGCTCGTCGGGCTCCCCGAACCAGGCCGCATTCCAGGCATCGGCATGGCGCGCGGTGAGCTCCATCATGCGTGGCCGCTTGGCCGCGATGAGGATCGGGATGTCGGGTCGAGCCGGCGGCATCAGGACCGCGTCACGCGCCTGCGTCCAGCGCCCGTCCATGTCCGAGCGACCCTCGCGGATGAGCTCGCGGATGACGGTCAAGGCTTCCTCGAAGCGGCCGACCTTGTGATCGGTGGGGTAGCCGAAGGCCTCGTACTCCGGGTCGTGCCAGCCGCAGCCCACGCCCAGGATGAGCCGTCCAGCGCTGACGTGATCGAGAGTGCCGGCCATCTTGGCCAGCAGGGCCGGGTTGCGGAACGACGTGCACATGACGATCGTGCCGAGCTCGACGCGGGACGTGGCCTCGGCGATCGCGGACAGCACGGTCCACGCCTCGTGGCAGCCGGTCGTCTCGCCGTCGAAGCGGAACAGCAGGTGGTCGTAGACCCACAGCGAGTCGAAGCCGGCGGCCTCGGCCGCGACGGCCACAGCGCGGATCTCCGGGTACGTCGGCGGGGCGGCCATGCCGTCATCCTGGGAGATGGGCAGGACGACCCCGATACGCATCCGTTCCTCCGCTCTGCCACGCCGACGCCCGCGCGCCGTACGCTAGGAAGGATGACCGTATCCGCCCCGTCACGCCGGCCCGGCATGGGCGCGCTCCCGTTTCGTGGCGGGACCACCTTCCGCGTCTGGGCCCCACACGCCGAGGCGGTCTTCGTCAGCGGCCCGTTCGATGGCTGGGCACAGACCGCCACGGCCCTCGCCCGCGACGACGACGGCGACGCGTCGACGTGGTCCGCCGACGTGCCCGATGTGGGCCCCGGCACGGAGTACCGCTTCACCATCCGCGTAGCGGGCGGCGCGGATGTGTCGCGCATGGATCCGTACGCGCGCCAGGTCACCAATTCGGTCGGCAACGCGGTGGTCTACGACCCGACTGCGTTCAACTGGGGCGACGATGCCCAGACCATGCCCGGCTGGGACGACCTGGTCATCTACGAACTCCACGTCGGCACGTTCGCGGCCAGCGCAGACCGGCGCGGCGACTTCGATCGAGCGGCGCGGCGCCTCCCCTACCTTCGCGACCTGGGCATCAGCGCCGTCCAGGTCATGCCACCGTTCGAGTTCGCCGGCGACATCTCGTGGGGCTACAACCCCGCCCACCTGTTCGCCATCGGGTCGGGCTACGGCGGCCCCGATGCGTTCAAGCGCTTCATCCGGGCGGCCCACGAACACGGCATCGCGGTCATCGTCGACGTCGTCTACAACCACCTCGGTCCGTCCGACCTGGACCTCTGGCGGTTCGACGGCTGGAGCGAGGGCGATGGCGGCGGCATCTACTTCTACCAGGATGAGCGGGCGTTTACCCCGTGGGGCGACACCCGCCCCGACTTCGGGCGGGGCGAGGTCCGTACCTTCCTGCGGGACAGCACCCTGACCTGGCTGGAGGAGTTCCGCTGCGACGGCCTGCGCTTCGACTCGACCCTGTACATCCGGACGGTCGACGGCGACGTGGGCAACCCGGCATCGGCCATCGCCGACGGCTGGTCGTTCCTGGCCTGGCTCAACGACGAGATCCGAGCCCGCCAGCCGTGGAAGCTGACCATCGCCGAGGACCTCCAGGACGACCCGGCCATGGTGACCCCGACGGCCGAGGGCGGCGCCGGCTTCGGGGCCCAATGGGATGGCGGCTTCGTCCAGCGGGTGCGTGCCGCGCTGACCGCGAACGACGATCGGGACCGGTCCATCGAAGAGCTGGTGACCGCCATCGATGGCGGCGGTCGGGGCCCTGCCGCGACCCGGGTCATCTACACCGAGTCACACGACGACGTGGCCAACGGCGACGTCCGCGTGCCGGAGGCGATCAGCCCGGGCGATGCCGCAAGCTGGTTCGCCAAGAAGCGGGCGACGCTCGGATCCGCGCTCGTCCTGACCGCCCCCGGCATCCCCATGATCTTCCAGGGCCAGGAACTGCTGGAGGACCGCTGGTTCGACGACGCGGTCGCCCTCGACTGGAGCAAGGCCGGGTCCCACGAGGGCATCCTGCGCCTGCATCACGATCTCATCGCCCTTCGACGCGATCACTTCGGGCTGAGTCGCGGCCTGCGCGGGGACGGCCTGGGCATCCTGCACGCCGATGACGACACGAAGCTGCTGGCCTTCCACCGCTGGCATGAGGGCGGCCCCGGTGACGACGTCGTGGTCGTGGCCAACCTGGCCAACGAGGCGGCCCACGATGTGCGCATCGGATTCCCGGCGACCGGCCGATGGCGCATCCGGCTCAACGCCGACTCGCAGGCCTACGCGCCGGAGTTCGGCGGGCTGGAGGTGTTCGACCTGGAGGCCGACGGGGAGCCGGCCGATGGCTGTGACCAGAGTGGCCTCGTGACCGTCGGCCCGTACGGCGTGGTGATCCTGTCGCAGGATCCGTGACCCGGTGGCCGCGATGCGGCGGCGGCGGTGCCGGTCAGCATGATGGCCAGGGTTGGCTGCCCGACGGCCTCGGCCGGGATGAACGGCGCGAGTGCCATGCCGCGGTTCCTTTCGGGTCTGTCGTCGATGACGATGCCCGGGCGATCGACTCAGACGGGCGCGGTCGAGACCCCGTGGCGATAGAACGGGATCGGCTCGGCGGCCAACGGCGTGTCGCCGCGGATGAGATCAGCGGCTTTCTCGGCCAGCATCATCACCGGCGCGTAGATGTTGCCGTTGGTGACGTACGGCATGGCCGATGCGTCCACGACGCGCAACCCGTCGAGGCCGTGGACACGCATCGTCAGCGGATCGATCACAGACAGGTCGTCCACCCCCATCCGCGTCGTGCACGAGGGATGGAGCGCGGTCTCCGCGTCGCGCCGGACCCACTCCAGGATCTCCTCGTCCGTCTCGACGGCGCCGCCCGGTGACGTCTCGCCGCCGTTGAACGGGCCCATCGCGGGCTGGCTGAGGATGCGTCGGGCCACCCGGATGGCCTCGATCCACTCACGTCGGTCCTGGTCGGTCGACAGGTAGTTGAAGCGCAGGGCGGGATG
>Ga0163153_10004468_pt1 | contig 17538 bp, 18 predicted proteins | sample OliLakLV19MP6IB1_FD_148629 | JGI IMG/M metagenome (GOLD analysis project Ga0163153, IMG submission 148629) | Freshwater microbial mat bacterial communities from Lake Vanda, McMurdo Dry Valleys, Antarctica - Oligotrophic Lake LV.19.MP6.IB-1 | ecosystem: Environmental > Aquatic > Freshwater >... | reverse complement strand
CGACCCATGATGCGGTCGTCGTTGCCACCGGCTCACGTGTCCCGCGGGATCTCCCGGTCGAGGGCCGCGAGCTCGGCGGCGTCCACTACGCGATGGAGTACCTCTACGAGCGCGCGCGCGCGATCGCCGCCGAGGTCGGAACGGAGGGTGAGCTCGCGCCACGTGCGCCGGAGCAGCCGATCACTGCCGCAGGGAAACATGTCGTCGTGATCGGTGGCGGCGACACGGGAGCCGACTGCGTTGCGAATGCGCATCGCGAGAACGCCGCGTCGGTGACCCAGATCGAAGTCCTCGGCGAGCCTCCCGAAAAGCGGCCCGACGACCTGACGCCGTGGCCCCGCTGGCCGATGAAGCTCCGCACCTCGTATGCGCTGAAGGAGGGTGGCGAGCGGGACTTCGCGATTTCGACGACACGTCTCTCCGGCTCGAACGGCAAGGTCGAGCAGATCCACTGGGCGCACAACGACGGGGCGCCGCCGTTTGCAGCGATCCCCGGGACGGAGGAGTCGCACCCTGCGGAGCTCGTGCTGCTCGCGATGGGCTTCCTCCACCCTGAGCAGACGCTGCTCGAGCAACTCGGAGTCGAGCGCGATGGCCGCGGCAACGTCGACGCACCGAGCTACGCGACGTCGGTGGACGGCGTCTTCGCGGCGGGTGACGCCCGCCGCGGCCAGTCGTTGATCGTCTGGGCGATCAACGAGGGTCGCCAGTGCGCCGAGCAGGTCGACCGCTGGCTCCTGGGACAGCGATGAAAGAGCATATCGCAGTCCCAGGAGCCGTTTTTTGTTGCCACGCTCCGCGTGGATCCTGAAGCCGGGAAGCTGCGATGAGAGAGCGTATCGCAGCTCTCTCCATCGAGCAGGGCGCCGAGTGGGTAACAGCCGATCGTGGCTTCGCGCGGTTTCCAGGGCTTCGGTGGCGTCACCCGCTCGACCCGTGAGCGATCCTCATGGTTGCTTTCGCCGCTTGCGCGAAGCTGCGATCTACTGCAGGTTGACGAGGAGCCCACCGTCGACGACGAGCTCTGCCCCGTTGACGTAGCGGGCGTCTTCGGACAGCAGAAAGGCGATCACGTCGGGAAGGTCCTCGGGCTGCCCGAGCCTCCCGGCCGGAGTCCGTGAGACGACCAGAGCCGTCTTTTCGGGCGTGAGATCCTCTTCGTTGATACCGGTGGCGATGGTGCCGGGAAGCACGGCGTTGCACGCTATGCCGTACGGCGCGAAAGCGACAGCAAACGACTTCATCAGCGAGGAAACGCCCGCTTTCGTCGGGGTGTAGTGCACCTGCCGTGCGCCTCCCACCCAGGCGGACACCGAGCTGACACCCACGAACCGACCCGGCCGTCACGCGCGAGCCGTAGCGCCGTCGCCCGACCGATGCCGCTTGTCGCTCCCGTGACGAGTGCGACCCGCGCGTCGTCACTCATTGCGGGGCCTCTGCAACGACTCCGCCTGGGTAGCGCTCGAACACGAGCGGGTCAGACAGGGGAACGAGACGATCGGCTACGTCGCGGGCACGCCGGTAGGCGATGCGAGCCTCCTCGAGGCTTTCGCAGATCCCGATCGGGTGGTCGGATTCAACGTTTCTGAACGTGAAGAACGCGTCGGAGACCACGACCGTGCCCGCACTGGAATCGATCTCTACCGCGAGTGACGCGCGGTGGTGCGCTCCTGTTCACCACGTTGGCAACGACCGTTCCGAGGACGTTGAGACCAAAGGACGAGCGGCACTCGCGATACTCGGGATAGAGCGACATGGGCGTTGCGATCTGCCCGTCGATCCAGTGGCCGTCCGCCTGGTCGTGGTTCACCGGCCTGCGCGGCCCCATCCCCCCACGTCCTGACGACCCCGACGAGCGCCTCGCGATCACGCAAAACGGTGGATCCAGGCTCAGAAGACCTCGTACTTGTCCCAGACGGCCCGAATTCCGAGACCGGCTATGAGATCGTCCCGCGCAGCCTGCTCGAGCTTGCGCTTCGACGCGACTGCAGCAACGACCTCGTCCGTGAGTTCGCTCGGGATCACGACGATCCCGTCAACGTCGCCGACAATGAGGTCTCCTGGATCGACGACTACGCCGCCGATGGAGGCCGTTTCGCCTATCGACGATACGACCGCTCGACCCAATGTGTCCAGTGGCGAGTATCCGCGGGCGAACGTCGGAAATCCGAGCGCCTCGATCTGTTGGGCATCACGGATGAACCCGTCGACAATGGCGCCGCGGGCTCCGCGCCCGATCGCACCGCACGAGAAGAGCTCACCCCACGAGGCCGCACGGATTCCGTCCTCGACAGCAAAGACCGGCACGTCGCCAGGACCGAGCGATTCGAGCGCGCTCATTTCCCCGTCGTAGGGGAGCTCGGGTATGGAGGGGTCGGCCACGACGACGACGGGAACGGCACGACCGACGACGCGCGCCCGGGGCCATAAGGGACGGATCGCCGGATCCAGCGTCTGGTAGCGGTGCCCCAGGCGGTCGAGCGCGTCGGCCACGGTCGCCGAGCTCGCATCCGTCAATGCGTCGAGCGGATCCACTCAGTCCCCCAGCACCCAGCCGCTCATCAGGCCGGGCGGGTAGTCGGACGGCTCCTCGTCGGAGCGGCGGCGCAGAACATCGAGATCGCAGCCCTCGTTCGCCTGCAGGACGTGGTCGAGATAGAGGGCCTCGTAGCCGCGGCGGAATGCTGGCACGACCGGTGGTCGGTCTGCGAGCCGCCGTTCGATCTCACGTGAATCGACCTCGAGGTCGAGGCGGCCGGCGTCGACGTCGAGGGCGATCGTGTCGCCGGTCTCGACCGCGGCGATCGCCCCGCCTACCGCCGACTCCGGCGCAACGTGGACGATCATCATGCCGTGCGACCCGCCGCTGATGCGCGCGTCGGAGATCCGCACCATGTCGTCGACCCCGGCAGCCTGGAGGACGCCCGGGATCGGAATGTGCCCCCATTCCGGCATCCCCGGGCCGCCGATCGGCCCTCCGTTCTTGAGCACGATCACCGTCTCAGGCGTCACCTCCAAATCCGGATCGTCGAGCTGCCGGTTGAGATCGTCGACGTGCTCGAAGACGAGCGCCCGCCCGCTGTGCGTGAACAACGCCGGTGAGGCCGCAGAGCGCTTGACGACGGCGCCGTCGGGTGCGAGCGAGCCGCGCAGGACGGCGATTGCGCTGTAGGGCGTCACGGGATCGTCGAGCGGACGGATCACATCGGCGTCGAGGGTGGCGTGGCCCTCGAGATTCCCCCCGACTGTCCGCCCCGTCACTGTCGGAAGGTCGGTGTGTAGCAGTTCGCGCATCTCGGCCATCAGGGCCGGCACGCCGCCTGCGTGGTAGAAGGCGTCGAGGAGGTACTCGCCGGAGGGTTTGAGGTTCGCCAGCACGGGAACGCCCTTTGCCGCCGCGAAATCGTCGAGGGACACATCGACGTCGAGTCGACCGGCAAGCGCCAGCAAGTGAACCACAGCGTTGGTCGAGCCACCGATCGCCATCAACACGCGGATCGCATTCTCGAATGCCTCGGTCGTCAGGACATCGCTCGGCCGCAGCCCCTCGCGCGCGAGCTCGACCGCTCGCCGACCGCTCCGCTCGGCGAGCACGGAGCGGCGGGCATCGACGGCGGGGATGCTCGCTCCGTCAGGCAAGGTCAGACCGAGGGCCTCGCCACAGACGGCCATCGACATCGCCGTCGCCATTTCCATGCAGTGGCCATGGCTGCGACAGAGAGCGCCCTCGAACTCGTGATACTCGTCGACCGACATCCGACCGTGTCGAACCTCGTAGCTGTAGTGCCAGAAGTCCGTGCCCGACCCGGCAGGCTTGCCGCGGAAGTAACCCGCGATCTGAGGCCCGCCGGTGACGAGGATCGTGGGGATGTTCGCGCTCGCGGCGCCCATCATGACCGCCGGCGTCGTCTTGTCGCAGCTCGAGAGGAGCACGACCGCATCGAGGGGATGCGACTTGATCATCGACTCGACGTCCATGGCCGCAAGATTTCGATACAGCATCGCGTTCGGCTTCATCAACGTCTCGGACAGCGACAGAACAGGGAACTCGAAAGGCATGCCACCGGCCTGGAGCACGCCCCGCTTGACCGACTCCGCAAGCCCACGGAGATGAACGTTGCAGCCGACGAGCTCACTCCACGTGTTGCAGATCCCGATCACCGGCCGGCCGCGCAGCGCCTCGTCCGAGAAGCCGTTCGGCTTCAACCACGCCCGGTGATTGAAACCGTTGATGTCGTCGCCGCCAAACCAGCGTTCGCTGCGAAGCGCTGCCGTTGGCCCACCACCGTTCGAATCGGTTGACGTCATGGTCTCTATCTAATCAGACATCCGTGCGACAGGCACGGGGCAAGCTCTATGGCGTCACGTGCTTGACCGCGAGTCAGCGTGTGCACAACGCGCCCCGCTCGTGACCAGGCGCTCGGGCTCATATGACGCTACGTCGCCGCAAGCTTCCTTACCGCTCCCAGTGAACGAGCTGCGGCGCCGAACGGGTCGGCGCCCGGCTCGTCCTGCTCGACGACGAGCCACTCTACCCCTGCGGCTCGCGCCACCGGCAGAACGCGGTCGTAGGGGATCTCTCCGTCACCGACGGGGACATCGGGGGTCGCGTCCCCTCGACGGACGTGGTCCTTGACGTGCACGATTGGGACCCGACCCTCGCATGCGCCGATGAGCGCCTCGGGATCCTCGCCTGCGACCCAGGCCCACCCGAGATCGAGCTCCAGCTCGAGGCCCTCGACGCCCGCGATTGCGTCCCATAACCTCACGCCGTCGATCCGCTCGAACTCTGCGGAGTGGTTGTGGAACACGGGGCGCAGGCTGAGCGCGAGTGCGACCGCCACAGCCCTCGCAAGCCGCTCGGCAGTACGGGCGATATCCGCCGCCGACCTCGCTGCCGGCACAGACGGGAAGACGAGCAGCCGTGTCCCGATCCTCCCGAGTTCGCTGGCGACGGCCTCGGCCTCGGCCTCGAATCGACTCAGGGACACATGCGCACCGACGACGGTGAGGCCGACGCTGTCGCACCGATCACGTACCCATTCGGCCTCGAAGGAGTGCAGCCCCGCCAGCTCGACGCCGTCGTACCCGGCGGCAGCAACGTGCGCGAGCGTGCCTGCGAAATCCGCAGCAGCAGGCTCGCGCACCGTGTAGAGCTGCAAGGCGACGGGGGTGTGAGATGTCATGAGTTGCCCCTCTGGCTTGAGAGTTCGGTGAGTTCCGCGAGAACGCGATCGCCGGGATTGCATGGCATCTCGACGCGGCGTCCGCGTGCGGCGGAAGCGAAACAGGCAAAGATGAGGTCGGAGCAGGCGGCGGCATGGTCGATTGCCGTCGGAAACTCCTCCAGCTTCCCCGTTCGGATCGCGTCGGCCAGATCGTCGAACAGAGCAGCCTGGGCGATGTCGTCGTCGGCCGGCCAGCTCGTCGGGCCGCGCTCGCTCCGCGCACCGCAGTGCAGCGACCACCCCTGGTTGAGCGTCACCCGCAGGATTCCGTCCGTTCCGAGCACCATGAGCTGGATGTGGTACCAGAACGTCGTCTCGCCCTGTACCTCCGGCGCCGACGGCCCCTGCGACCAGTAGAGCCGTGCATCCCCCAGCCCGATAACGGCGGTAAGGTCGGCCGGGACGAGGACGTCTCCGAACGCCTCGGACCTCTCTGCGGCAGCGAGGACCCACCCGGGCGGAGGTAGGCCCGCATCGTCGGCCAGGCGCAATGCAAGGTCGAGGACGTGCGATCCTTGCTCGAGCGCGTTCGTGCGCGTGCTGGCGTGGATCGCGAGAACGTCGCCCAGGCCGCCCGTCGCGACGACTTCGCGGAGATGACGCCAGTGCGGCATCCACCCGTACTGGGTGTTGACGGCGAGGAACGCGCGCTCGCCGAGTCGCCGGATCCTTTCGACCTCGCTCGGGAGCAGCGCGATCGGCTTCTCGAGCAGGATGTGCTCGGCCCCGGCGTCGACGAGTCTTTCGATCACGGCCGCCCGGCCCCCCGGACGCGTCACGACGTCGACGAGGTCCGGTCGCTCTCGATCGATCAGCTCGACAGGATCGGAGTACAACCTGTCCACGCCGAGATCGGCTGCGGCGCCCACGAGAGCTCCCTCGTCAACGTCGCAGAGGGCGACCAGCCGAAACGCACCCGAGCGCCGGAGTGCAGCGGCATGGACGCGGGCCCGCTTGCCGCAGCCGACCAGGGCGACCGTCAGCGGCTTCATCGCGTCGCGAAGGCTTCGGCCCCCTCGATAGGCCCCGGCCACGTCGCGGCGACGAACTGCGCCGCCGCGACAGCATCCGCCGAGACGGCTTCGCTCTCGGCCTCACTGCGACCGACGTACTCGATGCTCACGACACCGGAGTAGCCACGCTCTACGAGCGATCGGAAGAGGGACGGGAAGTCGACGTCGCCCTCCCCGATCGGCAGCTGGAGGTTGAGCGGGTCGCGGCTGGCGTCGCGCACATGAAGGTGATCAACGTACGGCAGGACGAGCTCGAATCCCGCGCCCTGGGCCGGGCCGGCGGTGATATGGCTCGGGTCGAGCGTCAGCCCGAGGCCCGTCGCCACCGCAAGTGCCGCGGCATCAGCCGGGATCTCGGTCAACCCACCCCGGTGTATCTCGAGGGAGATCCGCACCCCGGTCTTGCGCGCGATGTCGGCGATCGGCCCGAGCGTCTCGACCGCCTCGTCGAGCGGGGTGCCGGCGGGCGGCGGTTGCAACGTCACGAGTCGGGCGCCGACCGCGGCCGCAGTCTCGACGAGTGCCTGGCACCGCATATTCGCCTCGGCGCCCGACGCGCCTAACGCGGCGTTGAGGGCGACGATGTCGAGCCCCGCAGACGTCGCAGCCACCTGCACGCGTTCCCTCTCTCGCGGGCCGGCGGCAAGCGCAGCAGGCTCGACGTGTGCCCAGCCCGGGACGGCCGCCAGGTCGACATGCCGAAACCCGAGCTCCGCAACCCGCAGCAGCGCTTCCTCGAGGCCGAGTGTTACGAAAGCGAGCGAGCTGCCCGCAAGGGTGACGCCCGGAACGCCAGTATCGTCGCGCATCGGTTCTCCAATCCACACTCACAGAAAGACGGTTACAGGATCGTACAGATGTGCGATAGCCTTGTCTCCGGTCGACGCAACCGTGAAGGCAGCCACCCCCCCACCGCCGATCCGCGCCTCGAGATCGGCGACATCGATCCCCGCCTCTACGGCTCTTTCGTCGAGCGCGTCGGCCGTTCCATCTACAACGGGATCTACGAGTAAGCCCACCCCGAAGCCGACGAGCTCGGGTTCCGACGAGACGTGCTTGCCGCCGTGCGCGTCCTGCGGATACCGCCTGCCCGCTCTCTCTGCTGCCTCGCGTAGCGTTCTACCTCCGCGGGCTCGCTGTCGTGACCCACCGGACAGTAGGCCGAGCCATACCCGTCGGCGAGGACGAGGCCAGCCCACTCTTCCGGCGTCTCGTACGCGTCGAGCAAGGGAGCCCCGAGCCTCATCGTCGCGCGACTCTACACATCAGCGAGCTGTTCGTCGTGCTCGTCCCGTTCGAGCCGCGTACCGACCGACGACGCTCGCCCTGACCGCCTGGTGCATAGGATGCGATGATGCGCGCACCCGGTGTCCGTAAGGCCGAGCCTGGCGCGACGCCACGAAGGCGTCACCCACCAGAGGTCCGACGGGCTCTGATCATCGAGGCTGCGAAGGAGCTGATCGCCGAGCAAGGGCTCGCGCGGGCCACCGCGCGCGAGATCGCGGCACGCTGCGAGATCTCGACCGGCACCCTGACGCATCACTTTTCCTCGATGGACGAGCTCCTCGTGGAGGCATTGCGGTCGGCGTCGAAGGAAGTCACCGACCACAACCTGGCCTCGTCGTCCCACGAGCCGACGGCCGCCGGGAAGCTGCGCGTCCTCATAGACACAGCGCTCCCCGACAACGCGCAGGCGCTGCGGAACTGGCGCTTGTGGCTCGAGTACTGGGCCCGCGCCGTGCACGAGCCGGACCTCGCTGCGGCGCACTCCGAGCGCTATCGCGAATGGCGCGGCTCGTTCGAGCGTGTCATTCACGAGGGCATCGAGTCGGGCGAGTTCGGGCGCGTTGACGTCGCCAGCGCGGCGCGCGAGATCGTGGCGCTCTTCGACGGTCTCGGTATCGAAGCGGCGATCGGCGACGAGGCGATTTCGGTCGCCGAGGCGAGACGCATTCTTCACGGTTGGGTGCAGGTCCGGCTGGGCGCCGATGTCGGCGCCGGCAGACGGCGGTCGCGGAAACGCACGCGCTGATTCGCATGTTCGTGCGAAAGATGCTTGCAATCCGGCTCCGCCCCATCCATACTCGCACACGTGTGCGACAAAGAGAACTGGGGCGAGGTCTCGATTGGCCGAACAAACGGCCATGGAGCGTCGTCCCAATCAGGGACACGACACACGATCACCCAGGAGGTGACCTGATGGGGCAGGACGAAATGCTGCGACTTCTCGCGGAGGCCGAGGCCACGGGCATGAGCAGGGCAGGGTTTCTGCAGCGGCTTGCAGCTGCAGGGCTCGCGGTGCCTACCGTCGCTGGCCTCGCGGGCGGGCTGGCCGGCCCAGCAGGGGCGGCCTCGGCCACGAAGACCGCGGCCACGGCTCGCCCGATCCCGGGGCCGCCGTGGAAAGGTGGCAAGAAGGGTGGCGTCGGGAGTGTTGGCTGGCCGGACAAGACCGTTACCTACGATCCGCCGTTGGCCTATGACCTCGGTGGGTACTACGGGCTCGCGAACTTCTACCGAGGGCTCCTTTACTTCGATGCGAAGTCGAATCCGCAGCTCGACCTCGCGGAATCGATGGATATCTCCTCGGACGGAAAGAGGTATCGCTTCAAGCTGAAGAAGGGCATCACGTTCCATAACGGCCGCGAGATGACGGCGAAGGACTTCAAGTATTCGCTCGAGCGGTCGAGCTCGAAGCAGATCGGCAGCTGGGTCGGCGGGTTCCTCGGTTCGGTGCAGGGTCATGCCGCTTTCGCCTCGGACAAGGCGAAGCAAATCTCGGGCATCAAGGCCGTGGACAAGTACACCCTCGAGCTTCGCCTGACGAAGCCGGATGTGACGATCCCGGGCGTACTCGCGATACCGCCGTTCTTCGTGCTGCCGCAGGAAGACGTAAAGCGGCTCGGCAAGCAGTTCGTGTCGAACCCTGTCGGCACAGGCCCGTACAAGCTGCAGAAGTGGGACAAGTCCGGCTCTCGCTACCAGGCGGTTCGGAACGAGGATTACGTCTACGGGAAGTCGCTGCCGTACTTCGACGAGCTCGACTGGCAGTGGAACGTGCCCGAGACGCTCGAGTACCTGCGGGCGAAGGCCGGCAAGCTCGATGCAACCGGTGGCAACCTCGCAAACGCTCCGTCGATCGTGGCGCAGCTTCGGGCGAAGAAGGACAAGAACTACGCCGAGTGGGGAAGCTTCAACCTTCAGTGGTTCGAGCTCAACACCAAGCAGAAGCCCTTCGACGACGTTCGCGTTCGACAGGCGCTCAACTACGCGGTCAACAAGAAGCGGTTCGAGTCTCTTCTCATCAAGCCGACGGGGCACTTCTTCCCGCCGAATCTGCTCGGCTACAACGCCGGGCTCGACACCTACGAGTACGACCCGGAGAAGGCGAAGTCTCTGCTCAAGGCTGCGGGCGTCAGCGGACTCGATCTGACCGTTCCGATCCTCGGTGGTGGCACGGGGCGGCCGGAGCAGCTCCTCCAGCAGGACCTGAAGCAGGTCGGAATCAACGTCAAGCTCGTTCGCGATCAGGCCAGCGTCTACGACCTGGGCTCGAAGCTTGCCGCAAAGTATCCGCTCTGGTTCAAGGGGTGGGGCATGGGTCTGCCGGATCCGTCGGAGCTCGTTGCGAGCCTGATCGGAACCGGAGCACCGAGCAACTACAGCGGTTGGGGCAATGCGACGATCGACAAGCTCGGATCGCAGGCGACGGCGATCACGAACCGCGGACGGCGCGGATCCGTGTACGCGGCGATCGAGAAGCAGCTCATGCGAGACGCTCCGTTCATTTTCATCGGGGTCTCGACGTGGGTGACGTATCACAGCGACCGGCTGCAGAACTTCGGCTGGGAGCCTGTCCTGTACGAGCACTGGGATCGTTTCTGGGCCCGGTGATCGGTGTCTGCGCCGGTGAGACGATCGCATGAGCGTTACCGTCTCACCGGCAGAGACCTACAGCTTTGGCGACGACGCCGAAAAGCCCGCGGCTGGCCGAAGGGTCGATGTCGCACTGCTCGCCGGAGGGTTGATCGTCGGGTTCTTCCTTGCCTGCGCGATCTTCGCACCATGGATCGCACCGCACGACCCCGATTTCCAGCAGGCCGACGGGCTCGACGGCATCGCCCCGTGGTCACCGTTTCACTCGCACTACCTCCTCGGGACCGACGAGCTGGGCCGTGACTATCTCTCCCGGCTGATCTACGGCGCGCGCGTGGCGATGTTGATCGCGATCGTGCCAAACGCGCTTGTGCTCGCTGTGGCCACTCTCGTGGGTGTCACGGCAGGGTACGCGGGCGGGAAGATCGAGTCTGTTCTGATGCGGTTCACCGAGATGGCCATGGTGCTGCCTGCCTTTCTGCTTGCCCTGGCGCTGATCGCCGTCGCGGGCTCCAGCCTGGGCGTGGTCGTGCTGGCGCTCGTGATCGTGTCGTGGACGTATGCCGCCCGCGTCGTGTACGGCGAGGTCCTCAGGATTCGCGAGGCGACCTATGTCGAGGCCGCGAGGGCTCTCGGCGCGAAAGGCCCGAGAATCGTGTTCCGCCACATCATCCCGCAGCTCCGAGGACTGCTCATCACCTATTTCACGCTCAACGCAGCTTTCATGGTGTTGACCGAAGCCGGCCTCGGGTATCTCGGCTTCGGCATCCAGCCTCCAACGCCTTCGTGGGGGGCGATGATCGGCTCATCCCGTGACCTGCTGTTCTGGCCCTGGCTGATCATCCTGCCCGGGCTGTGCCTCGCCACGCTCGGGATCGGCTTCTACCTGCTCGGCGAGGGGCTCCAGCGCCGTATCGGACCTCGCATCCACGGAGCTCGTCTCTAGATGGGCCGGATCTTCCTCCGCCGGCTCGGCTGGATGCTGCTGACGCTCGTCCTCGTGGCGACGTTCACGTTCTTCCTCACGTTCCTGCTCCCCCGCGACGCCGCCCGGACGATCGCCGGCGACAAGGCATCCGAAGCCGACATCGCCCTTGTCCGCGCCAACCTCGGTCTCGACGATCCGCTCATCGTCCAGTACGGCCGCTACATGGGCCAGCTGACCCGCCTCGACTTCGGCTACTCCTACGTCAACCGCGAGCCGGTGAGCGAGATTCTGAAGCAGCGTCTCCCGCGGACGATGGCGCTCGCGTTCGTCGCGATCGTCTTTCAGCTCGTCGTCGGTATCGGGCTCGGCCTGGCGACCGCATCGAGAGCGGGGGGCGTGCTCGACCGGACGGCATTGAGCGGGGCGATCGTCCTGATCTCGCTGCCGACGTTCTGGCTCGGCCTGATCTTGCTGTACGTCTTCGCCTTCCGCCTCGAGCTGTTCCCGCTCGGCGGTGCAGACTCCGCGTCGGCGATCGTCCTACCGGCGATCACGCTGGGAATCGCAGGCGCCGCCTGGTACTCCCGCGTCGTCCGGCAGGCGGCGACCGAGACGATGAGCACCGAGTTCGTCCAGCAACTGCGCGCGAAGGGCCTGCCGCGGCGGACAATTCTCTACAAGCACGTCCTCCGCGCCTCGATGGGCCCGGTACTGACAATGATGGCGATCGACTTCGGCTTCTTCCTCGGTGGGGCAGTCCTCGTCGAGTCCGTGTACTCGTGGCCGGGCCTCGGCCTCTCGTCGTACCAGGCGATGCAGACGGGTGACACGCCGCTGCTGATGGGCTGTGTCCTCGTCGGATCCGCGTTCGTGCTCGTACTCAACTTCGCCGCCGACCTCGCCCGGGCAGCAATCGACCCGCGGGTGCGCCTTGGCTGAGACTCCACTCCTCGAGGTCAGAGGCCTTCGGACGCGGTTTGCGACGGAGGCAGGCGACGTCGTTGCCGTCGACGGGGTCAGCTTCGACGTCGAGCGCGGCCAGCGGTTCGGGATCGTCGGTGAATCCGGGAGCGGAAAGTCGGCGACGCTTTGGAGCCTTGTCGGCCTGGTCGATCCTCCGGGTTCGGTGACGGCGGACAGGGTGGCCTTCGAGGGGGCCGACATGATGGCGATGGATAGCGAAGCGCTTCGTCAGCTTCGCGGCGCCCGGATCGGTTTCGTGATGCAGGACCCACTCGCCGCGCTCAGTCCCGTCTTCCGGGTCGGCGAGCAGATTGCCGAGACGATTCGCTGCCATGAGAGGGTCTCTCGGAAGGACGCCAGGGCTCGCGCGATCGAGCTGCTCGGCAGCGTCGGTATTCCGGATCCGGTGTCGCGGGTTGATGATTACCCGCACGAACTTTCCGGCGGTATGCGGCAGCGTGTCGGTATCGCCATCGCGCTCTCGTGTAACCCGTCGCTCGTGATCGCCGACGAGCCGACGACTGCGCTCGACGTGACGATTCAAGCGCAAGTGCTCGACGTGCTATACACGCTCTCTGAGGAGCGCGGGTTGGCAGTGCTGATCGTGACCCACGATCTCGGCGTGATCTCGCGGTTCGCCGACAGCGTTGCCGTGATGTACGCCGGGAGGATCGTCGAACAGGGCAGCGTCGCCCAACTGCTGCGCGAGCCGCGTCATCCCTATACCGAAGCGCTACTCGTCTCCCAGCCGCGCCTCGACACCGAGCGGCGACGCGAGCTCTCCGCGATCCCCGGCGCCCCGCCGGATCTTGTTCGCCGCATCTCCGGTTGCGCATTCGCGCCCCGCTGTCACCGCACGAACGGGCGTCAACAGTGCCTCGAGGAAGCACCCCTGTTGCGGCGGTTCGGATCGGATCACCTGGTGGCTTGCCACTTCGCGGAGGAAGGCGACGGCATTGCTCCCACCCCCGAGGGACGAGCGTCCCGATGACCGAGCCGAACGAACCGCTCCTCGAGGTGAGAGACCTGACAAAACACTTCTCGGGCCGTCGCGGCACCATCCGCGCGGTGCAGGGAGTGAGCTTCGACATCGCCGCCGGGGAGACCCTCGCTCTCGTCGGCGAGTCCGGGTCGGGGAAATCGACCGTCGCGCGTCTCGTGCTCCGCCTGATCGAAGCGACATCGGGCGAGGTTCGCTTCCGTGGCTCCGACGTGCTCGCGGCGCGGGGCGCCGAGCTCCGCGCCCTGCGACGCCAGATGCAGATCGTGTTTCAGGACCCCTACGCCTCGCTTGACCCGTCGATGAGGGTCGATGCGGTGGTCTGTGAGCCGCTCGACATCCACGGGATCGGCTCGCGGCACGAGCGCCAGGCCGCCGTCGCTACGCTGCTCGAGCGGGTCGGCCTCGACCCTGCGATGGGTCGCCGCCATCCACGACAGTTCTCGGGCGGCCAGCGCCAACGGATCGCTATCGCCCGGGCTATCGCCCTTGATCCCGCTCTCGTCATCTGCGACGAGCCGGTCTCGGCGCTCGACGTTTCGATCCAAGCCCAGGTGCTCAACGTCCTCCGCCAACTGCAGGACGACCTCGGCCTCGCGTATCTCTTCATCAGCCACGACATGGCCGTCGTCCGGCATGTGGCCGATCGCGTAGCGGTCATGTACCTGGGGTACATCCTCGAGACCGCGGCGTGCGAGCAGCTCTTCGCCGCGCCACGGCACCCGTACACGCTCTCGCTCCTTTCCGCCGTCCCGCACCCCGACCCGGAGGTCGAGCGGGGGCGCGAGAGGATCGTATTGAAGGGTGATCTTCCGAGCCCCCTCTCCCCGCCGTCCGGCTGCCCATTTCGAACACGGTGCTGGAAGTCGCAAGACATCTGCGCCGAGGCGATGCCACCCCAGGTTGCGACACCCGACGGGCATGCGGTTGCGTGCTACTTCCCCGAGGGCACGTGATCGCTCAACCGGACCACCTGGCCTCGTCGAGGACGTCCGCGAGAGCGACCGTCCGACGGAGCCTCGAGCTCCGGATGGCCGCGTCGACCATTGCGAGGCTCATGAGGTTGTCGACGGCGGCCGTCTCGGGCTCTTTGCCGACCTGAATCGCGTCGAGAATCGCGGCGAGCCCACTCGCGTGCATGGATCTGTCGACCGGCGTCGCATCGATCATCTCGCGGCGCGTTGTTCCGGGCTCGTGCGGACCGTCGGGCCGGGAGATCACGTCGAGTGTGAGCTGCTGCTGCCCATCCCAGGTGATCGATCCGGATGTGCCTCCCACCCGCCATGACCCGTCGTAGGAGGTCGAGGCGCCCTCGGCGACCCACGAGCCGCGATAGGAGAACACCGCTCCGCCCGAGAGTTCGAAAGCTGCCACCGCGGCGGCGGCACCCTGCATCCAGGTCGTCGGAGATCCCCATTCGAGGGCCTGCACCGTTACGGCGTCAACGCCCGTGATTGCGCGGGCAGCATCGAACTGATGGATCGCCATGTCGCGCAGAAGCGGGCTGTCGATCGTCGAGAGAAACGTGTTGGAGAAGCGATGCCAGAGGAACATGTCCACCGAGGCGTCCACAAGGTCTCCGATCGTGCCCTTTCTCACCTCTTCGCGCATTCGTCGCACGGCGGGGTGGTAGCGCCGGTTCTGCATGACGGCGAGCGTCCGGTCTGAGGCACGGGCGACCGAGACGAGCGCGACCGCGTCGCTGAGCTCGGCCGTCATCGGCTTCTCGACGATCACGTCGCATCCGGCGTTGAGCGCGGCTTCGGAAACGCCGCGATGAAGCGCCGGCGGCGTGAGGTTGACAACGAGGTTCGCCCGCTCTTCGTTGATGGCCCGCGCGAGATCCGTGTGAACGGCGCACGCGAGCCCGAAGTCCGAGCGCTGGGTGTTCGCCCGGGTCGCGTCGGGGTCGACGAGACCGACGACATAGAGATCCTCGCGCTCGCCGAGCGCAGTGAGCCACTCTGTTGAGATCCGTCCGAGCCCGACGACGACGACCCGGATCTCCCTCACCGGTCGAACCACCCTGTCTCCGCATGCTCGACATCGATCGAGAAGGACGATATCTCCTCGCTAAAGGCCCAGCGGACAGCATTCGCGAGCACACGCTGGATCGTCGGGTCGTGGTAGACCGGGTACGTCTCGTGACCGGGGCTGAAGTAGAAGACCTTTCCCTTTCCGCGCCGGAAGCAGCACCCGCTCCTGAACACCTCGCCGCCGCTGAACGAGCTGATGAACACGAGCTCGTCCGGCGCCGGAATGTCGAAGAACTCTCCGTACATCTCATGCCGCTCCAGTGGAATCACCGCAGGGACTCCCGCGGCGATCGGATGGCCGGGATTCACGGTCCAGACGAGCTCCCGGTCGTCTGCCTCGCGCCACCGAAGACCGCACGACGTCCCCATCAGGAGCCGAAACGGCTTAGAGTAGTGAGCCGAGTGGAGCACCACGAGCCCCATGCCGTCGAGAACGCGTTGCTGAACGCGGGCCGCCAGCGCATCGGGAACGTCGTCATGCGCCAAATGGCCCCACCAGACGAGAACATCGACCTCGTCCAGCACGGCGTCGGGGAGACCGTGGTCAGGCTCGTCGAGAGTCGCGGTTCGCACCGTCGCCTCATCCCCCATCATTGCGCGAAGGCCGTCGGCGATAGCGGTATGGATCCCGTCGGAGTACAAAGCAGCGGGTACGCCACCGCGGTGCTCGTGGACGTTCTCATTCCAGACGACGACGCTTGGCTCACGTCGGTCGGTTGGTGGAGGCTTCACCTGAGAACGAGCCGAAACGGCCGGGTCATGAAGCCGTAGAAACTCTCGGCCGAACGCGGGAGGAACCCGAACTTGTAGTCGCCCGAGAACAGCAGCGTTCCGCTCAGCCCATCGCCAGACAGCCAGTTGGGAGGGATCTGGGGGAGGTAGGCAACATGCTCACCCTCCCAGTTGTCGTCAAAATGGACGATGCTCCACGGCCCCCAGGGTGTCGGAGCTTCCAGGATCTTGAGCTCACGGCGCCTGTGCCAGGTGCTCCGCGCGACCTCGGGATCAACGCTCCAATTGTGGGGCGTCGAATCGCTCCCGAGGGCGAGGAGGAATCGTCCAAGGCCGGGGTTCCAGGTCATGGTCGGGTGACCGACGTACCCTTCGTCACGGTAGATCGGCGTCGCAGCATCCTCGTCGGGCGACCAGGTGGGTTCGGCGGGATCGATGCCCAGACCAGGGGCCGCCCAGAACGTCCAGGCGTCTCGTTCGAGCACCCGATTCCGGGGCACGCGAGCAAGGAAGACGCTGTCGCCGCCCTCCCAGTTGCCATCATTGGAGATCGCGTACACATAGTCCCCGAACTCCTCGGGCACTCCCGTGTACCCGGGGCCAAAGCCGACGAATGCAAGGCCCGCGAACTTCCGGCCAAGGAAGTACGGCGTGTCTTTCTCTGGGGCGTTCTGCCACGTCTGCCCGTAGTCGTCGCTGTACATCAGTGATGCCACGCCGCCGTGCTCGCTCATTGCGTCGACGAACCACGACGTGTCGCCTGCCGGAGTCGGCTTGCCGTTGTCGTCGATCACCCATGCCTCTCCGTCAGTGGCGCGGGGGTCGATGAAGACGTAGTCGTAGGCCGCGACGTACAGTCTGGAGTCGACCGCCAACGCGCCATCGACGTAGCGGAACCTGTCCACGGAATGCCGCTTCAACTCCGGGAAGAGGCCGATCTCCTCGACGTGGTGATCCGGAGGCGTTCCCGTGACGCGGAGAAGGTGCGCGAAGTTCCATCGGCCGCCGAAGTTTTCGCCGTCGTCGTCGACGCAATAGAGCGCACCGTCGTCCGCCCAGGCCTGCCAGTGCATGTCGGTATGCGTCCCCGGATATTTTGCCGCAGGTGCAACCCATGCCAGGTGCTCGATGAGGTCGCTGTCGGGGTAGGGCGGGCGTCGAGAGGACGATCCTGGGCTGCTCATGTACCAATCCTCCTGTGGGATGTGTGAGGGAACCCTGGGCAGATTACCGCACGAACGTACGACAGCAAGGCACCTGGAGCAACGACAGCGAGAGTCGGCCAGCCTTTACCCTGTCCGGATGACCCGCGCCGTCATCCTCTCGGCCGTGCGGACGCCGATCGGCCGCTACGGCGGCGGTCTCGCGGCACTGCGCCCGGACGACCTCGCTGCCCTCGTGGTTGCTGCTGCGGTGGAGCGCGCGGGCGTCGACGCTTCGGAGATCGAGGATTGCTGGCTCGGGTGTGCGAACCAGGCGGGCGAGGACAACCGCAACGTGGCGCGCTTCGCTGCCCTCCTCGCTGGTCTGCCCGACTCGGTCGGTGGCGTCACGGTCAACCGGCTCTGCGCCTCGGGGTTAGCTGCCGTCGTCGGTGCCTGTCACGCGGTGATCGCGGGCGACGGTGACCTCTTCATCGCGGGCGGCGTCGAGTCGATGAGCCGCGCGCCCCTCGTCACGGCGAAGCCGGATCCGGCCGACCCGGACGCCGAGCGTCCCACCTACGATACGACCCTCGGCTGGCGTTTTGTCAACCCCCGCT
>Ga0163153_10004467_pt1 | contig 17538 bp, 6 predicted proteins | sample OliLakLV19MP6IB1_FD_148629 | JGI IMG/M metagenome (GOLD analysis project Ga0163153, IMG submission 148629) | Freshwater microbial mat bacterial communities from Lake Vanda, McMurdo Dry Valleys, Antarctica - Oligotrophic Lake LV.19.MP6.IB-1 | ecosystem: Environmental > Aquatic > Freshwater > Lake... | reverse complement strand
CCGCTCTCGTGCTGGATCGGTTCCGTGATGGGCTGCCCGGTCTTCGCGTCCCAAATCCGCGCCGTCGTATCCAGCGACGCCGTGACCACGCGCGCGCCGTCCGGGCTGAAGTGCGCGGCGGTGACTTCGCCCGTGTGCTGAAACGGCCCGAGCAACGGCTGCCCCGTCCGCCCGTCCCAGATCTGTGCCCCGCCATCCTTCGAAACGGTCAGAACGCGTTGTCCATCGGGACTGAACTCGGCGGCAGTCGCGGTCCCCTTGAGTTCCAGCCGAAAGAGCGGCACGCAAAAGTTGCGGTGCGCCAGGGCGCTGATGATGCGTTCACCAGCGACACGGTTAGTCGGCTCGCGGCGTACCACCCGAGCCAGGTAAGCCAGAGCCTCGGCCGATTGGCCGGTGTCAAAGAGCATCTCCGACCGATCGATTTCCAGGCGAGTGACGGCAGCTTGAGCCTGGGCCGCGCTGTGCTCGGCCAGACGACGATGGTTTTCTTCGTTCGTCTTGGCCTTGTTAGCGTCCACGAGGAGGCCGACTTTTTCCCGTTCCGCCCGCGTCGCCCGGATCGCCTGCCAGGCGCTGATGATCACCCCGGCGACCAGTGACACCGCGACGACGCCGGTGGCAATGAACGCCACGCGGTTTCGTCGCGCCATCTTTTCCAGGCGATAGAATGTGCTCGGCGGACGCGCGACGACCGGCTCGTTGTCGAGATGCCGCTTGAGATCGGCGGCGAGTCCATTGGCCGTGTCGTAACGGCGCGTGCGATCCTTCTCCAGGCACTTCATCACGATCCAGTCCAGATCGCCCTGGAGCTGATGCACCAGCTTGCCCGTGTCGGTCTGCCGGCGTTTGCCCGCCGTGGTGCGGGCGTCCCCTTGCAGCGTGTTCAGCTTGGTCGAGGGCCGCAGCGGTTCGCGCTCGCGGATGACCTGAATCAACGCCTCCAGGCCGTCCTTCATCAGTTCCTTCGCATCAAAGGGCGTCTGGCCCACCAGCAATTCGTAAAGCAGCACGCCGAGGCTGTAGATGTCCGCCCGCGTATCGATGTCCATCCCGCTCATCTCCGCCTGCTCCGGGCTGATGTAGGCCGGGGTGCCCATGAATTGGTTGAACTGCGTGAACACCGTCTTGTCCGTCAGCTCCTGCGCCGTGGCCTTGGCGATGCCGAAGTCGATCACCTTCGGCACGGGCACGCCGTCGTGCAGGGTCACGAGGATGTTCGAGGGCTTGATGTCGCGGTGGATGATGCCCTTCTGGTGCGCGTGCTGGATCGCCTGGCAGACGAGGATGAAGAGCTTGAGCCGGTCGAGGGTGGGCAGTTGGTTCTGGTCGCAGTAATCGGTGATCTTGATCCCGCGCACCAGTTCCATGACGAAGTAGGGGCGGCCGCTGTCGGTGGTGCCCGCGTCGAAAATCTTCGCGATGTTCGGATGATCCATCATGGCCAGCGCCTGCCGCTCGGCCTCGAACCGCGCCACGATCTGCCGGCTGTCCATGCCCAGCTTGATGATCTTGAGCGCCACGCGGCGCTTCACCGGTTCGCGCTGCTCGGCCATCCAGACTTCGCCGAAGCCGCCTTCACCGATCTTCTCCAGCAACTTGTAGCGGCCGAGCATCTGCGCGGGCGCTTCCTCGGGCATGGCGACGGTGACGGTCGGTTCGAGGCGTTCCGGAGCCGGCCCGGCGAGCAGGCTGTCGTTGGAAAAATGTTCCTTGAGCAGCTCGTCCACCTTGCGGCGGAGGGCGACGTCGCGGCCGCAGGCTCCCTGAAGATACGCCGCGCGCGCTTCAGGCGTGGCCATCTCCAAGGCTTCAAGGAAGATTTCGCGTTCGGTCATGATTCAAATCAGTTCAACCGGGCCTGCAATGGAGCGCCGAGCATCGCTCGGCCAGACAGTCCACGCGACTCCATGCCGAGCGATGCTCGGCCTCCCAACTCCAACCCCTTCCGGCCCGTCAGTCAGCCAAGGCGAGTTCCCGTCGGAAAACACGCCAGGAAATTTGAAAATAGTTTCGCCGACCGCCGACCGCTTCTTCCATTGAAGCGACCTTGAGCAGGAAGTAACCGCCAATGGTTTCCTTGGATTCAGCGAACGGACCGTCCGAAACCACGCGGTTCTTGCCGGAAACGATTCTGCCATCGCGTTCGAGCGGGCTTCCGGCCACAACCGTGCCGGCGGTCTTCAGGCCGTTGAACCACGCCATACACTGGTCGGCGACCTGTTGCATTTGTTCCGGCGAGAGACCTTGGTACCAGTCCGTGCCACGAAAGATCAGCATGTAATCTGCGGGTTTTGTCGGGGTGCTCATAATTTTCAATAGGTTGATGATTTGCGTTCGTTCACTGTTATGACGAACGGAGAACCGGCGTCAGGACAGTTATGCTTGCCCAGCGAGCTGTTTCTCAAAGACCGACCGCGTTCCCTTTCGGACTGTGTTTTGCCGCAAACGTTGAACAGCGGCAAGCGTGGGATTGTGGAGCTCCGAGGGCCAAAGGCCCGATGCCATGCCAGCCCCATGAAACCGGCGCAATTCATTCCAAGCGCCAACGGTGCGATTCATGCGTTCCAATCCACATGGCGTGGTGAATGGCGAATCGGTGGCGGAATGGGGCGGGCTTTCAGCCCTGAGATCGTTTTCGTTCCGTTACTGGGGCGTTGCCCCAAGCTGGGATAAGACGCGCCGTTGTCGCTGATATCGTGCCCGTACAATAAGCGGGGCCGCCAACTGTGGCGGCCCCGCGATGAGGAATGACTTAGGTCAACTGCGTCTCTGGACGTCAGTTCGGCCCCTGGCCGCCGTCGTCGTCTTCGCCTTTGTCGTCCTTGCCCTTGTCATCGTACTTGGGTTTTTTCGCCGGCTTGATGCAGTTTTCCATGCCCGTGGTGATGGACTGGGACCAGCGGATCCATTCCGTGGCCAGCGCCGGATAGTTCGGCACCGCTTGCGCGCGCACCTTCTTCTCGAAGACGTCGAGCGTGGTCTGGGTGAGGCGGAGCTTGTTGTTTCCGGACTGCTTCAGCGCCACGCGCAGGGTGGCGACGAGCTCGCGCTTGGTGCGGCGAGGAATGACGGACTGGTTGACCTTCTCGATCAGGATTTCCACCGCCAGCGGCGCGGTGACAATTTCCAGCGTCTTGGTGTCCATGCTGGACTGGCCGTCCGGCGTGGTGACGTTGAGGATGACGGTGTAGGTGCCGAGTTCCAGGCAGTTGGTGGCCACGGCGCCCACGGCGAACGGGACCGGGTCCGGTTCCAGGAACCAGTAGTAGGTCAGGGCGTCGTTCTCCGGATCAGAGGACAGGGAGCCGTCCAGCTTCAGGCAGGAGTTCCACCAGTTGCAGGAGATGAGCACCGGGTTCTCGAAGTCCGGCGAGAAGTCCACCAGCTGATCGAGCGTGATCACGGCGGTCGGTGGTCGGTTGTTCTGCAAGACAGTCACTGCGAAGGAGCAACTGGCGCTGTTGGCCGCCTCGTCGGTGGCGGTGCAGGTGACCGTGGTCGCACCAATCGGGAAGGTGCTGCCAGAGGCCGGCACGCAGACCACGGTGGCCGAGCCACAGGATTCGGTGGCAGTGGCCACGAAGGTCACGACCGCTCCCTCGGCGCTGGTCGCGCTGGTCGAGCTGTCTCCGGGGCAGGCCACCACCGGCGGAGTGCTGTCCGAGACGGTGACGTTGACCGGGGCTGAAGTGGCCGAATTTCCGTTGCTGTCCGTGGCGATGGCGGTGAGCACATAGGTGCCAGCCGGAGTGTTCGGAACAGCGACGCAATAAGGCTCACCGGTCGCCACGCCGAGGGGAGTGGAACCATTGGCCATGAAGATCACTTGCGCGATGCTGGCCCCGCCGCTGGCTGTTGCGGTGGCGCAGATGTTCGCCGTGGTGCAGGCTTCGATCCGGCCGCCGTCAGCCGGACTGTTGATGGCCACTGCGGGCGGACGGGCCTGTGGCACGCCGAGCGCGCGGAGGTTGCGGACCTTGAGGCCGGTGTAGCCGAGGGCAGCGTTGTTCACGTTGAACTGGAGCTGGTTCACGCCGGCCTGGAATCCGCTGACGATGGTGAAGCTCGAGTAGGCTGCAAAGCCGCCGAGGTTCTTCGAGCCGGTCGAGACGCCGTTGATCAGGACGTCGCGTCCTTCGTTGTCCGTGGACCATTCACCGGAGAGACGGACTGTGGCCGGATCAAAGCCGGTCAGGTCGAAGGAGACCGTGTAGGCGTAGTCGCCGCCGGCGGCACCGACCGTGTCCAGGCGCGGCCCGATCCACTTCGAGCCTTCTTCGTTCGCCACCCAAGGACCGGCGACAATCGGGAAGATGGTCGAGTTCTGCACGCGGGCATCGCTGGAGGAGGCATCCGGATTGATCGAGATGCGGTAGTGCGAATCCACCATGTCGTCCGCAATGGCGACGCCGCTGTCGTCCACGCCGGTGTTGAACACGCCGGGAACGACGGTCAGCACGGCGAGGGTCACGTCCGCGCTGGTGACGCTGCCGGCGGAGTTGGAGATGCGCACGGCGTAGGTCGCCGCGTCGCCCGCTGCGGCAGCGGCGATGTCGAACTGAGGACTGGTCGCGCCAGAAATGTCGGTGCCGTTCTTCGTCCATTGAAAGCTCAACGGCTCAAGACCGTTGGCGCTCACGCTGAAGCTCGCGGCTTCGCCAATGGCCACAGCGAGGCTTTGGGGCTGCGTGAGAATCAACGGTGCATCGCGCAGGATCAACTTCGCCGCCGCGCTGCGGACGGTACCGAAGGGGCTGGTGATCTCGACGCTGTATTCGCCGGCCTGATCGGCGAAATCAAAGACGAAGGACAGCTCGGGGCCGTTCTCGAGGAGAAGCGGATCGGCTCCGTAGTACCATTGATACTCCAGAGCGGGGCTGCCGTTGGCGCGGACGCTGAATTTCACCCGTTCGCCCACCAGCAGGGAGGTGTCCTGCGGCTGTGCGACGATGTAGGGCGCCGTGCCGGCGGGGAGCGCCGTGCCGAGCGCGCGGATTTGATCCACGCGCAGACCGGTGTAGCCGACGGCGGAGTTGTTGATTCGGAAATCAATCGTGTTCAGGCCGGCGAGGAAGCCGCTCGAAAGAGTGAACGGCGTGAAGCTGGGGAACTGTGCCGTGTTTCCCTGAGCGGTGGAGACTCCGTTGAGGAGGATGTCCATGCCTTCGTTGTCCGTGGACCAGGCACCGCTGATGAGCACGCTGGACGGATCAAATCCCGTCAGGTCCACCACGGTGCGATACACATAGTCACCACCCGCGCCGGGAACACCGGCGGCGGCGGACGTTTCTGCGCGCGGTCCGATCCACTTGGAACCGGCGTTGTTCGCCACCCAGGGTCCGGCCACAATCGGGAACACCGTCGAGTCCTGAACCAACGTCGCCGTCGAGGCTCCGTCCGGGTTCACGATCAGCGTGTAGTGAGTGTCAGTGGAGGCGTCCGGGAGAGCGTTGCGGGAATCGTCCACGCCGGTGTTGAAGATGGTGCTCACGTTGTCGCGCACGACGAGCACGGCGTTCGCGCTGGTGACGTTGCCGGCAGGATTGCTGATGCGCACGGCGTAGGTGCCGGCATCGGACTTCGCCACGGGAGCGAACGTCAGGGAAGAATCGTTCGCGCCGGAAATGTCCGCGCCGTCCTTGCGCCATTGATACGTGAGCGGCGCGCTGCCGAGAGCCGCCACGGTCAAGGTCACTGTGGAGCCTTCGCCCACGCCCTGGCCCAGCGGCTGCACGGTGATGCTCGGGGCCGTGCCGGGCAGGAGGAAGCTGACGTTGTCGATGAGCAGCGTGGTGTCGCCGCCCTGCGGGTTGGTCTTGATGAAGGCGATTTCCATCGTGGAAGCCGTGGCGACGAAAGGATCACTCACGACCGTGCGATAGGCATTCGCGCCGCCGACGGGAGAGACGTTATGAGCTGTCACCACGGTGTTGCCTCCCACTTTCACTTCGCAAGCCGGCACTCCGCCGTTACGGGCGTTCTCGAAGTAGCTGATCTGGTAGCTCGAACCCACCACAAAGCCGCTGACCATCTGGCTAATCGCGCCGTCGTCCTGGAGGAAGGCCGCCTTGGTGCCGTCGGGAATGGTGCCATTGTCGGCGAAGGGGCCGCCGAAAGTGCCGGGATTGACACCGTGGCCGCCGAGCGAGGTCCAGCCGGTGATGGGCCCGTTGCCGCTGACGTAGCCAGGAAACACGGTGAACGTGTCGGTTTCAAAGCTGGGGTTCGCGATCTGCGGCACGCTCGGCCGGCTCAGCTCGTAGTTGCTGAAGCCATACACGTGGATCGAGTTTCCTTCGAGCTGGTTGAAATTGAGGGTGACCGAGACATCGGTCGCGATGTAGCGGTAGGAGAAGGCGATGCCGTTGTTGTCGCCGAAATGATCCTGGTTCACCGTCAGCCGGTCGTTGCCCACGCTGAAGGTCGCCGCGCGCGTGCCATTCTCCCAGCCCACCGAGTAAATGGTCGCGACATACTCCGCGCCGAGTTCGAGGCCCGTGATGGTGAGGCTCTGCGAGGGACCGCCGTAGAGGAAGTCATTCGCCATCGCCCGGCTGCCATCGTTCAGATTGTTGCCGTCGTTGAGGAACACGTTGCCCAGCCCAAAGGTGGAGAACTTGTTCAGCACCGAAGGATTCCCGCCCGCCACTCCCGTGAATTCGATGCCATTGATGGTCGCTGCCGCCGCGCTGCCCAGGCTGTAGGCGTGCGTGTAGGGCACAAACGCGTCGGGCACCGCAGAGACTTCATCCGTCCACGCGGCGTAAGACCAGCCGCTGTTCCGTGTCGCGATGCTGAAATCGTCAACGACGACAGTGTGGTCTCCGCCGGCGTTGTTATGCAGCGTCAGCGTCTGGGACTCAGCCGCCGCCGTGAAGTCGAACGCGAAATATTTGTAGGCATTCGCAGCGCCGACTGAGGTGACGCCGGTGTTGATGATGTCCGTCCCGTCGATGTTCACCCGCAGGTTCGCCGTATTTCCGCCGCGCGCGTTGACGCGGAAGTTCACCGTGTAGGTCTCGCCGACCGTCAGCTCAGTGATCGTGGTGCTCAATGAGGAGCCTGCGGCGTTCTGAATGAACGCGACCTGGCTGCCACTCGGAATCACGCCGTTGTCGGCGAAGGGACTGCCGCCGCCGGGGTTGATGCCGGCGCGTGTCGCGTCGCCAGCCGTCCAGCCCGTGATCGGACTGTTCCCCGAGATGTAGCCTGGAAACACGGTGAAGGCATCCGCTTCGAAGCTGGGGTTGGAAATGGCGGGTGCCGCGACGAGCGGACCAGCAGCGAAGGTCAAGGCGCCGAGACAGCCAAGTGCCGCCAGCGCGCCTTTCATGAGTTGGATTGTTTTATTCTGATTTTTCATAATGACTGGACTGTATTTCGAGCCCACGGATCAGACTTGCCTTTCGTCTGTCGAAGCAGGCCCAAGCCGCGTTTTTAACGCAGCGTTTTTCTAGGGAATACGGTCAAAATAACAGCACATCGGACGGCCTACCGGCAAGCCTATTATCCCGCAATTTCTGGCCCGTTTAAGGCACCAAAGACACCCGGTAAAACCGCTGTGCGCCGCCGCTCTGATCGATGAAGGAAGCGGTCGCTCCCGTCGCGTTCACCGGCGCGCCGAGATTGATCCAGTCCGTGGCGTTCAGGTCGTCCTTGTACTGCACGCGGTAGCTGCTGCCCGCCTGCGCGGACCACACGAGCGTGACGATGTCATTCGCGTCCACCGTGACGGATAGCACGGGCGGATTCGCCACCGGAATCACGTTCGACCCACGCGGCGATGGCGTGGGCATGAAGTAATACGGAGCAGGCCCGCCATTGGGCCAGCGGCCCTGGCTGACGTTGTTTCTCTGCGCGCCGAACACGACGGAATCGATCTGGCGGCCCGCCGGATCATAGAGGCCGATCTGCTCGCCGTTCTGACTGAGCTTGAACTCCACATGCAGGTCGCCGTTTGTCTGCGTCTGCGTGGATTCCTCATCTGCCCAGACCAGCAGGTAACCGAGCGGCGCAATGCTGATGCCCGGCGGGATGACGGACTTGCCGGGCCGCGCGAAGTCGTCCGTCAACGAGAAGGAAGACAGGTCGATGCGGTTCGTGGTCGGGTTATGGATCTCGAACCAGTCGTCGTAATCCTGATCCGCCGTGTCGCCGAGGTAGGAAGGATTCGCCGCCATCCATTCGTTGATGAAAAGCGTCACCGGCGGCGCAGTGGGATTGTTCGTGCCGCCCGGCGTCGGGAAGTAAAACACCTGACGGTAGGAAGCCTGTCCCGGCGGGAACGTGCCGTAAGAACGGTTCGTCCCCACGTTGCGATAGTTGAAGTAGTCCACGATCTGCGGCGTGCCGGAGACCAGGCGGGACAGGACGGCGGAGCCGCCCGTCGGATTCAGACGGAAGCCGGCGTGAAGATTTCCCGGCGCGTTCTCGGCCGTTTCACCGTCCGCCCAGATGAGCAGATACGCACCGGGATTGATCGTCGTTCCAGCCGGGAACGTCCACGCGGTAAGGTTCGTGTAACTGTTCGCCAGCGAATAGCCGTCCAGGCTCAGCGCCGTGCTGCCGCCGTTGTAGAGCTCGATCCACGGATCGTTGTCGCCAAAGTTGTCGGCGATGGTGCTCACGTTTTCCGGCTGCAGCTCGCTGATCCAGAGGTCGGGATACGCAGGCAAGGGCGCGATGCCGGAGTTCATTGCGCCCGGCGTGTAAGGCGTGGTGCGAGGATCGACCGAGCTGGTGTAGCTCGTATTGATGCGGAATGAAAAATTCGTGCCGGAGGTGCCGTAGAGATACCAGAAGCTCAGCGTGTAAACCGTGTTCGTGGTCAACGCCGGGAAGCCTTGCGCGAAGTTCGTCAACGCGAGCGAGCCGGCACCCACAAAGACGACATGCGCGCTGGCCGCTCCAGAATGGGCGACGCTGGTCGTGATTTGGCTGTTCGTGGCCGGACCGCCCACGCGCCAGGCCGGCGCGAAAGGCTCCTCGAATCCGCCGTTGACCAGAAGGTTCGGCCCGACGCCCGCCACAGCTCCTTGGACCAGCATCACGTCGTCGATGTAGATGTCGCCACCCACCGCAGGCGTCTGGAAGAACATGGCCAGATTCGTCGCCACCGCCGTGCCGACGCTGCGCGAGAAGCTGATGAATCTCCAGTCGTTGCCGGCGGACCAGTTGCTCACGCGGTTATTGTCCTGATTGGCGTCGATCACTTGCAGCGATGCGCCCATGCCATCCGCCACGCTGGGCCAGGGTTCGTCGTCGTCATAGGTCACGCGATCCACCACCACGTCCAGCGCAGGAGTCGCGCCGGGCTTGATCAAGGTCAGCGTCTCGCCGCCGTTATCCAGCGGACCGCCGAATCCTTCAAGCGCCGGAATGCCCCAGCCATAGGCTCCGCCAAACGCCGCGCGATCCTTGCAGATGACGAGCAGCCCGCGGTTGGTCAGGATGGTTCCGGGCGGAAACGTGAAATCAACGCCGCTCAAACGCCAGCCGGACAGGTCGTAGGCGTACGTTGTCGAACGGTTGAAAAGCTCGATGTAGGTCGCATCCGAAACGAGCGGATTGTACATGATCTCGTTGATGATGATGTTGTCCGACGCCAGCTCGTCTGGAGCGGTGAGGTCCACCGTCAGCGTGCGGCTCGCGTTGTTCACCGGATTGCCGAAACGATCGAAGCCCTCGATGACCAGTTCATTGGTGCCGCTGCCAAGGGCGACGAGCAGCCGCCAGGAATTCGCAGTCAGCCAGGTCGGCGTGTATTCGATGCCATTGATGGTAATGATGCGGACGCTGACGGGCGCGGTGCCCGAGATCGTGATGAGGTTGCGGTTCGTGCTGAAGCTGGCCGGGCCGGAGACGTTGAACACGTTCGACACGGTGTTGAGCTGCGTGATCAGGAACGCGCGGCGCTGGGCAATCCATGTTTTGATGGCCGCCGGGCTGGCGAGCGAAATGCCGTTCGCCTGGAACGCCGCATACTTCGCGTCGAGAATCTCGTTGATGGACGTGCCCGCGCCGCTCTGGAAGAAGCTGTTCACGCCCTCGGACAGCGAAGCCCAATAAAGACGCTTCCACGCGGGGTTGGCATAGACACGGTTCATCATGTCGTCGTTGAGCGTTGGGAAGAGCGGATCGTTCACCGGGTCATTGAAGACGCCGAGGCCGACGTCGAAATCCCAGCTCATCAGCTTCCAGGTGTCCTGCGTCGGCTTGTAGAGGAAGGTGTTCTTCGCATTCGGATTCCCAAACGCATCCCAGAAGGACGCGAGATCGTTCATCGCAAAGGTGCGCATCCAGTTGTCCATGTCCGCCACGCTCTCCATCGCGGACTGGTAGCCGTTCGTCGCGGCGTTCGCGGCATCGACAAGGTTGAAGATGGGCGAGTAATCGTTCGCCGTGCCCTGGGTCGAGCGCGGTTTCCAGACCCAGCGATAACGAGCCGTCTTCTTCACGCCGCCCGTCGTGGTGAACAGCTCCATCGAGTTCAGATCCAGGCAGCCGGTTTCGCGGGTTCCGTTGTCGGAGAATTCGTCCCAGCAGTCGGGCTTGAAAAGCGCGCCGTCAGGATCTTCGCTGAACCATTCCTCCACCGTCTCACCCGTCGGCTGCTGCACGTCGTCCATGATGGTGCCGCGGCGGATGCCGTTCACAATCGTGATGACGTAACGGCGGTACATGTTCGGCAGGCCGTACTGTTCGAGGAACCAGTACATCAACTGCTCGCGCTGGTTCGTGTCGTCGCGCACCGGCCAGTCCAGCACGACGTGCGTGGTGCTGAGGAAGCTTTCGTCCTCCGGGAACACGATGTCGTACCCGCACAACGCGCCCACCGGGGAGGTGTAGCCCGGCGAGGTGTAAGGACTGCCGCTGTAATGCGTGCCGACGTTATAGACGACGCGATTGGTGCCATAAACGAACGTGCCGTCCAGGTTCTCGTTGCTGACCTTCTCGCGATTGGCCCACGTTGTGACCGTGGCGGCCGTCAGCCACAGCCGATACGTGCCGAACGCCCCCGCGGGCTGCGTCTCTCCCACTCGTATCAAATGCTCCCGATTAGGGGTCAGTCCTGAGTAAGCTGTGATCGACGCGGAAGCGGCATCCGTCGCCTCGACCCGGAACGCGATCAACTTGCCGACCGTCTGCCCTGGAATCTGGCCGGTGTAAACGCCATCGCCTGCCAGCGCGTCGCCGTTGTTGCCATCGTCCGTCATCGTCACGCTGCTCGACGTCGTGGAAGGATCGATGCGATAACGCAGCGTCACCGACTGGACCTTGTCCGGGTCCGCGACGCGCGAGGTGACGCGAACGGACTGCCCGGCCTGCGGAAGAATTGGCCGATGGGTCGTCTCGGTGATGACAGGTCCGAGGTTTTGGACCGCGCTGCTGTTGACCGCGCCGGGCGTGCCGAGATTCGTGGGCAACGTCAGACGGCCATAGGCTTCGAGGTAATTTCCCTTGAGCCGCAGCAAAATCTCCGGGTGACCGCGCAGCCATTTCACCTTCGCGCGCAGCGTGGCGGTGGTGCCATTGGCCACGGCGGCCGAGAGCTGGACGGAGAGGCGGTTCGCCGTGAGATCACCGCGATCACTGGCGCGCAGATGAAGTGAGCGCGAGCTGTTGAAGCCGGCGTTTTCCAAGCTCGTCTGGACATGCGTGCCGCCAAAGATCCAGCCGTTCGTACCGCTTTCAAACGTGGAATTGGGCACGCGGTTCGCGCCGGAGACGATCACTTCCACGTCATCGACCAACGCTTCGCCTGCGCCGAGAAGCATGATTTGCAGGCGATCCGCCGCGCCGGACCCGAGGTCGAGCACGCCGGTAAATTCCACGGTGGTCCAGGTGGACTTGGCGGTGTCATCGCTGTCCGCCCAGTTGGCACCAGCCCGGTTGTCGCCGTGCAGGTCTCTCAATTCGAGGCTGCTTCCATCCCCGTCGGACCAGCGGCCCCAGCGGCCACCATCGACGTAGCTCACTTCATCCACCACGACATAGAAGACATTCGTCGTGATCGAGTTGCCGTTGGTCGAGAAGCCGTGGTCTGGCATCGCCAAGGCGACGCGTTCACCGCTGTTGGCGAGGGAGCCGCCGAAACCACCGACCAGATTCAACGGGGTCAGTCCCATGTAATTTGTCATAAGCCTCGAGGCATTCTTCGCCACGACGAGATAGCCGGCGGCGGGAATCGTCGTGCCGGGCGGGAACGTGTAGGTGATGCCGCTGACGAAGCGCCAGTTGCCGATGTCCACCGGCTGTTCGCCATAGTTGTGAAGCTCGATGAACTCGTCATCTGAGTCGCCGGAGATGGGGTTATACATGATCTCGGAGATGACGATCCCGCGGGTGAGCATCGGCGCGTTGGTCGTGCCCGGCGTGCGAGCCTGCAATTCCTGGAGGTCCGGCGCTCCATCCGGGAAGCGTCCGTAAGCCACGCCATTCGCCTGTCCGCCGTAGCGCAACGCGCCGAGCACGCGCGTCTGGTTTGAGTTCACGAGGTAAACCGTTTCGCCATCGGACTGGATCGAGAAGCCGAGCTGAGCTTGATCGAACGCGACGAACCCGCGCGCGGCCAAGGTCGTGCCATTGGGGATGCGAAATTTGTTCGTGGCCGGATTGTCACTCAGCCAGCAGCCGGACAGATCCACGGGAAGCGTGCTGCTGTTGAACAGCTCGACGTAATCCGCGAGCGGCGGATCGGTGTGCGCGAGGATTTCGTTGATGACGACGTTCTCATGAGGCCCAACGGGCAGCGGATCAGTCGCGCCCGGCGAACCGCTTTTGAAGGCGCTGGCCGACCAGGCCTGTGGATTGTTTTCGCCGTAGCTGGGACGCGAGAGAACCATTGAATGACCGGTGCCATCCGCCGCGACCGGCCAGGGGGGCTGGTCAGAATAGCTCATGTCGATGACGATGCCTCCGGAGCGTTTGAGGAGGCGCAGCGTGCCGATTTCGTTGGGGAGATTGTTGGTGAATCCGCCCACGACACCGCTGATTCCATAGGCCGCCTCGACATCCGCCGGCACGGGCGCGACGACGAGAAAGCTGTTGCCTCGAATCACGGTGCTGTCCGGAAACGTATAGTCCACATCGCCCGCCAGCTTCCAGCCGCTGATGTCCTCAAAGAACGGATTGGAATTATAGATCTCGATGAACTCGGTGCGCTGACCGTCTCCGTCCGCCACCGGGTGATACATGATTTCGGAGAAGGTCAGGCCGGTGCGGCGGTTGGAAGGCCCGAGAGGTTCGTAGCTGAGCTGGGCCGGGCTGAGGTAGGTCAGCGTCAGTGCCGCCACGCTGCTGGTGACGGTTCCGCCTGAGTTGGAAATAATGACGTCATAGCCGCCGGCATCGCCGGTGCCGACGTTGGCCACGGTGTAGCTGGAGTTCGTCGCCCCCAGAATGGCCGTGCCGTTGAAACGCCATTGGTAGCTGAACGGACGGCTGCCGGCCGCGACCACGCTGAACGTCGCCGGATCGAGCAGGCCAACGGTGATGGGAGCCGGCGGCGTGGTGACCGTGGGAGGAGTGCCCGGCGGCGGCTGAAGTTCGGCGGTGCCGCTGGTGAATTCAGCGCGGAAGGCGGTCGGGTTGGCCACGACGTCGGCGTTGTTCACCACGAAGTCGAGCGTGTTCAAGCCGTCGATGAACCCGGAGCTGATGGTGAACGAGTTTCCAAATCCGGCGAAGTTGCCGTCGCTGGTAAAGCCCGTCGTCACGCCGTTGAGCAGCACTTCAGGGCCGGTGTTGTCCGAAGTCCAGCGACCGCTGATGACCGCCGTGGAAGGCTCCAGCCCGGTGAGGTCGAAGGTGATGCGGTAGGTGTAGTTGCCGGCGGCGCTGCCCACGCTTTGATTCGCCTTGGGCCCGACCCATTTCGAGGTCGCGCTGCTGGCAAGCCAGGGGCCGGTGCCGACGATGGGGAAAAGCGTGTCCGTGACGACCACGACGCCCGGCCCCGGTGAAGCCGGGTCCGCGCTCTGGGTGAGCTGCCATTGCGTGTTCGTCGCACCGTTGGCGAGCGCAACGCCATTGGAGCCGATGCCCGTGTTGAAGAGACCGGGAATCGGGGCGGCGACGCCGTTCACAGCGGCAACGATGGGCAGGCACAGGACCAGACGTGACAGGGAAAGGGAAAAGTTCATGACGTTATACGGCAGTTTTGGGAAGGAGCGGGCGCCTCGGAGGGAGACACTCAGACTGGTTTGTTCGAGCACAATACATCGCACGGACATTGCGGGTGATTCGGCATATTGATGCACATCTGAACATGCTCCGCAGCAACTTTGTTGCGTGGGACGAGCAAGAAAGGGGACGGTGCGGCGCGGAGGATGGCCGTCTGACTCACGTTCCACGTTTTACGTTTTACGAACGTGCGTAAAACGTAATGCTGCGGGGAATCGTCAGACGGTCTGCGGCGTGTGCTTGAATTTGCGGGGGCGTCCGAAATCCACCCATTCCACCACGTAGAAGTCGCCCCGTGAATCCACGCACATGGCGTGCGGCGCGGCGAAGAGCGCGGGGTTCGTCTTGTTGTCCGGCGCGTCCTTGCCATCGCCGAGCTGCGCGGCGAGCTGATCGTCCGCATCCAAGATGGTCACGCGGCTGGCCAGATCGGGAATGTAGAGATGCCCCTTGTGCTGGTAGAAGCAGCAGGGATTGCGGACATCGCCCGAGAGCGTCCGCTTGTATTGCAGCTCCAACGAGAAGATCTCGATGCGATCATTGTGGCGGTCCGCGATGTACACTTCCGGCTCGCGCCCTTTCAGAGTCTTGATCCAAATCCCGTGGCAGGTGTTGAACTGGCCGTGTTCCTTTCCGCGTCCGCCAATGGTTTTCAGATGCTTGAAGTTCCGGTCGAAACGGCTCACGCGCTGGCTGCCGTAGCCGTCCACCACGTAAATGTCTCCGTTGGGCGCGACCGCGACATCGGTCGGATTCGTCCATTCGAACCTCTGCGCGGTGGAACCTTCCCTCGCCACGTTGCCGATCTCATAGAGGATCTTCCCCCGAAGATCCGTCTTGTAAACGCGCTTGCCGAACTTCGCCCCTTCCTTGTTCGTGCTCACGTTCTCTGTCCAGTAAAAGAACTCTTCGACGCCTTCCTTGCTCCAGTAGATGCCGTGCGCCGTGTCCTTCACCTGAGCGGGACTCAGGCCGAACAAGCCCGTCGTCTCGCTGCCCCAGGTCTCCAGCAGAATTCCTTTGCGATCAAAGACGGCCACGGCGGGATTTGTCGTGCGCGACGTCACATAAACGCGGTCCTGTCCGTCCACGGCGATGCCGCATCCGAACCCATATTTCTTGCCCTCCGGCAACCGGCCCCAGCCCTCGACCGCTTCATATCTGTGATAACCGCCGCCGATGCTCACGACGGGCTTGGTCGATTTGGGTTTGGTCTTGCAGCCCGGCAGCGAAAGCCCGGCCGTCAATGCAACGGTCGAAGCGCCCGCCAGCTTGAGGAAATCGCGGCGCGTCTGGCGGGAGGGAAAGAGATACTCGTTGGTGTGCATGTCGTGTCTTTCGTTGAGGCTTTCTGCGCCTGATTAAGAAGACGGCGAAGGAGCTGTCGAGCTAGAAAATGTTTTCCGCGCGGACCACGAGCCGTCCCCGGCACGCAGCGCTTCGCCACTACGACGGTGCTCGAAGTTTCCAACGCCCTTCGTGCCTTCCACCCGCTGCGACCGGGGACCGTCCTTTGCCTTCGTTCGCCCAAGGCTCAGAACCAATGCGTTAGCACTCGGTTCGACTAATAAAATCGGGCACATGTCAGGCTACTTCAAGAACAATCCAACTTAACCCCTGAACATCTCTTCTTAACTCGGCCACCGCCTTTTCGCTGGCACTTGCGCTGGCACCATTAAGGCCAAAAATTTCACTGAACTTACTTTGCGAGCCTCCATCTCTTCCCTCTGGTAGCGAGCGGACGATACCTGCCCCAAAGCCTGCTCGGCCATCGGGAAGAAAACTGGCTCTTCATCGGCGACGCCGCTGCCAGAGCATCATAAACGTCGTAGTTCTTTAGCTACGATATCTACGACTCGTCCTCCATCAGGAGGTGCCATCGGTGACACTTACGCTGGTCCCGCTCCAGCGCAAAATTCATTTCTGGCGGGACCGCCCGGGGCACGAAGTGGATTTCATTCTCGAACAGGATGGAAAACTGGTCGCCCTGGAAATCAAGACCGGCAGCACCGTGACCGGTTCCGATGCGGCGGGCATCCGGGCCTTTCGCGCTTCGCTCAAGAAGTACCAACACCTGGTCCGCGGGGTCGTGTTGCGTGCCGGCCAGGGCCGCCCGCTGGACACCGACCTTCTGGCGCTGCCGTGGGGTTGGAGGGTGGCCGCCGAATGAAACCTGTTCCGGGCCGCCGGAAATCTGTCCGATGACGCCGTTCGTGGGCCAAGAAATCTGCCACTGTCAGCGGTGGGCACCGATGCTAAAACGCCCAACGATTGGTTAATTTGATGAGACATGATTTTATGGTAACTGTGACTTCATTTCAGGCGAAGACCCGGTTCGGTGAACTGCTCGACCGGGTGGTGCGCGGTGAGGAAATCATCATCACCCGGCACGAGAAGGCCGTGGCCCGGTTGGTGCCGGAGGGCGGCGCGAACCTCGCCCATACCCGGCAGGCCGTGGCGGACCTCCGGGCGGGCCGCTCGTTGATGGCCAAACGTCGAGGGGGCAAGGCGCTGATCGTACCTGCCGCCCATCGCACCTCAGAAAAACCACCCCTGTTACCATCCACACAACCCCTCCACAGCTCTTCTCCTCTCCCAGCATCGGCTACGCCGAACACTACTGGGTACCGCGCCACTTTCCGAAGAAATCGCCGGTATAGGCCAATCGTAAACTCCGATGTGTGGCGATGTCGCAGGTAGTTGACGAAGCTCCCGTCGATTACCTGAAGTTCTCGCTGCAGTCGCTTTGAGCGGTCTCCCGTTTTCGTCCGGCAAGACATAGGTCGCGGGCCGGAGCACGCTTGCGCTTGAACTATCCAGCCAGAATGAACAACACCGGCGCTCACGAAAAGTCGTGCCTTCCCCAATGCGTTTCAAGCCACCACCGCGAAGACGAACGCAATGCCGCAACCGACCACCAACGGGTGCTGTAATGCCGAGTGCCGTTCGGTAGCTCCGCTGGCCAATCGAGGAGATCTCAGACTTCTGCGCCCGCTTCTCGGCATGACGGGCATCTCGGCATAAAAAACGCCATTCGCCCGACGGCCATCGGCAAGAAAAACTGGCTCTTCATCGGCGACGTCGGGGCCGGAGAACGCAGCGCGATCATCTACACCATCATTGAGAGCTGCCGACGGCGTGAGATCGATCCCTACACCTATCTGCGCGACGTGCTCACGCGCCTGCCCAACATGACCAACCGGCAGATCCCCGAAGTCACCCCTGAAGCCTGGGCCAAGGCCCGCCGCACCACTGCACCGTCCAAGGCATCATAAGTGTCGTAGCAGATACGCTACGACGCTTATGACTCCCGGGAATCTTCTCCTGTCAAGAGGTGCCATCGGTGACGCT
>Ga0163153_10004466_pt1 | contig 17540 bp, 16 predicted proteins | sample OliLakLV19MP6IB1_FD_148629 | JGI IMG/M metagenome (GOLD analysis project Ga0163153, IMG submission 148629) | Freshwater microbial mat bacterial communities from Lake Vanda, McMurdo Dry Valleys, Antarctica - Oligotrophic Lake LV.19.MP6.IB-1 | ecosystem: Environmental > Aquatic > Freshwater >... | reverse complement strand
ATACCGCCACCGGCGCCTTCACTGTCACGGTCCGCGACACCATCGCGCCGGCGCTCACGCTGCCCGCCAACCAGACCCTTGAGGCCACCGGCCCGGTCGGCGCCATCGCGAACTTTACCGCCACCGCCACCGACGCCGTCAGTCCCGCGGGCCTCACCTACTCGCAGGCCTCGGGCAGCACCTTCCCGCTCGGCACGACCACGGTCACCGTCAGCGCGACCGACGCGGCCGGCAATACCGCCACCGGCGCCTTCACCGTCACGGTCCGCGACACCACGGGTCCCGCCTTCACCAGCCTCACGGCCTCCCCGACCTCTCTGTGGCCCGCCAACCACAAGATGGTGGCCGTCACCCTCACGGCCGCGGCGACCGACATCGCGAGCGCTCCGGTGACCTTCAAGATCCTGTCGGCGACGAGCAGCGAGCCCGACAACGGCCTCGGCGACGGCGACACCGCGGGCGACATCGCCATCACCGGCGCGATGACGCTCAACCTGCGCGCCGAGCGCTCGGGCAACGGCCCGGGCCGGGTTTACACCATCACGGTCGAGGCGCGCGACGCGGTGGGCAACACCAGCACACGGACCGTCACGGTCAGCGTGCCGCACAGCAAATAAACCGCGCTAGTTTCCGATCCCGCAAAGGCGCGTTGTCCCCAACGCGCTTTTTTTATGGTTCTTCGGAGGTTCAGGGGAATGCCTGAATCGCCGGAGCGATTTTATGCCGCGATTAAAAGCGGCCCGGCTGCAGAACCCAGCCGGCCGTCTTCCCGTGCAGCAATACAACCTTGAGACTAGGGAGTGTTTTCAAACCCCGCAAGAAGACCACTAAAAGGATTCCGCCAACGGCGGAATCTACCTACCCCGCTCCGGCTGATCGCCTCCGCCGTCAGGCCAAGGGGGCGGCTGATCGCCGCCCATTCAGCCCGCGATCAGCGGGCCCCCGAAACCCACCGCGCCGGCGATCAGCCGGAGCCGCACCGCCAAAATTTCGCCGTTGGCGAAATCCCATTAGGGGTAACCCGGTCTCGGTTTGGTCGGCTTGGCGTGACCTCCGCCTCTCGGCTCCAGGGTTTGCAGACCCGCCCTAATAAGGCCTGCATTGTGGCCAAGCCGGGATTCCACCCGGTTGACACCCGAACCTGGCCGGCACAGATTGTCCGAGTGAGCAAGAAGCCGCATAAAGTCGGGGAACCCAAGGCCACCTACGCCGCCAAGAAGCCGGCGAAGGCGGCATTGCCCAAGAAATCCGGCACCGATAATCCGGAATTCAAGCGCATCGCGGGCAAGCTTTTCACGGAACGCAAGGAACTACTCCACCAGCTGGCCCAATGAACGAGCCGCGTTATGTCGACCGTGAGACGGTCGACACTTTGCACCGGCTCTCCTTGGAGGAGCATGGTGGTCAGGATGGACTGCGCAACGAGCACGGTCTCGAGTCCCCCTTGGTCCAGCCCCACCATGTATTCAACTATGCTGGCGGCGACCTCGCCGACATGGCCGCCGCCTACGCCTACCATATTGCCGAAAACCAAACGTTCATCGACGGCAACAAACGCGCGGCTGTGCTGACCGCGCTTTATTTTCTGGAACTCAACAAGGTAAACACCTCCTCGCTGACGAACACCGAACTCTAAGGCGCCATGATCGCCATCGCCGAAAAACGCCTCGACAAGGCCGGCCTCGCCGCCCTCTTTCGTTCCCGCCTGTCCCCGTAAGGCCGCCTCTCTCAGCTCTCAGCCCTCAGCTTTCCCTCCCCATGAAAATCATCCGCCACCTTACCCCGGCCGGCCCTGCCTACGCCGCCCTGCAACCCGATGGCTCGGCGCGCGCCGTCACTGGCTACATCCTCGGTGATTACCGCGTCACCGACCAGGTCGTGCAGCCTGGCAAGCTGCTCGCGCCGCTGCAGCCGCCCAACCTCCTCTGCATCGGCCTGAACTACAAGAAACACGCCGCCGAGAGCAACAGCCCGCCGCCGGCCAATCCCGTGCTCTTCATCAAGAACACCGCCAGCGTGCAGAATCCCGGCGACCCGATCGAAATCCCGGTCAAGCTCCCGAGCGCCAAGGTGGATTACGAGTGCGAGCTCGCGATCGTCATCGGCCGGCAGTGCAAGAACGTCAGCAAGGCCGACGCGCTGAATTATGTGCTCGGCTACACCTGCGCCAACGACGTCTCCGCCCGCGACTGGCAGCGCGACGGCGGCGGCGGCCAGTGGTGCCAGGGCAAGAGCTTCGACACCTTCTGTCCGCTCGGCCCGGTGCTCGTGACGACGGACGAGATCCCCAACCCGAACAATCTCACGCTCAAAACCATCCTCAACGGCGAGGTCATGCAGGATTGGAACACGAACGACATGATCTTCGACGTGCCGACGCTCATCGCGTTCCTGAGCGCCAGCAAGACGCTCCTGCCCGGCACGGTCATCCTCACCGGCACGCCGCACGGGGTCGGTTTCGCGCGCAACCCGCCCGTCTGGCTGAAAGCTGGCGACACGGTCAGCATCGAGATCGAAAAGATCGGCACGCTCACCAATCCGGTGATCAACGAACCGGTTTAACCACCAGTCTTCACTAAGGCCTCACTAATGATTAGTGTCCCATTAGTGTGCATTAGTGGTTAAAAGTTTGCCGTATGAAGAAGGTCAACATCGCCAAGTTGAAGTGGGAGAAGTGGCAATCGCCGAAGGGCAAGTTCGCTCAGGCCTACAAGAACATCTCTGGCGCCATCGGCGACGTCCGCAACGGCTGGCCGAAGCAGGGCCACCCGTTCAACCTTGAACTCGAGCAGGTGCCGCCCGGCAAGGCGGCGTGCCCCTTTCACTCCCACACGATGCAGTGGGAGCTGTTCGTCATCATCAGCGGCACGGGCACGGTCCGGGTCGGCGGGAAGCGGTGCAAGGTGAAGGCGGGCGATGCCCTCATGCATCCGCCCGGCGAGGCCCACCAGATCATCAACACCGGCAAGCAGCCGCTCACCTACTACCTCATCGCCGACAATCCGCCGGACGACGCCTATTATTATCCCGACTCGAAAAAATGGGGCACGCGCCGGCCGCGGCGCTTCTTCCGCCTGACCGAGGTCGACTACTTCGACGGCGAGGAGTAGGTGGAACGTGCGACCCCGGCCACCACCATTCGAGACGGCTACCCTGTTTTATTATAATGGGCTATGCACTTGGCTGCCACTGATCGAGGCCTGCCGTTGTGGTTCTGCACCACGACCAATCAGGCTATCGGTTCACCTTTTAGTCGACGTACGATACCTACCCCAATAACCGGGGTGAGCCCATGCCGTGGTTTGGGAACGAGGAGGGCTGCCTCAATTACCTGGACGCCCTCCGTTGGTCCGACGGCGCTCGACGCCAATCTGAGGTATATCGAATTAGCGCAACACTGGGCCCCGCTCGCCATTGAATGTTGCCCGAAGACGCTTGTCGGAAGTGCTGGACTTTCGCCGGATTGAACCGGGGTTAATCCGGTCAGATACCAATCTCCGGGTCGCCCGAGCTGCGATCCATTGTTCCCATGTCAGAGTTGTCTTTGGGTTGTTCATTTTTCGGAGGTTCGTGCTTAGCAAGACGCTGGGCAATTGCATCCTTGAATGCGATAAATTCCTTCCCAATGCCATATTCTTTGGAATTGGCCATCTTGGCGGCCACCTCCCAGTCGGTGGCGACTGCTCCACTAATGCAGACGGCCATAAGTTTTTCGGCGCAGGCCTTCGCTTCGTCATTTGCCTGAGGATAAACGGAAGTGAACACGCGATCAACGAGCAGTTCCTCGACCGGCATTAAAGTCACCTCGCCATAGGCCGTCTCAATCACTTGATAGGTTGCAGGGGACATCCGTTCCACTTGGCCCAACAAATCAATCCATCGGTCATCTAAACGAAAATTTCTTGGCCCGCCTGTAGCCCCAAGCGAGGCCATCACCTCGGCTTTGATCTTAGGCGGAGGCATGCCCATCTTCCCGCACATGTCGATGTCACCGGACATATACCTGCCTTCCGTGTAGACCTCGATGGCCGAACCGCCAACCATTACAAGCTCCCACCCCTTTTCTTTGAAAAGCGTGCCCAATAACCCCGCCAACTTAAGGTTCTTAATCAGTTCATCACCTGTGCCGCGAATGTCGGCCAGGGCGGCTTGAATGTCGTCGGGCTTCATGTGTTTGTAGATGGTATATTCATTACGAGGTCCAATCCGCCGGAGGTCAACTTTAGGCCCCGTAGCACATGATGGTACGGCCTGACGGTGGCCGCCACAAGTGGAACATATACCGTGTATGGGGTGTGCCAACGCAAACGTTGGCAACGAACCGGGAAGGGCCCGAATTCACCACCCCGTCCGCACGTGCAACAGGGCAGTGGCAGTCGAGTGCCTAGCCCAGTAATCAAATACCTTGGTGCGCCGATGCCTTCACCCGCGGAGCCAAGTGGCTACGGTGGCCCGCTCCACCCCCAAGCAAAAGGCCGGGCTTTCGCCCGGCCTGCCATGAAAACGATGCGCGTGAATCTCAGGCCAGCCGTCGGCGGCGATGAAACATCGCGCCCGCCAGGGCCATCACGCCGAAGATCTCCGCGTAGGTCGAGGGCTCGGGGATGGCCTGAATCTGAAAATCATTCGAGATCGTGAAACCGGTGTTGCCGTTGGCGCCTGCGAAGGGGGTGTTGTAATTGATGAAATTATTGTTGAACCGGAGATTGGCGTCGTAGATCTGGCCGGCCGTCAACGTTCCCGCTGCAATGAAAAACGTGGTGGTTCCCCCCGTGTTCCAGAAACCGCTCGCCACTTCGATGCTCAGCGAATCCTTGATTTTCAGGCCGTAACTGTCGTCCGAGGTGAAGCTGGCAAAGGCGGTGAAAGTCAGGGTGTAGTTCTGCGTCGGATCAATCTGCAGCATCCCACCCGACCAAGTCAGGTTGGTGATCATGGGCACATCGGGGTAGGCATCGCTCAACGGGAACGCCGGCAGGGTGGCGGACTGAGGCCCCGAGCCGGCGTTGTTGGGAAAGGCCATCGAGTAGGCGCTATTATTTCCATAGGCGGTGTTAAGGTTGGCCGAACTGGTGAAATATTCCTCGAACTGCCCGCTGGTGGCATTGGTCGTGAGGGTTTTCACGATGCCACTTTGAGTACCAGAAGCCGGGGTGAAGCTATAGGTGCCCAAGAGCCCGCTGCCGAAGACGTAAGCCGAGATCCCATAGGGCATGGCCGACCCATCATTGAAGATAAGATCTGACGTTTGAGTGCCGTTATACACTTTGCCTACGCCATAGCCGGTGATGGTCTGGGCGGACAAGCCGGCGACAAGCGCCAGCGAAACGAACAAGACAAGGAACGAGCGCATGGTTTTCATACGCCCGCCAGAAATAGCCAATCGCAGGCCGATTGCGATGCCTAACTAATAGGCGCTATAAGGCCGGACGGCCTAGATTTTGAGTCCCGGATTCAGCACTTTCTCCCGCGCCACCAAGTAGAGAAACACGCACAAAACCCCGAAGGGCAGCGGGGTGAGCAGGTCGGCGTGCGGCCCGTGGTAGAACGGATTGTTTGCCGATGACCAGCGGAAGAGGATACCGTCGATGGCGTTGATGCCGGGCACGCCGGCGAGCACCGCAATGGCGATGCCGCTACCATCGCGGACAATCCGTCGGTGGACGGTTGCTCGAGGCTATCGGGATACCGCTGTCCCAGCGCCTTGGTGGGCCAGCGACCTTGGTCGCGCCAGAGTAGAAATGCGCGTGCCAGCACGCCGCCCACGGCAAAATTGTGGTTTTCGGATAACCTCTATTCGCCCGATTCGAAGAAGGGGGGCACGCACCGGCTGCGGCGCTACTTCGGGCTCAGCGACGCCGACTATTTCGACGGCGAGGAGTGAGCGGTAGGGCGCGGACTCCGTTCCGCGTCAGGGTCCTATCGGACGGTGAAGGGACTCACCGCCCTACCCACCCAAAGCAAAGGCCGGGCTTTCGCCCGGCCTGCCATGAAAACGATGCGCGTGAACCTCAGGCCAGCCGTCGGCGGCGATGAAACATCGCGCCCGCTAGCGCCATCACGCCGAAGATCTCCGCGTAGGTCGAGGGCTCGGGGATCACCTGGATGTTGATTGTGGTGGCACTCGTAAAGGCTGACACCGCAGTAATACCGGCGGAAGGCGTGTTCAGCAAGAAATCGATGATGTTATTGAACTCGAGCTCGATATTCTTGTTGGTTGAGCCGCCAAGGAAGGTGGCCGAAGCGATATTGAGACTGAGGGTATTGGCCGCACTGTTGAAGGACTCGGCGTTCACATTTGAAGTGAAGCTGTTGCCGCTGATCCCGATATGATTGCTTAACGCGTTGAAATTAGTGCCGAAAGTATTGGTGGCCACCGTGAGCGTGGTGAACAGGCTGGGGTTCACCAATAGGACGCCTCCGCTCCACTGAAAGCCCAGGCCCGAGTTGGTGCTGATGGTTGCCATGGGGGCATTGGGATACAGGTCCGTATCGGAAAGATTGAGAATCACGCTGGCGAAGCTCGAACTCTGGAAGGTATAAGTGCCACTGCCATAGGCCGCATTGAGTGCGGTCTGGTCGGCGTAGCCGATGCTCTCAAAATGCCATCCGTCAAAATCGGATGCGAGTGTGATCAGGGTCTGGGAGCCAGTTGACGCCACCGCCACCGTCGGACTGACCGGGTAACTACCGCTCAGGCTGGTGCCATCGACCGACGCCCCAATCAAGTAAGGGTTGGCCACAAGCACCGGAGCACCGGCCGTGGTTTGGTCGTAGTCGCGATGCTTGGAGACAACGAGAAAGTCGATCGTCTGGGCCGAGGTGATGGTCGCAGCCATCACCGTTAAAAACGCAAGGATGGGGCGCATTGTTTTCATACTCTTTTCAATAGCACGGCATAACCCAAAAGCGACGCCAAACCCGGGGAATCCCTTAGAGCCGGACTGCCCTACTTCGCCCCGGCCGGCCTCAGCACCTTCTCCCGCGCCACGAGGTAGAGAAACACGCACAACACCGTAAAGGGCAGCAGGGTGAGCAGGTCGGCGTAGGGTCCGGTGTAGAACGGATTGTGGGCCGACGACCAGCTCTGGAGGATACCGTCGATGGCGTTGATGCCGGGCACGCCGGCGAGCACCGCGATGATGATGCCCGCAATGGCGCCACCGGCGATGTAGCCGGAGGACAACATCACGCCGGGGCTCTTGTCGCTCTCGGCCGTGAACTCGTCCGCCGTCATGTTGAGGCAGGCCGGCGTCTGCCGGAGCTTGCGGTCCACCAGCCAGCGGATCATGCCGCCGACAAAGATCGGGGCGGACGACGAGATCGGCAGATACACGCCGACCGCGAAGGCCAGCGCGGGCACGAACGACATCTGCAGCGAAACCGTGATCATCACGCCGAGCAGCACCAGCGCCCACGGGAGCTTCTGGTCGAGGATGCCCTTGATGATGTAGGAAACGAGCGTCGCTTTGGGCGCGTCGAACTTCGTGACCCGGGTACCGTCCGGCCGCGTGTTGTGCGAGCCGTTGATGCCGGGGTCGACCAGCCACACGGCCTCGCCGCGGTCGTTGACGAAATACTTGCCCTCGGGGCCGCCGACCGCGTCGGTCTTGTGCCAGACGAAATACGCCGCGCCGTCGTCCTTCGCCTGCGGGCCGGTGAGGGACTGCTTGTCCTGGTCCACCTTCGCCAGATCGACCGTGAGGCCGGGCGCCACCTCGGCCGCTGGCACATACACCGTGGCCGAATCATTCAGCCGGAGCAGGATCGGCCCGAGGATAAGCGCCGAGCAGAGCGCGCCGATGAGAATGGCGTATTGCTGTAGCCGCGGCGTGCCGCCGACGAGGAAACCGGTCTTCAGGTCCTGCGAGGTGGTGCCGCCGTTGGAGGAGGCGATACAGACAATCGCCCCAATGGAGAGCGCGGTGACGTAATAAGTGCCGCCCTTCCAGCCCACGAGCAGGAACACCAGGCAGGTGAACAGCAGCGTGGCCACCGTCATGCCGGAGATGGGGTTGGACGTGGAGCCGATCTCGCCGGTCAGGCGGGACGACACGGTGACGAAGAGGAAGCCGAACGCCACGATGAGCAGGGCGCCGAGCAAATTCATGTGCAGCGACGGCGCCAGCACGATGCCGAGCAGCAGCACCACGATGCCGATGCCGACAAATTTCATGGAAAGATCCTGGTCGGTGCGCGGCACTTCGTGGGTCAGCGTGCTGGCACGCGCTGCTTCCCCGGGCGCGAGCGAGCTCGCTGACCCACCCAGGCCGATGTCTTTCAAGCTGCCCTTGATCCCGTGCCAGATGGTGGGCAGGGCTTGGAGCAGGCTGATGATGCCGCCCGCCGCCACGGCGCCGGCGCCGATGTAGAGCACGTAGGCGCTGCGGATGCCACTGGGCCCCATCTCGGAGATGGGAATCGTGCCGGGCGCGAGCGGGCCGGGCAACCCCTCGCCGAAGAACTTGATCATTGGGATGAGCAGCAGATACGACAGCGCGCCGCCCGCGCACATGATGCCGCCGATGTAGGGGCCGATGATGTAGCCGACCCCCAGCAGCGCCGGCGAGACCTCGATGCCGACCGAACCCGCCTTGAACGGTGCGCCAAAGATCTTCTCGGAGACGTCCTTCCAGCCCTTGCCGGCGATGTTCAGCGTCGTGTAGAGGAGACCCAGGCCGAAGCCGGTGAAAATCGTTTTCGCGCCCGGCGCCCGGCCCAGCCCGGCGGCCTCAGCCGCCGCCATTTCAGCCTTCGCCGACGGCGAGGCCGCGGCGCGCGACACGTCGTCCACGCCGGCCTTGAGCACGGCGGCGCAGGCGGTGCCCTCGGGGTATTTGAGCACGCCGTGTTCCTTCACGATCAGCGCACGGCGCAGCGGGATCATCATGAGGATGCCCAACAGGCCGCCCATGACCGCCACGAGCATCACGCGCGTCAGCTCGAGGTCGAAACCGAGAATGAGGATCGCCGGCATCGTCACGCCGACGCCGAAGGCGATGGACTCGCCCGCCGAGCCGGCCGTCTGCGTGATGTTGTGCTCCAGGATGGTGGCATCGCGCAGGCCGGTCTTCGACAGGCCGCGAAAAAGCGCGAGCGAGATGACCGCCACCGGGATCGAGGCGCTGACGGTCAGGCCGACCTTCAGCACGAGGTAGAGCGACGAGGCGCCGAAGATCATGCCCAGGATGGCGCCGGTCACGACGGCGCGCAGGGTGAATTCAGCCAGATTGGCGGACGCGGGGATGAACGGCTCGAACTTGGGGGGAGCGGGTTGGGCCATGGGAAGTGGGTTGGCCCGGAGCATGGTCGGTTGGGCCGGTCGCCGGCAATGCCGGAAAAGAAGCATGGAGGCGGGACTATCAGTCCCGCGCGGCAATGGTATCACTGGCCGGCCGGACAGGTTCAAAGCGCGTCAGGCGTGTTCGTTATAGGCTTGGCGTCGGGCCGGCAGGCCGGCTCCACCGACATGACGGGAGAAGAGTTTTTCTGGAGGGCCGTCTCCTGGTGGGCGGTGATCGGCCAGGAGACTGACCCTCCCAAAATGCACCTTACGGTGCATTCTTTGCCTTGCCGGGCTGGCCCCCAGACGATAGGTAGCCTCGGTGTCGCATACATGGCTCCCGGCGAACGGGAGCGTTTTGGATCTTTCTGTCAGTGAACATCGACAAGAACGATTGATAAAAACCACCATGAAAATCCCAACGTCAAATGCCTCAGCGCCGGGCCACGGCGCGCTACGTCACCTCGTGCCCCTGACCATCGTATTGGCGGCTTTGTCCGGACCCGTCAGCGCCCAGACTAACATCACGCTCGATAACACCGCCTATCAATACTTCGCCGTGGATACGGTGCGGCATTTTCTTTACGCGGGCGAGTCCAACGGTCCGGGCGGCACCAAGCGTCTCAACGTGATCAACACCCTGACGAATACCATCGTTGGCACCTACAACTTCACCGCCTCGGGCTATTCGTCGCAAATCGCCGCGAGTGGCACGAATGTCTTCTGGGCTGACCAGGGCAGCAACCTGTTGCGTGTGATCGCCGTCAACGGGTCCGGTGTTCCATCCCTGACTCGCAGTGACGCCGCCACCCAGGCGACCGGTGTCGCCGCACTTTCCACCACCTATGCGGTGAGCAAGCAGGGCGGCGGTGATTTCATGAGCATCCGCCAGATATCGAGTGGAACCGAGCTGTTTAACGTCAACCTCGGCGGCGTGGCCGGTCAAGTCTACGCCGATGCCAACACGAACCTCTATTACGCCCGCTCCACCTCCGACACGAAGGTGATTAACACCAGCGGCACTATTGTGGGGACCCTCAGCAACAAACTGGTGATGGCGATCGATTCCTCGGCCTCCAATAACTTCATTTATATCCAGGACGGCGGCACACCCTTTGTGCTCAGCCAGTTGGCGGGCGCAAACCAAGCTGCGACCGGCAACACTTTTAACTTCGCAGCGGCCTACGGCGGCGTCGCCGTCAATGACATGAACGGTGACGTCTTCGTGAGCCAGCAAGCGTTGAACCGGGTCGTGCACCTGAGTTCCAGCCTGGCGTTCATCCAATACCTCTCCGTGCCCAATGCCGGGGCCTTGGCGATTATCGACGCCCAGCTCTATGTGCATCAGGCGGGCAGCACCACCCTCAGCGTCCTGGCGATCCCCGAGCCAGGCACTTGGGCGGTGCTGTCCGGCAGCGCCGCTTTGTGCTTTGCCGTGTGGCGACGCCGGGCAGGCGTCCGCCCAGCCTAAGCCCCCGTCCGGGTTTCCTTCGCCGGATAGCGTTACTTCCGCCGGGTCTTCCGCGCGGCCAGCAGCCGTTTGATCAGCCAGTAAAGCATCTCGAGCCGCGGCACGGGCACGCCGACGGACTTGGCGCGGCGCACGGGCTCGCCCCAGATTTCCTCGAGCTCGATCGCGCGGCCCTCGCGGTAATCGATGAGGCTGGACGGCTCGTATTTGCCGAGCTTCGCCGTGCGGTCGAACTGCAGGTCCATGAAACTGCGCGGGATCGCGTGTCCGAACTTGGCGGCGGCCTCGAGGATCTCCTCCATCAGGCGCCGCGCCAGCGTGCGCAGGCCCTCGTCGGCCAAAAGCACGTCGGTGGTGATGCCGCCGCCCACGATGGCGAGGCCGTTGAACGGCACGTTCCACACGAGTTTCTTCCAGCGCAATTCCTCGAGGTTGTCCTGGGCCTCGCATTTCACGCCGGCCGTCTCAAAGAGTTTCGCGATCTCGCGGGTGCGCGCCTGCGCGGGGCGGCCGAATTCGCCGAGCATCACCAGGCCGGCGAAGGAACATTGCACCACGCCCGGCGCGGTGCGGGTGACCCCGACAAAGCAGATGGCGCCGAGCACGCGCTCGCCGCCGACGACCTCCGCCACCGGCTCCTCGACCCCGAGACCGTTCTGCAGGGTGAGCACGAGGGTGTTCGGCCCCAGCAGCGGCGGCAGGAGCTTCGCCAGCGCGCCGTTGGCGGTGGCCTTGACGGTGACGATCACCAGGTCGCACGGACCGATGTCCTCCGCCGTGGCGTGAGTCTGGACTTTCTTGACCGTGAAGCGCTCGACCGGCGTCTTCACGCGGATGCCGCGGGCCATGATCGCCGCGCGGCCGCTGCGGACGAGAAAATGCACGTCACTGCCGGCCTTGGCCAGGCGCGCGCCGTAATAACAGCCGAGCGCGCCGGTGCCGACGATTGCGATGCGGGGATTGGCGGGAAGATTGGCACTCACAACGCCCCATACGTCACCAAGATGCGTTTAAAATACAACCTCTCAGTCGCCGGGCGCCCGGCCGCCTCCGGGCATATTCATGGTTTTCATTCACACTGCGTTGGCACCTGGCTGTGACCGGGTAAATCACCCGCCCGTTTGCCCGGTAGCCTCGGCGAGTGGCGCCGGGGCTCCACCCCCGGTTCTCTGGGTAGCGTGATCACCCTCACGGACATTAACGCCCCAATCCAAGGCGATTAAATTACATTATCACATTGATTACAGCATCTTACACGCTCTACGCGAGTGGCGGTGCTTTCTTGGCGGCGGCCGATTGCCGCAGGCAACCTGTCGGCTTCCGCCGCTCAACCACGTCACTCACCCGCTGTCCACGGACTGTTCACAGAAACGGTGGTGGGCCTTGCCCAGAGCGAAACTCCGGGGCGACTGACAAGTTATTCACAGGCCCGGCAATTGTCGCCCGTTACCCCTTTTGTAGTTCGAGCTTTGTGCCCGACATCAACGCCAGCATGTCGGGCGTAAAGCCCACCTACACCCATCCGCCCAGCCCCGCCGGAGGCTCAAAGCGGCATATTGTCGGTCAGCCGGACTTCATCCACCCAGTAGGAGATCGCCATGAGGCACTGGCCGGGCACGACCTCGCGCAATTGCTCCATCGTGTTGCGGTCGACCACCGAAATATAGATCACGCGCAAGCGCCGCTTGGCCGCGATGAGGTGCGTGACCTCGGCCACCAGCCGGTCGGCGCTTTTTACGCCCGCATCGACCATTTCCTTGGCCCGGCGCAGCGAGGCATAGACCGCCAGCGCCTCCTCGCGCTGCGTCGGCGTCAGGTAACTGTTGCGCGCGCTCAGCACGAGGCCGTCGGGATCGCGCACGGCCGGGCCGGTCAGGATTTCGATCGGCAGCAACAGGTCGGCGGTGGCCTTGCGGACCACCGCGACCTGCTGGGCGTCTTTCTCGCCCATCATGACCGTGTCGGGCCGCAGGATGTTAAAAAGTTTCAGCCAGCACGTCAGCATGCCCCGGAACAACGCCGGGCGCGCGATGCCGCAGAGGTGCTTGCTGATGACCTCCTCCTGCAAATGGGTGGAAAAGCCGCGCGGATACATCTCCTCGACCGACGGGGCGAACAGCACCTCCACGTTTTCCTTCTCGGCCAGCAGGGCGTCGCCCGACGGATTGCGGGGGTATTTGGCGAGGTCCTCGCTCGGACCGAATTGCAACGGGTTGACGAAGGCCGACACCACCACGGCGGCGCCGGTCGCACGCGCCAGCCGGAGGAGGCTGGCGTGCCCGGCGTGCAATGCGCCGGCAGTCGGCACCAACGCCACGCGCCGGCCGGCCGAGCGCAAGGCCGCCGCCGCGGCTCGCATGTCGTTGATTTTGTCGATCTTTTGCATGACCCGGAACGGGCTTGAACTATCCAGAAGCGGTTAGCTTTATCAAGCCTCGCATCCGTTTTTTGTGTAGGTGGTGCACTGGCGAGCCACCCCACACTCCACCCAGATCCGAGATCCCCGTTCCCTGACCCTATTTCCATGATTCGCATCAACGAGAACTACACCAAGCTCAAGGCTTCCTACCTCTTCGCCGACATCGCCAAGCGCGTGAACACCTACGTCGCGGCCAACCCCGGCCAGCCGGTCATCCGCCTCGGCATCGGCGACGTCACCGAGCCGCTCCCGCCCGTCTGCATCACGGCCCTGCACGCCGCCACCGACGAGCTGGCGAACCGCGCCACCTTCAAGGGCTACGGCCCCGAGCAGGGCTACGCCTTCCTCCGCGAGGCCATCGCCCAGCACGACTTCAAGGCCCTCGGCGCCCACGTCGAGCCCGACGAGGTGTTCGTCAGCGACGGTTCGAAGTGTGACGTCGCCAACATCCAGGAAATCTTCGCCGCCGACACCAAGCTCGCGATCCCCGACCCGGTCTACCCGGTCTACGTCGACACCAACGTCATGGCCGGCCGCACCGGCGCGAATGTCGATGGCCGTTACACCGGCATCACGTACCTCGATTCCACCGCCGCCAACGGCTACGTGCCTTCCCCGCCGGCCACCGGCGCTGACCTGATCTACCTCTGCTTCCCCAACAACCCGACCGGCGCCGTCGCCACCCGGGCCCAGCTGACCGCGTGGGTCGCCTACGCGAAGCAGCATAACGCCATCATCCTTTTCGACGCTGCCTACGAGGCCTACATCCGCACGCCGGGCATCCCGCGCTCCATCTACGAGATCGAGGGCGCGCGCGACGTCGCCATCGAGATGCGCAGCTACTCGAAGCTCGCCGGCTTCACCGGTCTGCGCTGCGCCTACACCATCGTGCCGAAGACCCTCAAGGCCCGCGACGCCGCCGGGAACGAGCAGTCCGTCCACGCGCTCTGGAACCGCCGCCACACGACGAAGTTCAACGGCGTCTCCTACCCCGTGCAGAAGGCGGCCGCCGCCGTCTACACACCCGAGGGCCAGCAGCAGACACGCGCGCTCACGGATTTCTATCTCGGCAACGCCAAGCTCATCCGCGAGGCGGTCACGAAGCTCGGCATGACGTGCATCGGCGGCGACAACGCCCCCTACCTCTGGGTCAACACCGGCCGCGACTCGTGGGAATTCTTCGACCTGCTGCTGAACCAGGCCCAGGTGGTCTGCACTCCCGGCGCCGGCTTCGGCAAGTGCGGCGAAGGCCACGTCCGCATCAGCGCCTTCAACTCCCGCGAGAACGTGATCACCGCCCTCGCCCGCATCGCGGCGGCGCTAAAGTAAGCGGAGAGTTGCCTGACTGGGCCAAGCGTGAAAACTCGCGCCCATGTGCGGCCGTTACACCTTTCAGCATGTTGAGGCACTTAACCGGCTGATCGAGAGCCTGACCGGGCAAACCCTCGAGAAACTCGTGGCGCGTTACAACGTCGCGCCCTCCCAGGACAACCCGGTGGTCGCGGCCGCGGAAGATCGTCCCAACGCTCGCCGCATGCGCTGGGGGCTGGTGCCCTTCTGGGACCAGAGCGCAAAGCCCAAGATCGCACCGATCAACGCCCGCTCCGAGGAGATGATGGCCAAGCCCACGTTCAAACAGGCGGTGCAAAAGCGCCGCTGTGTGGTGCCGGCCGATGGCTTTTACGAATGGCAGCGCCCCAATGAGCGAACGAAGATTCCGCACCTGATCGGACTGAAGGAGCGGAAGCCTTTTTTCATCGCCGGCCTTTACGAAACGGAAACCGAGGTTAGGCCTGAGACCTACGCCCTGCTGACCTGTGGGCCAAATTCTCTCATGGCTGAAATTCACGATCGGATGCCGGTAATCCTGGCCGGCGCTGCCCTTGCTCGATGGCTGCAGCCGGGACCGATTACCGCGGAGGAGGTCGCCCGCATCTGTGTGCCCTACGAGGCCGGCCGGATGGCGGCGATCCAGGTCTCCGCCGTGGTGAACAGCGCCCGGCATGATGGGCCTGAATGCGTCGTCCCCGTCCTACCGTCCGCATCCTGTCAGGAGCGTTTCGGCGAGCTGAACTTTTAAGGGCGCCTAATTTTACCCGGCTTGCCGTTTTGGTTCTCGCCGGCCCTGCATCCGGCTGTGCGAACGTCCGGTCATGGCACTCCGGACCATCGCCGTGGACTTCAACTCCTACTTCGCCTCGTGCGAGCAGCAGGAGAATCCGGCCCTGCGCGGCCGGCCGGTGGCGGTCGTGCCGGTCGTGGCCGACACCACCTGCTGCATCTCGGTCAACTACGCGGCCAAGGCCCGGGGGGTGAAGGCGGAGATGGGCGTGGCCGAGGCCCGTCGGCACTGTCCGGAGCTGCAGCTCGTGCCGGCCCATCCCGACCTCTACGTGCATTATCACCGCGCGCTGCTCGACGCCATCGAGCGCTGCATCCACATCACCGCGATCAAATCGATCGACGAGGTCGAATGCGACCTGACCGCCACCTTCGCCCCGCGGGAGAAAGCCATCGCGGTGGCCCACCGCATCAAGGCGGAGGTCGCGCAGCGCGTCGGGTCGTGCCTGACCAGTTCCATCGGCATCGCGCCCAACTGGATGCTGGCGAAGATGGCGTCGGACATGCAGAAGCCGAACGGTCTCGTCGTGCTGGAGGAGGCCGACATCCCGCAGCAGCTGCTCGGGCTGAAGCTGCAGGACTTCCTCGGCATCGGGGAACGGATGGAGGCCCGCCTGCTGGCCCACGGCATCGACACCCCGGCGAAGCTCTACGCCGCCACCAGAGCCCAGCTCCGGGGCGTCTGGGGCGGCATCGAGGGTGAACGCATGCATGGCCGGCTGCGCGGCGAGCCGATTCCGTTTGAGCACGAGATCCATAAGACGGTCGGGCACTCGCACGTGCTCCCGCCCCTCCTTCGCACCGAGGCCAAGTCCTACGCGGTGTTGCACCGTCTCCTGCAAAAGGCCGCCCTGCGCCTGCGCAGCATCGGCCACTTCGCCGGGGCCCTGGTGGTCTACATCGGCTACGGCGACGGGACCAGCTGGAGCGACGAAATCCGCTTCAACGAGACCCAGGACACGCTGAAGCTCACCGATGCGCTTGCCCTGTTGTGGGCCGACCGCCCCAACGCCGTGCACCGGCGCCGGCCGCTGAAGGTCGGATTGATCCTCCAGCGCCTGCTCGCGGCCCGGCTGCACACCCCCGATCTTTTTGAACACAAGCAAGAGGAGGCCCGGGGCCGGTTGCATCAGGCCGTCGATCTGCTGAATCAGACCTACGGCCACGGCTCGGTCTACTTCGGTGGCGCCTTCGGGGTCACGCAGGACGCCCCGATGCGCATCGCCTTCACCCGCATTCCCAAGCCGGAGGTGGAGGAAATCGATCATACCCGCGACCGAAGGGTCCGCCCGCTAACACCCTTGCCTCTTCCCGGAATAATGCCGGACGAACCACCGGAGAATTGCTAGGACGGTTTCACTAAAACTGTAGCCGGGGTCGCTGACCCCGGTGCCTGGGTCTCCAAGTCACGGACCGGGGTCAGCGACCCCGGCTACATCCAGCAGAGGCGAAGCCCGAACTCCGCTGAGATGGGCCAGGACCATCTCAGCGATTTCGCAAAACCGCCCCTCTCCTACGCCATAGACAGTGTATCAGTCAGCAGGCTTCGCCCATTTGCAGCATATACTGTCTTCTCAAGATGCTCTACCACGATGTGTAGTGCTTCAGCCAACGGTTTTTCCCTAACGTCTGGATGATCGGTATCCTGTGTCGGATGACTGGTTGCTTGTGAGCATCCTTTCCATACCCGAGCCAAAATTAGCGCTTCAGGACGTTTAGGCGAAAAGACTACTCCGCCTGAGATCGCATCAATCCGCATATCCGTTGGAATCCTGATCCTCGCTTCGATTGCTACTCCTCTTCCCTCTTGGATACCCACAAACATTATCAACCATCGCATGGCCGTGAGCCTGCCTTCGTGGACTGAATTTCCACAACATCTAAGGGCAATTTTGTCGGCATTGTTTTGCAAGCCGACTCTCAAAGCCGGGATTTGCCAAGGGTCTCGCATTGGTAATCCAGTCAACATTCCCCTAATTCGATGTGGTATATCCTCAACAAGCCAACGGTGTTGTTTTTGCGGCGTCAGCATTTGAATTTGGACTGGGGTTGTCATGCTAGACGGAGAAAGTAACCCAATAATCGTATAGACGATGCCTTGCTCATCGTCTCCCGCCCTACCGGTTCAGCATCGCCGTCACGCGCGAGCGGTTGGCGACCCCGAGCTTGCGGAAGATGCCGGCGAGCTGGGTCTTGATCGTCAGCTTGCTCCGGCGGAGTTCCTTGGCGATCTCCTCCGTCGTCAG
>Ga0163153_10004465_pt1 | contig 17541 bp, 14 predicted proteins | sample OliLakLV19MP6IB1_FD_148629 | JGI IMG/M metagenome (GOLD analysis project Ga0163153, IMG submission 148629) | Freshwater microbial mat bacterial communities from Lake Vanda, McMurdo Dry Valleys, Antarctica - Oligotrophic Lake LV.19.MP6.IB-1 | ecosystem: Environmental > Aquatic > Freshwater >... | reverse complement strand
ATTTAGGGTCTCGTCCGATCGTAGTGGCGGACAATTCAGAGATCTCATTTCAAATAGAAGGAAGAAGCAAAAAGTACCTTGTATCATTGGATTCCCGATTTGAAACCATTGATGATTCGGTAAAGCTGGTGGTGAAAAAAGAGAAATTCAAGGTGAAGTTGGTCATTTTGCCCGGGCATCATTATTTCAAAACTTTACGCCAGAAACTTAATTGGGGGCTCGACATCCGCAATTAATGCTTCATTATTCACTTGATTTTTATAAGTTTGTTGTTCTCAAAAGACTGTTTCCATGAGAAAAATAGTATTCGGTGTTTTCTGTTTCGTGTTCCTGGTTTGCTTTTCCGAGCAAGCGGAGGCACAATTCAATAGAAAATCAATAAAGAAAAATAACAAGCGGATGGCTTCCTTTAAAGGAAGGAAGTTGGGTTTTAAGAACAAGGCGTATAGTGCAGTTGGCTTATCCGTAAACGCACTTAATTACTATGGGGATATTTCGCCAAAGCCCGATCGCGTAAGTACGGATATATCATTTACAAAACCGGCCATAGGAATTTCATTCATGCACCGATTTGGTCCACGATATTCTTTCATAGCACAATTTATGTATGGATCATTAAAGGGTTCCGATATTGAGTCTGCAGACCAAGGGGATCAGGAAAATGGAAAGTATCGCTATCAAAGAAATCTCTCTTTCAGAAACAGGATAAAAGAACTTACCGCCATTGCCTATTTTGACTTATTTGAAAATGATGCCACCTATCTCAGTCGCGTAAAATGGACACCCTATGCTTTTGCAGGTCTCGCTGGGTTTTTACATAACCCGCAAGGTCTGGCTCCAGCGACTGATTTGTTGGGCGGGGCGTTGACGGAGGCAGGTCAGTGGGTAGACTTAAGGCCGTTGGGTACAGAAGGTCAGTATTCAACTTTGCTGCCCACTGATGCTAATAATGGGATAAAGGAATACAGTAGGGTTCAAATTGCCATACCATTTGGATTAGGTGCTCGTTTTAGATTAAACGAGGTAATGGATTTGTGGGCAGAAATTGGGTTTCGCTATACGTTCACCGATTACCTTGATGACGTGAGCAAAAACTATGTTGATTTAGGTGTTTTAAACAGCCCCCTTGCGAAGGCAATGTCATATAGAAGCAATGAATTACCTGCTGGTCAGCTCCCAACGTTACAATCCTATGTTGCGCGAGATGGAAAAACTTACCAAACCATACCAGGTTACGGTAAGGAATACCCTGATAATATGAGGGGGGCGAAAGATAACAGGGATATTTATATGGTTACATCTATTCGTATTACCTACATACTTGGGGCTACTTTCCACAAAGCAAAATTCAGATAGCCAATTTTCGAATGCGTAAAAGCCACTGCCGGATCCTGGTTCTTTTTGTTGTGTTGGTTTTGCATAGTACCGATACGAAATCTCAGCAAATACTCGGACATCGGGCAGAAATAGGTTTTGGATTGGGCACATTCAATTATACCGGAGATTTAGTTCGCACGTATAATTTCGCTTCCTCAAAACCTGCTGCAATCGTTTTTTACCGATCCAATATCAGCAATGTAATAAGCTTGCGCACTTCAGTAACAGCTGGCAAAATCGGTGCCTCTGATAAACGCAAACCCATTGATGCTTTCGCTACCGCCAGGGCTGCCTCTTTTGACCTTTTCTTATTTGAAGCAGCGGCAAGTTTTGAATATCACTTTTTAGATTGGAGAGACAGCAAACGAAGATTGCGTTTTACCCCCTATCTATTTGCGGGAGCGGGATTGTTCGGCTTTTCAGGGGTTGAACAAAAGAGCGCTGAGTACAGCAATGTTCAAATGGCAATTCCATTCGGTGGCGGCATGAAGTATGTGCTTAATCCCAAATACTACATTGCTTTTGAGTTTGGCATGAGAAAGACCTTTTTCGACTATTTGGATAATATCTCTGAAGGCAACCCTTCGGTAAAGAATTATCAATATGGTAACACCTTCGATAATGATAATTACTTTTTTACGGGCATTACCCTTACCTATACTTTTTACGACATCCCCTGCCCGGGCAGCCCGTATAAGTAATTTAATCAGAGTTTAGTCAACTTTTTTAGTTTTTAAACCATCCTCTAAGACCAAAGAAGCATAGTTTAACTGAGTATTTGTTATGTATAAGTTTGAAAAAAAGGCTATTTTTGCCGCCTTGTGGCGTCATTAAAAGAAAATATAGACTTCAGTAATTTGCCTAAACACATTGCCGTTATCATGGACGGCAACGGGCGATGGGCGAAAGGGAAAGGTGCGGCCCGTATTTTCGGACATCGCAATGCGATACAGGCAGTAAAGGATGTGACCGAGGGATGTGGTGAATTAGGAATTAAATATTTGACCTTATATGCCTTTAGCACCGAAAACTGGGGCAGGCCAAAAGAAGAAGTGGATGGCCTGATGGAGTTATTGGTAAATACATTGCAAAAGGAAATTAACACTCTTCACGAAAATCAGGTAAAACTTCAAACCATAGGAGATATCAGTCACTTACCGCTCGAATGCCAAAATAACTTGGCGAAAGCCAAGGAAGCAACGCGCAATAATAGTGGGCTTATACTTCAACTAGCGCTTAACTATAGCGGAAGATGGGAAATAGTGGAGGCGGCAAAAAAATTAGCGGAAGAAGCGAAGAAGGGTATGATACAACCAGACGAAATAGATGAACATTATTTCGCCAGGCACTTGCAAACCGTGGGTGTCCCTGATCCGGAGCTGTTGATCCGAACCAGTGGGGAGCTTCGCATCAGTAATTTTCTGCTTTGGCAGATTGCGTATACTGAAATATTTATTACGCCAACCTTATGGCCTGACTTTAGAAAAGAAAATTTGTATGAGGCCATTTGTGCATATCAAAAAAGAGAAAGAAGGTTTGGAAAAGTGTTGGACCCAATTGGCTAATTAGCGAATGAAGAATTTTGTATTAGCATCTATACTTTTCCTTTTTTGTGTTGGCAATTCATACGCTCAATTCAGAACGGGCAGAAGTCAATCACAATCATCGTCAGACGCGATTCTGAACTATGCATCCCCCCAGGAATATACCATTGCAGGAATTGAGGTAACAGGTCTCAATGTCTTAGATAAGAGTGCCATGATTTCCCTTACAGGGCTTAAGATTGGCGATAAAGTTAAAATCCCCGGAGATGCAATTTCCGGTGCTATCCGTAAACTTTGGAAGCATGGTCTGATCGGGGACGCTACTATTCTGATTCAGAAAATTGAAGGAACCAACGTTTTTCTGGAGATCAGATTAGCAGAACGACCACGCCTTACTGAATTTTATTTTGTAGGCATAAGCAAGTCTCGCCAGACTACCTTGAAGGAAGATCTGAGCCTCATTAAAGGAAAGATTGTAAATGATGCTACCATTCGAAATGCCGAGCTAAGTGTAAAAAAGCATTTTGTGAAAAAAGGGTTTCTCAATACAGTAGTAAAAATCGCCCAAGAGTTTGATACACTAAGCCGCGGAGGTGTCAAGTTAAAAATAGATGTTGACCTGAAATCAAAGGTTCGGATAAACGCGGTTCAAATTGTGGGCAATCAGGATATCGAAGATGCCAAACTAAAAAGCCGGTTAAAGAAAACAAAAGAGCACGCAAGGATAAATATACACAGGGCAATTTTGGGAGAAGCGTTAACGTTTAGACTCCGCAAATTAAAACCGGCACTGGATTCTAGTCGTACGGTGAGTGCGCTCGAAATAAAGGAGTTCATTAACAGGAATATTAAGCTGAATGTCTTTTCCGGATCTAAATTCATTCGGTCCGATTATGAGGATGACAAGCAAAGGATGATCGAGTACTACAACTCGAAAGGCTATCGTGATGCTGAGATCATTTCAGATACCCTCATTAATCACGATGAGAGAAGCATTAATGTGGTCATTAAAGTTTATGAAGGAAGAAAGTACTACTTCCGCAATATTAATTGGGTTGGAAATTATATTCACAGCACAAACACGTTAAATAAAATCCTGGACATCAATAAGGGAGATGTTTACAATAAGGAGTTGATCGATAAGAAGACTACGTTTAATCCAAAGGGCGCTGATATCAGTGGACTGTATATGGATGACGGTTACTTATTTTTCAGTGTGGTGCCCATTGAAGTGGCTGTATCCGGAGACTCTATTGATATTGAAATGCGTGTGCGCGAAGGGGATCAGGCTACCATCGATGAGGTAATTATCAGTGGCAATGAGAGAACGAATGATCATGTAATCCGCAGAGAACTTAGCACCATACCGGGTCAAAAGTTCAGAAGATCGGATTTGATCAGAACCCAGCAGCAGCTTTCTCAAATGGGCTATTTTAATCCACAGAAAATTGAACAGGATATACGTCCCAATCCTACTGATGGAACGGTGGATATTGAGTGGAAGGTTGAAGAGCAATCGAACGACCAGATTGAATTATCAGGAGGCTGGGGAGGATTCTACGGATTTGTTGGAACGGTAGGACTTTCGTTCAATAACTTTTCCATGCGCAATGTGCCAAACCTGAAAAAGTGGAAACCGCTTCCTGTGGGTGATGGTCAGCGCCTCTCACTGCGAGCCCAGGCAAACGGCAAATCTTTCCAGAGTTATAGCCTTTCCTTTACCGAACCCTGGCTGGGTGGCAGAAAGCCAAATTCACTTACCGTCAGCTTAAATAAATCTATTTCAAGATTGGCCAACCAACGATTTGAGTTCACGGATCAAACCTCATTAAAGCAAGGTGGTATTACCATTGGGTTAGGGCGCAGACTGGAGTGGCCCGACAATTATTTTGTACTTACCAACTCCCTCTCCTTCCTGATTTATAAATACAATAACTATTTCAATTCACCTGTATTACCTCAGATCGGTAAAACGAATGAGATCATGTTCAATACAACGCTCTCGCGGAATAGTATTGATAATCCGATGTATCCAGCCACTGGCTCAACAATTTCTCTTAGCTTGAGTTTAACACCTCCGTATTCGCTCTGGCGCGATCCGAGTTATCTGTTGGACAAGGACACGCGATATGAGTGGACGGAATTACATAAGTGGATGTTTGACTTTAAATATTATTTGAAACTGATAGGCAGTGATAAGCCGGACGGCCGCAGCCTTGTTCTGGAAACAAAAGCACACTTTGGATTTATAGGAACCTATAATAAAAACTTAGGCCCAGGACCCTTCCAGCGTTTCGTGATGGGCGGTGACGGTTTGGCTGGTGGATTTAATTCTTTTGTGTTGGGTCAGGAAATTATTGGCTTGCGAGGTTATCCCAACAATCAGGTAACACCACCTCTTTATGCTAAGCGCGGTCAACAACAATCGCCAGGAATAGAAGGCGGAATTGCATACAATAAGTTTGGAATGGAACTCCGTTATCCGGTTTCGACCAGCCAGTCGGCAACGATATATGGATTTTTGTTTACGGAGGCAGGCAATAACTGGAACAATTACCAGGAGCATAATCCGTTTAAGCTATACAAATCCGCAGGTGTTGGAGCGAGAATATTCATGCCGGCTTTTGGTCTGATAGGACTTAACTGGGCCTATGGATTTGATACGCTTCCGGGTGCTTTGCAGAAGAGCGGCTCACAGTTCCACTTTACGATTGGCCAGCAAATCAGATAGAAAATGCGGTTTTTTGCCACAACAATATTTTTTATTTTTTTCGGCCTGAATTTTGTCTCAGCACAGAAGTTCGGTTACTTTGATTCTGATTTTGTGTTGAGCAAGATGCCAGAATATGGCAAGGCTCAAAGTGAGATAGATCAGCTGTCGGCAGGATGGCAAAAGGAAATTGAAGACATGCAATTAAAGGTAGATGAGCTTTATCGCACCTATCAGGCAGAGCAAGTTTTGCTAACAGAAGAAATGAAGCAGGAACGCCTGGATGAGATAAAGAAAAAAGAAATGGAGTCGAAAGAGTATCAGAAGAAAGTATTTGGGTTTGGAGGTTTGTTCTTTTTGAAAAAACAAGAATTGATTAAACCTTTACAGGACAAAATATTTGATGCGGTGGAAAAAGTAGCAAAAGCAAACCGATTGGCTTTTGTATTTGATAAGGCAGCAGAGTTGGTGATTGTATATACCGATCCGCGCCACGACTATACCGATTTTATTTTAGAAGAATTAGGATTAGGGGACCCCAACGATAAAGTCAAATAAATTAAACAACTAACTTGAATTGAAATGAGAACACTTTTTTTACTTCTTTTTTGTGTATTTGCAGTAAGTGCACAAGCCCAGGAAACACAAAAAATTGGCTATGCCGATTGGGAGTACATTTTTAGCCAGCTGCCAGAATTCAAGCAAATTGATAATGAGCTAAAAACGCATAACACTCAACTAGAAAATCAGTTGAAGGCTAAATATTCTGATTACGAGTCGAAAGTTAAGGCGTATCAGGGTATGCCTGCCACTACACCAGATGCAATCAAAGCGGATAAAGAAAGAGAATTGCAGGGAATGCAGGAAAGCATTCAGAAGTTTCAGCAAGATGCTCAGACTTCCTTGCAGAATAAGCAAACTGCTTTAATGGATCCTGTTTTCAAGAAGGTGGGTAAGGCGATAGAAGATGTTGCAAAAGAAAATGGATTTGCATTCATTATGGCTCCGCAAGTTGTAGGTGGTGGCGACATTCTTTTGTACAGCGATGAAAAATACAATATCTCCAATTTGGTATTGAAGAAACTAGGAGTAACTCCTCAGCCAGTAACAAACAAATAGACACCCAATCAGAAAAGAAAAAGCCCTGTTTTATGCAGGGCTTTTTTTGTTGCTCGTGAGTTTTAATTGCAGATACTCGGCTGTATATCCTTTACCTTTTTTAGCCATTTCTTCTGGCGTGCCTTCAAAAAGAAGATGGCCACCTTTTTTTTCTCCTCCTTCAGGTCCCAGATCGATAATCCAATCTGCACATTTAATGACTTCCAGATTGTGTTCAATTACGATTACCGTATGCCCCTGATCAACCAACGCGTTGATCGCTTTTAATAGTTTCGATATGTCATGAAAGTGCAGGCCGGTGGTCGGTTCATCAAATATGAACAAGATGTTGTTTTGATTGTCTGAATTATTCTTCCCCAAAAACGAAGCGAGTTTGACCCGCTGGGCCTCACCACCTGAAAGAGAATTGGAAGATTGACCCAGTTTCACATAGCCAAGACCCACCTCGAACAATGGAAGTATTTTTTCATACACCGGCTTTTTGTCTCTGAAAAATTCAAGCCCCGCTTCAACGGTCATGTCAAGCACATCGAAAATATTCTTCCCTTTATGCTCTACCTCCAACACTTCTTGTTTGAACCGCCTGCCATGACAGCTTTCGCACTTCAAATAGATGTCGGCCATGAATTGCATCTCTACTTTTATTTCGCCTTCGCCTTCGCAGGTATCACATCGTCCACCTTCCACATTGAATGAAAAATGGGAAGGCTTATACCCTCGTTGTTTGGCAATCGGCTGTTCGGAGTAAAGTGTGCGAATAGCATCGTAGGCTTTTACGTAGCTGATGGGATTTGAGCGTGAAGATTTGCCAATTGGGTTTTGATCAACAAATTCTACTTGCGAGATTTTTGTAACATCGCCCTCCAGGCGATCATACTTGCCAGGGGTTTCAGAAACGGATCCACTTAATCGGCCTAATGCCGGATAAAGAATTTTCTTAATCAGCGTAGATTTACCAGAACCGCTCACACCAGTAACCACCGTAAGTGCACCCAATGGAAATTTTACTGTAAGGTTCTTGAGGTTGTTTTCGCGGGCACCCGTAATTACTACAGAATCTTTCCATTTTCTTCTAAGCGTTGGTACGGAAATTCTTTCCACTCCCGTAAGGTAGTTGGTAGTGTGCGATTTTATTTTTTCGTTCAGATCATTTTGAGTGCCCTGAAAAATCAACTCTCCTCCATGCGAACCGGCATCGGGCCCAATGTCGATAATCTGATCGGCCGCACGCATAATTTCTTCTTCATGCTCCACCACAATAACTGTGTTGCCCAAATCACGCAATGATTTTAAAACCTCAATCATGCGGGCCGTATCGCGCGGATGCAATCCTATGCTCGGTTCGTCCATGATGTACATGGAACCGACCAAAGCACTGCCCAATGAAGTAGCCAGTTTTATGCGTTGAAATTCTCCACCGGATAAGGTGGATGTAACTCGGTTTAATGTAAGGTAGCCGAGCCCCACCTTCGTCATATATTCCAATCGGGACTTTATCTCCGTTAAAATTCTTTCGGATACTTTCTGCTCATAAGCAGGAAGTTTTAGCTTTTCAAAGAAGACGAGTGTATCCTCAATGGGCATTAACACCAAATCCGTTATCGATGTGTCTGTAATTTTTACGTAGGCAGCATCTTTCCTCAGCTTGGTTCCGCGGCAATCCGGACAGGTCGTGCGTCCGCGATAGCGTGAGAGCATGACACGATATTGAATTTTATGGGTCTTTGATTCAAGGTATTTGAAGAAAGCATGAATGCCATCAAAATACTGATTCCCATTCCACAACAGGTCGCGTTCCTTTTGTGAAAGCTCACCGTAGGCTCTATGAATAGGAAAGTCGAACTTAATACCGTTTTTGATCAGGGGCTTGGCCCACTCACTCATCACTTCTCCGCGCCAGGGAGCGATGGCCCCTTCATAGACCGAAAGACTTTTATCCGGAATCACGAGGTCTTCATCAATGCCCAGGATCTTACCAAATCCTTCACAGGTTTGGCATGCACCAAACGGATTATTGAAACTGAAGAGATTAATAGAAGGTTCCGTAAAGGTGATTCCATCTAATTCAAACCGATCGGAGAAATGAGCCTTCTGGTTTTCGGAGTAGATTACACAATCACCATGGCCTTCAAAAAAGGCAGTTTGAACAGAATCAGACAAACGAAAAATAAGATCTTCGTCACCAGCATGAACTGCAGCGCGATCGATTAATACTTCATATTCGCCCTCGACTTTTGGTGCTTTGGCAGGCTTTTTCTTTTTAGATGCTGTCTTTGACTCATCGGAAGAACCAGCAGGAGGGTTTAGCACCTCTTCAATGAACCTTACTTCACCATTTACCAGTATCCGGGCAAAGCCTTTACTCAGTAAAAGATTCAATTCATCTTCAATCTTGCGCCCTTTCGAGATTTTTAACGGAGTGCCCACCATCACCCGCGTGCCTTCTTTTTGTCTGTTGATAAAATCGACAACATCAGTTACTGTATCTCGCTTTACTTCTTTGCCGCTAACAGGTGAATACGTTGTTCCGATTCTGGCAAACAGCAATTTCAGATAATCATAGATTTCGGTGGTTGTTCCTACCGTTGAGCGTGGATTGCGTGTGTTAACCTTTTGCTCAATAGCAATGGCTGGTGACACACCCTTTATATAGTCCACCTCGGGCTTTTCCATGCGGCCTAAAAACTGCCGGGCGTAGGAGCTTAAACTCTCCACATACATTCGCTGCCCCTCTGCAAACAGGGTATCAAATGCCAGGGATGATTTTCCTGAGCCAGACAAACCAGTAATGACCACTAATTTATTTCGCGGTATGGCTACACTTAGGTTTTTTAGATTGTTGACTCTGGCCCTTTTAATAATGATGAATTCCTTGGGGTCGAGGTCGTCTAAATATGAATCGTTTGGCGTTGGAAGCATGAGAAGCCGCAAAAATAGAAAATAGCTGTGCGTTGTCCTACTAAGGATTCAAACACGGTAAGTTGGTTACATCAAAGTCAGGATAAAAGAAAAACACCATCCAGTTCGGGATGGTGTTCGAATAGGTCAAATTAAAAGTAATTAATTATCGAAATCAGGGTCGTAGCTGGCTTCTTTGCTACCTCCTTCGTCACTATCACTGTCAAAGTCACTGCTATTGTCAAAATCGTCATCCTCAGCGGGCGTGCGCACATCGTCATCATCACTTTCAAATTCCTGCTTCTTGCCGGACTCAACATCATACCCACCGTCACTGTTTTTGGTAGCAGGCACCTTCACCAGATAAACCGAATCATCTGTTTCCAGTGGAAATACAAAGATGGGTTCCTTTTTCGCGTTGGTGATTCTGGTGATGCTGGACTCATACCCATTCGGATATTGCTCTCGCAATAAACCCCTCAGATCTTCAGTAAGATTTTCCAGGCTCTTGATTACTCGTTTTTTTGCTACTGTCATTGTTTTTAAAATCGGGCTCAAATACCATAAGAAATTATGTAGGAGGCAAGAATTATTTTAAAAATTTTGCGATTTCGTGGATTATTTCTATTTTTCATTTCACAAACATTCCATTTAACCCACATACTATCGAGCAAGACATCTACGTTACCTAAACGCAAGACAGATGATTGACAGAAGATTCAGCGACAGCCAGTTGGTTTCGCTCTATCAAACCGGTAACGAAGAGGCGTTCGATATGCTACTTCATAGACACAAATCCCGTATTTATACGGCTATTTACATGATCGTAAAGGACCGCTATGAGGCAGAAGACTTGCTTCAGGATACTTTTATCAAGGCGGTAAATACAATCAAAAGTGGTCGATATAATGAGGAAGGCAAATTTTTGCCTTGGATCAGTCGCATTGCTCATAATTTGGCCATTGACCGCTTCCGCAGGAACAGGCGCTACCCTGAGGTTGTCCTGGAAGATGGCAGCCGGGTTTTTGACTCTATGCAGTTTTCTGAGGAGTCGTTTGAGTCGAAGCAACTTCTCCGAGACACCCGATCGCGACTTCGGGATTTGATCAAGGAATTACCTGACGAGCAAAAGCAGGTATTGATTATGCGCCATTATCTGGAGATGAGTTTTCAGGAAATAGCGGATAGATCTGGGGTGAGTATTAATACGGCACTGGGCAGAATGCGCTATGCCTTAATTAACCTGCGAAAAAAAATGAATAAAAATAATATTGCCTATGATAAAGACCTTTACCCAAAACGATCTGATCAGGTTTCTATACCACGAGACCTCGGAGAAGGAGACGAAGGAGATTAACAAAGCGCTCCTTTGCGATAGTGAGTTGCAGACCCAGTACAAAGAACTGACGTCCTTGCGGCACGAACTGGATTCTGTACGCCTTGAGCCATCAGCTGCATCCGTACATAACATCCTTTATTATGCGCGCAGTATGCAGGAGAAATAGTTCATTCGTATCCCTTTAAAACAAATAAGGTCTTCCAAAATGGAAGACCTTATGCTTTAAAGCCAATTCAATTTATAGTGTTTTGATGCGGATGTTTTTCCATCTCACCTTCACACCGCCTCCATCATGAATTTGCAACGCTATTTTTCCTGACCGGGAGCCTATCTTTTCATCATTTAAGGTGATCATCTCTGTGCCGTTGAGCCAGGTAGTAACCTGATTTCCATTCACCACCACTTTCATTTCATTCCAGTCATTTTCTTTCAGGGCCTTTTCTTTATCTGCCGTAGGCTGAATGAGCCAGCCTCTTCCATAAGATTCATAGATGCCACCACTGTGCATGTTCATGGGGGCCACTTCTGCCTGCCATCCATTTACAATGATTCCTTCAATCTGTGAATGAAAGAATACACCACTATTTCCATTTGATTCTTGTTTGAACATGAGTGTCAGTTCAAAATCTTTGAATTCTTTATCGGTAGCCAGGTATCCGTATTGTTTATCGGGGCCACTCTCACAGATTAACTCGCCTTTACTAGCATACCATTTCTCTGTGCCATGAATTTTCCAGCCTTTCAGGTCTTTTCCATTGAATAATTTTTCAGGCTTTTGACTATAACCCAGATGTGCAATAAATAGGAGAAGCAGGAGAAATTTCATGATGACAATCGTTTAATGTTTTCAAAAGTAATAAATATTAAAGTAAGCTGAGTAAAAAGGCGAACCGGATTGGTGTGATACACACTTGGTTTTCTTTCTTTACACCCGTGAAAGTCTTAATCCTTCATCAGCATTTCAATACTCCTGAAAAAGGTGGGGCAATCCGTTCCTACTACCTGGCAAAGGCATTGGTGGAAAAGGGGATCAACGTGCTTGTAATTGCTGCCCACAATCAAAAGGCTCATCTAACCCAAAACGTTGAAGGCATTGAGGTTCACTACTTGCCTGTTTCTTATGATAACCGATATGGTTTTGTGGCCCGCAGTTGGGCTTTTCTGAATTATGTGTGGAGTGTGGTAAAGTGGAGCCATCAATTTAAGGACGCAGACTATTGTTACGCGATTTCAACGCCTCTTACAGTGGGGTTGGCTGCGAAATGGATTAAGAGACGGTATAACATTCCATACATTTTTGAAGTGGGAGATTTATGGCCGGATGCACCCGTGCAGTTGGGGTATATAAACAATTACTTTTTTCAAGTATTTCTCTATCAGCTTGAGAAGTCGATTTACCAATCAGCGGATTCGATTGTGGCATTGTCGCCCAGCATTCAGTCGGCTATTGAAAAGAAGGTGCCCGGCAAGAAAGTTCACCTACTACCCAACATGGCAGACTGCGATTATTACAAACCGGAGGCAAAGAACCCAGTGTTGGAGGAGAAGTTTAATGTGAAGGGAAAATTTGTCGTCTCCTATATTGGGGCTGTTGGGTTGGCTAACGGACTTGACTATTTGCTGGAATGTGCGAACGCATCGCGCAAAGCAGAGTTGCCTATTCAATTTTTCATTTGTGGTGATGGCGCATTAGTTGATCGATTGAAAGGAAATGTAAAACAGATGGGGTTGGAAAACCTCACCTTTATTGACTTCACAAATCGCAATGGAGTAAAAGAATTACTAAACGTGACCGATGCTTCATTCATCTGCTATAAATCCATTCCGGTTTTAGAAACCGGTTCGCCCAATAAGTTTTTTGATGGTCTTGCTGCCGGCAAACTCATTGTTATCAACTTTGGTGGTTGGATCAGAAAGGAAATAGAAGAGAACAATTGTGGTGTTTATACGGATCCCTATCAACCTACTGATTTTGTTAAAAGGATCAGACCCTTTCTCAAGGATAAAAAACTTCTTTCTGAATATCAACAAGCATCAAGGCAGTTGGCGGAGAAGAAGTATTCAAGAGATCTGCTTTCGAAGAAGTTTGTAAGTCTGTTCAAGTAGAAGTACCAGCAAAATAAAAGAGGCCACTTCAAAACTGAAATGGCCTCCAAAAAAATTACCTCTGTCAATACTTCGCGGGCTGCCCTTGTGCTGGTAGCGACTTCTTAATGAAATCACGAATGTGTTCATTGCTGGTAGCAAGATCTTCTGCGCGCAAATACATCATGTGTCCACTGCGGTATCCTTCAAAACGCAGGCGATCTTTCATTCTTCCACTTGGGTCAAGTTGCCACATGGAATACTTTGCATCAAAGTACGTGGTCGCTCCATCAAAATACCCTGACTGAATCATCACATGCATATATGGATTTTCGGCCATCGCCAAACGAAGATTTTCTCCGGTTTGATCATTGGAATTATCCCAAGGACGAACAGGTCCAAACATGTTATACTGTAAATCGGTTTTGTATTTCAACACATCTCTTAAATAGTAGTTGATGGCAGGTGTGAACGAATGCAACCAGGAAGTAAGCTCTGAATTATAATCAGGACGATCACCTGCTAACTGACGATCGATACCTAAGTAACGTGAATCCAAACGACCAACGGTAAACCCTTTTTCGCGCAACAACTCCTTCCAGAAGAATTGAGTAGGCACTGATAAATTATGTTGTAGAATGATTTTTTCTGAAAGTCCCGAGTAACGCGACATCTTGGCGGCTATCTGTTTTCTCTTTGCTTCATCGATGAACCCTCCTTTAGCAAGAGCAGGTATTAATTCATCAATAGTAAATGCTTCTACTTCAGGAAGGATATCACTTAAATCTTTTTGTTGAAGATCGGCCGGCAACGCCTTTTGATACCACGCAGCGGCTGCATAATAGGGTAAAGCCAAAGCATCATTTACGGGGCCATCACGCTTAATTCCTAATTCGGTAGGTGATACTAAGATCACACCATTCAAATACATCCAATGTGCATTTTGAAGTTCAAGAGCTAACCCAGAAACACGTGTAGTTCCATAGCTTTCACCAATGATATATTTAGGAGAAGTCCAGCGGCCCGTGCGGCTAACAAATACATCTAACCAATCAGCGAGATATTTAATGTCGGCATTCACACCAAAGAAGGTTGACTTCTCTGCTTTTGGATCAAGGATGCGTGAGAAGCCTGTGTTCACTGGATCGATATAAACGATATCTGCTACATCCAAGATAGAATGTGGATTATCGCGCACACCATACGGTTGCACTGGGAATCCTTCTGAATCAATATTCAGTTGCTTGGGTCCGGTGTAAGCCACGTGCATCCAAACCGAAGCAGAACCTGGGCCACCGTTGAAAGATATCACGAAGGGCCTTTTACTTTTATCAGTCACATCGGTGCGTTCGTAGTAGGTATAGAATAGTGAAGCACTGGGCTTTCCTTCTGCATTAAACACAGGCTGTGTGCCTGCTGTAACTTTATAGGGGACCACCTTGCCTTTGATGGTCACTTGACCGGTGGAGGTTACTGCTGACTCAGCCGGTAGCACCCGATCAGTTTGTGCGAAAATCAGGATGCTGATGAGGCACGCTGCGATCGTTAAGGAAAATGCTTTTGAGGTAAATTGATAACGCATAGGATTGAAGTTAATTGAGGGGCAAAATATAAAAAGGGCACGGGTAATATTCGAACGTTATCTGAACAGACAGGAAAGAGGGTGAACGGTTTATTAACCGTCTTATTTCAATAATTCAATAAGCCTCTCCGGTTCGTTGGTGGTAATATAATCCACTTTCCGGTCAATGAACCAGCGCATAGTTTCCGCATCATTCACTGTCCACACGTTGGTAATCAGTTTTTTCTTTCTGGATATTTCCAGCCAATCTTCATGCTGCTTAAATACGCTAAAGTGATAATCCATTCCATCGAGTCCGGCAGCGGCCAACTCATTGGGCGACTTATCTCCATTTAAATAAGTAACCGTGGCTGAAGGATCGAGTTCTTTTACCTTTTTACAAACATCAAAATCGAAAGCAATGTATTCGGTGATGGAGGCCACATTTAATTTCTGAACCATCTGAACACATTTCGTGGCAAGCGCCAACGATCGTTCTTTGCTTATGCTGGAAGATTTTATTTCGAGAATGAGCCGGGTTGACTGTTGACTCTTTCCTGCTGCGAGATAAGCTTCTAAAGTTGGAAGAGGCTCTCCATTGGAAAGTTTTATTTGCGCAAGCTGAGCTGCGGTTGATTTTTCAATATGAATCCCTTGAATGGAATGATCGTGAAGAATGAATGGAATAGAATCGGAAGACAGGTGTACATCAAACTCACTTCCCCAACACTTCAGTTCAATAGCGTATTGAAGAGCCGCAATAGAATTTTCAGGAACGCCTGTGTTTTTCCAGGCACCTCGATGGGCGATTACCTGTGTTAAGGATATTTTCTGGCCTATGGCATGCAGAGAACAAATTATGATTGTCAGTAAAATCAAACACTTCATTTGCGATATTTCTTCCGAGGATTTTTGCTTGTATGGTGCATTGCTGAGATAAGAATAATTTACAAAAAATCTACTTGAAAGTTATAGGGCTTCACTCATTGGCTTGGGCGCTCTCTTGCTTCCCCCATACAATTCATACTCCAAAAGACGGCAATCAATCGTGCTGGTATAAAATTCAATTCTGCGACTTGCCTTCAATCCGATCTTTTTGGCGAGATCAAGATTGCCGGTGAAAATATATCCAAGATAACCCTGACATTTCTTTTTGAGGAAGTCGCCAATGCGTGCATAGGTTGCTTCTAATTCGGTCACTTCTCCTAAACGTTCGCCATACTCAGGATTGAAATATATTACTCCGGGAGTTTCAGGCATTTTTGTTTCTGCAAAATCACACAACTCGAATTCAATCAGGTGCTCTACTCCGGCAATACCAGCATTTATTTTTGATATGTTGATGGCATCTTCACTAATGTCGGAAGCAATTACTTTAAGATCAGGGATCTCCACAATCTGATCTTGTAACTTTTGAGCTTGCTCATTGTAATAGATTGGATCATATCCGGTCACGTGCATGAAGGAATAGTTCTTGCGATACAATCCGGGTCTGCGGTTAGTGGCGATCATCACCGCTTCAATGGCTACGGTTGCAGATCCACACATGGGATTCACAAAAGGCGAAACACGATTCCATTTAGTTGCCATCACTGTGGCCGCAGCCAACGATTCCATCATCGGTGCTTTGCCGGGAATTTTGCGGTAACCATGTTTAGCTAACGTTTGACCGGAAGTATCCAGAAAAATTTCTGCTTGTTCATCTTTCCAGTACAAATGGAAAACGGCACGATCCAATTCGCTTCCTGAATCCGGTCTGCGCATGGTTTCCCTGCGCATGCGGTCGGCAATACCATCTTTGACTTTTACATTCACGAACATGTCGTTGTTTACGGTGAAGTGAGTGGCATTACTGGTAACTGAAAAGTAACCATCGTTGGAAAGTATGTTCTCCCACGGATAGCGAATCAGTGCCTCGTAAAGATCATCGGGTCCGTTGCATCGGAAACTTCTTAGCGAATACAACACCTGGCTGGCGCAGCGGAGATTGAGATTTAATAAAATACAATCATTCACCGTGCCTTGCAACTCGACTCCGGTAACGAAAGTGCGCACAGGTTTGAGCCCTAATTCAAGAATTTCCTGCTCTAAATAGGGAGCAAGTCTTTTGCTGCATGTAACAATAATGCGGCTGGTAGAGGTGAACAATTCAGACATACGTGCAAATGTAAACTTTTAAATCATCGCGATTTTTGAATAAATAGAAAAGAGGAACTTTGAGACTCCTCTTTTATTGCCAGGTAAAGGTGTTCTACATGGTAAAGACACAAGACACCTCAAGTCTGGTTTCTTAAGAAATAATCTTATTATAAGATGCCCCAATTCCTCTAATGAGTGAAGAGCTAAACCCACGATGTTCCATTTCATTGAGCCCTACAATCGTGCACCCCTTTGGCGTTGTTACTTTATCAATCTCTTCTTCCGGATGGCGATTACCTTTTAATAATAATTCGGCAGCACCCTTCACCGTTTGAGCTGCAATGAGATTAGCCGTCTTCGCATCAAAACCAATTTCAATTCCACCTTGTGTTGCGGCACGGATAAATCGCAATGCATAGGCAATGCCACAGGCACCGAGTACGGTTGCAGCATCCATTAGTTTTTCATCGATGGAAATGGTTAGTCCCAATTGATTGAATAAATCAGTGACATATTCAATCTGCGTATCAGTCGCGTTGGATTGACAAAGGCACGTCACAGATTCCTGAATAGCAATTGCCGTGTTGGGCATAGCACGAAACACCGGAACGCCATCATCAACGATGGCCATTAAGTCTTTTAGAAAGACGCCAGTGACAACACTAATCACAATGTGTTTCTTTGAGTCAAAAGAATTTTTCAATCCTTCCAATACTTCTTTCACATTATACGGTTTCAGCGCAACAATAATCACATCGCTGCTTTCAAT
>Ga0163153_10004463_pt1 | contig 17547 bp, 22 predicted proteins | sample OliLakLV19MP6IB1_FD_148629 | JGI IMG/M metagenome (GOLD analysis project Ga0163153, IMG submission 148629) | Freshwater microbial mat bacterial communities from Lake Vanda, McMurdo Dry Valleys, Antarctica - Oligotrophic Lake LV.19.MP6.IB-1 | ecosystem: Environmental > Aquatic > Freshwater >... | reverse complement strand
CACCCCGTCATCCCGGGCTTGACCCTTACCACCGTCATCCCGGGCCTGACCCTTACCACCGTCATCCCGGGCCTGACCCTTACCACCGTCATCCCGGGCCTGACCCTTACCACCGTCATCCCGGGCCTGACCCTTACCACCGTCATCCCGGGCCTGACCCGGGATCCAATTCCACGCCAATTATGAATCCCGGGTCAAGCCCGGGATGACGGAGTGGGGACTGCCCGGGATGACGGTGGTGGCTTTAAATTCGGTACGCCAAGGCCTTCATTATCCCCGCAGTAAAGGCCATGGCTGATCGAATCGGCCTGGGCAATTCAATGGCACCGGCTTCCTCAGCCATGCGCGCATGCTCGGCTTCATCGGTTTTCATCTGATCCAAAATTGCCTGGCTGCGCGCGTCCTCTGCCGGTAGTCGTTCAATGTGTTGCTGCAAATGTGCTTCCACCTGTATCTCGGTTTCGCGCATAAAGCCAAGGCTCCACTTGTCGCCAGCCAGTCCCGCTAGCGCGCCGATGGCGAATGACCCCGCATACCAAAGCGGATTTAACACGCTGGGCCTGCTGCTCAATTCATCCAGCCGTGATTCGCACCAGGACAGATGATCAATTTCTTCATCCGCCGCTTGTTGCATGGATTCGCGTACTGCGGGGTCGCGGGCAGTCGCGGCCTGACCGGCGTACAGCGCCTGCGCACAAATTTCGCCCGCATGATTCACCCGCATCAAACCGGCCACGTGTTGGCGCGTTGCAACTTCCAACTCCAGATCCGGCAAATCCGCTGCGGGATTTGGCCTGCTGGCAGAAGGTGCTGTCCCAGCCGACAGGCGCAAGGCTTCGTCAATACGGATCAGGATCCGGTCCAATGGGGTGATATCGCGTAATTCGTTCATATGCTTAATGGCCACAGAAACTTCGTTCATTGTACTGCTTGGCAACCCTGAGGTTGGCTGTGTTGGGTCATTCGGGGCACTTATAGTCTACAATCGGTGCCGCTCACTGCCAGCTCATTCCGGGATATTTGGTATTTTATGTCTTATTACGATAAACACGTGTTTTTCTGTACCAATGATCGTGGTGCAGGTGCCGACCGGCCTTCCTGCGCGCGGTGTGGTTCGGTAGAATTACGCGATTACGCCAAAAAACGCATCAAGCAGTTAGATATGGCAGGCCAAGGAAAAATACGCGTTAATTCAGCAGGTTGTTTGGATAGATGCGAAGAAGGACCGACCATGGTGGTGTATCCGGAAGGCGTTTGGTATACCTATATCGACGAAATGGATGTGGATGAAATCATCGATTCGCACCTGTTGGGCGGCAAAATCGTCGAACGGCTGAAAATTTGAGCCAATCTTATTGTGTCGGGATTCTGGCAGTTTATTGCCGGTTTTCTCACACCACGGGTTGAATCCATCGGCATAAGCCAGTAGAATTCCCGCCCTTCACCTGCGGCCTTTTACCGTCGAGACACTACATGAAGACGTTTACTGCTACACCCAAGACCATAGAGCGCGACTGGTGCTTGGTCGATGCAACTGACAAGACACTGGGCAGACTGGCTACTGAAGTAGCAAGCCGCCTGCGTGGCAAACATAAACCAACTTATACACCGCACATGGATACCGGCGATAACATCGTCATCGTCAACGCGGAAAAGATCAAAGTGACCGGCAACAAGCTGAATGACAAGATCTATTATCATCACACCGGTTACATCGGCAATCTGAAGTCAATCAACCTGGGCAAGCAGCTGCAAGAGCACCCCGAGCGCGTACTCGAAGGTGCCATCAAGGGCATGCTGCCAAAAAACCCGCTGGGCCGCGCCATGTTCCGCAAGCTGCACGTTTATGCAGGCCCGGATCATCCGCACGCCGCACAGCAACCCCAGACGCTGGAATTCTGAGCCCGGAACTAGAGAAGAGATATGGCAACCGAACAATATTACGGCACAGGCCGTCGCAAATCCTCAACCGCCCGCGTGTTTCTGACTCGTGGAACCGGCAAAATCGTGATCAATGATCGTACCATCGAAGAATTTTTCGGTCGTAAAACCTCCCGAATGATCGTGAATCAGCCATTGGAAAAAGTCGAGATGACCGACAAGTTCGACATGATGGTTACGGTTGAAGGTGGTGGTATGTCCGGCCAAGCCGGTGCCATTCGCCTGGGCATAACCCGCGCACTGATGGAATATGATGGCGAGCTGCGCCCAGTATTGCGTAAAGCTGGTTACGTAACCCGCGATGCACGCGAAGTTGAGCGTAAGAAAGTCGGCCTGCATAAAGCACGTCGCGCGGTCCAGTTCTCTAAGAGATAATTTCGACCCCATTGGGGGGTCGTCTAGTGGTAGGACTGCGGACTCTGACTCCGCCAGCGGGGGTTCGAATCCCTCCCCCCCAGCCAAAATAGAAAAAGCCGCCTTTATGGCGGCTTTTTTTATTTTCACTAACCTGTCGGGATGAGAATCCCAGTCGACCGAAGGGCGACGGGGTTTGCCAATCGGCAGGATAGCCGATTGGGAGCGCATAGCGACCCGAGCGAAAGCGAGGGTGAGGGCCAGGGATGGCCCGAATCAATCCCTCCCCCCCCAGCCAAAATTAAAAAGACCACCCTCGTGGTGGCAAGTTTGCATCACCCCTGGCAGTAATCTTCGTCATCCCGGGTTTGACCCGGGATCCAGTCCACGCCAAAAATCATGGATGCCGGATCAGGTCCGGCATGGCTCGAAAGAATTCATATGAAGCCACCCTCGCGGTAGCCTTTTTGTTTTTCGACACGCCATGAAATTTCCTATATGGATTGCGCCTTCTACCCATAGTCTGCGATGTAGGCAAGCTACAAACTACCGGCCTGCCTCATTTCAATAAACGCCGTGAGCTAGTGAAAGACAGCTTCTATTGCGGTGTGCAAACGTGATTTCCTGCTTATCAGGTTTGTTAATGCTAACCAGTATTGTCCCAACGTTTAAATGATGCTCCTGCATAACCTGCTGATTGAGCCAACATCACTGTTCACGTTAAACCGGAATCACGGTTCAGATTGGGCCGGTGTGTCCGACAGAAAATTCCTGCGGGAACGTCGAACGAACCTCAGCTATTGGCAGATGGTATCCACTCCTCCACCGCCGATGCTCAACTACAACAGTTGTGTAAACTCCGCAAATTTAACCATAGTTGACATAGCATTATCAGTTGAAGGTAATCCCAGTTTCGTAACAGTTTTAAAAGTAGCCACGGCACTGGGATTGAAAATCTCAATTCATCCAGCATAGTTTGGATTTGATTCCATTGGATTGATCCCCAGTTGCCGTCAGCTTTCAGTTCCCCATCAGAAATCGCTGTTGTCCTCTGTTAAAGAGTCATATGATTTTCATCCCGTCCGGTGGGACTTTTGGAGTCACTTCGATGGGCAATGTCCGCTTGTATCGCGTTTTGTTCCGTCCTTTTGGTTTTTGTCTCGCCTTTAGCCTTTGCTACCGAAAATCCAGAGCGTTGGTACGACGCCAAAGAAATCCACTTCACCATTACCGGCACGTTTGATGGCCGCTACATTCTCGATTCGAGCGGTGATACGCCTTTCACTGACCAGATAGAAATTGACTTCGTCACCACGGCTGACAGCCAATTGGTGGGCGAGGTACCCATTCGTAATTTCTCCTCGGAAATCTCGGACATCAAGGCCAGCGAGCCGGGCCGCAACCCCCCCCGAACTGCAAGGGCCCATGGAGTTCTACACCGTCAAGGCCTTCGAGTGCATGAACTGCAATGCGGAGATGGCTCCATATGCAGAGCCTGATGAAGACGGTAATATCCCCGAGTTCATGGCACCTTCATCGGTTATTATCTGGGAACGCGTTTTTCCGGCCACGGAGCTCATCCCATTCAGTCCACAGCAAAATAAACGTAATCTTCGAAAACTCTGACTCAAGGAAAATGGAATATGTTCAGTCATGTCATGCTCGGTGCCAATGATGTTCAGGAATCCAAGGTATTTTACGATGCTGTGTTGGGTGCGTTGGGTTACGAGCCTGGCGTTACGGACGAGAAAGGTCGCTGCTTTTACTTCACCAAGAGTGGGGTGTTCTGCCTCAGCAAACCCATTGATGGTCAGCCAGCCTGTAATGGAAACGGCAGTACGATTGGCTTCCTGGCGAAAACTCCAGAGCTGGTTCATGAATGGCATTCCGCTGGGCTCGCTAATGGCGGAACAGATTGTGAAGACCCACCAGGCTTGCGTGAGAATGCAGGCAATAAACTTTATCTGGGTTACTTACGAGATCCGGCCGGGAATAAGCTATGTGCGCTGCATCGTGTGAGTTCAGCTTAAGCTTTAATCGGTGCCCAACTGATCACCAGCATGAATTCAAGTTTGAATGCGAAACATTTTTATACAAGTCAGGTTATGATGGGCCGCGAGATGGAAATTCTCGGAAACCCTTGTTTAGCTTCTGACTAGAATAGGAAACCTCATTATGGACAACAAAAAGATAATTGCGATCGTGCTGTTAGCCTTGGCAGCCATATTGCTGTACTTCGGATTTAATGCATCTCAGTCTCCTACAGAAGAAATCGGTGAAGCACTCACTGGCCAGTATTCTGACCAGACCATGATGTACCTGATTGGTGGCGGGGTCGCTGCAGCCGCAGGTTTGTTTATGCTAATGAAAAAGGGTTGACCCCTGAAAATGGGAACACCCACAATGCTTTTCCATTGTGGGTGTTTCGCTTGCTACCCGGCCCTTTCCGAATAGGTCTTATCGTCATCAGACCAGGAGGGTGCAAGCGATAGCTTGCTGGCTGATAACGAATTCCCCTTGTTTCTTGCTGAAATACTGACAGGCTCGTCTATGGTCTCCATCGGCTCATTGGCTGCAGCGGGTGTCACCTGTTGCAGTTGCAGCCGTAAGTCGTTGGGATAATCGGCGTTGGCCATGGCTTCTTCCTTGCTGATCAGGCCAGTTGCATAAAGTTCCAGCAAGGACTGATCGAAAGTCTTGCAGCCGCCGGTTGCACCGCGCAACATACCTTCCCGAATGTTATCCACTTCGCCATTGCGAATCAGTTCTTTTACATAGGCCGTATCCCGCATGATTTCCACGGCGACCACACGCTTGCCATCAAGCGAAGGAATCAGGCGTTGAGCAACGATGGCGCGCAGGTTCATGGACAGTTGCAGGCAGATATCCGTATGGTGCTCACCGGGGAAAAAGTTCAGCACCCGGTGCAGGGTTTGATAGGCATTGCTCGAATGCAGAGTACCCAGGCACAGATGCCCGGTATCGGCAAAAGTGATTGCAGCTTCCATGGTTTCGCGATCGCGTATCTCGCCGATCAGGATGACATCGGGAGCCTGCCGCAAAGCGTTCTTGAGTGCGTGATTGAAGGACAGAGTATCTATGCCCACTTCGCGTTGCGTGAATATGCTTTTTTTGTTGGGGTGGATGAACTCAATGGGGTCTTCAACGGTAACTACATGGCCGCATGAATTGTCGTTGCGATAATCCAGCATGGCGGCCAGCGACGTAGATTTGCCTGATCCGGTAGCGCCGGTGACCAGCACCAGGCCGCGTTTGCGCATAACGATTTCTTTCAGATCCGCTGGCAGCCGCAATTGTTCAAGTGATGGAATTTCCGTCTTGATGTGACGGATCACAATACCCACGCTGTCACGTTGTCGGTGCACGTTCACTCTGAACCGGCCGATACCATTCAGCTCAATCGCCATGTTCATTTCTTTTGTTTCAGCGAAATGGTCCTTTTCGGCGTCGCTCATCAGGGCATTGGCCAGGGCCAGAGTGTCGGTATTATTGAAATTTGTATTGCCGACTGGATGGCTGACACCATCGGCGCGAATCAGCGGAGGGCTGTTGCGGGTGATGTAGAGATCAGAACCGCCGCGTAAGACCATTTCACTGAGTAGCGATTTTATATCCATTGTAATTTTGATTCCCTTTGTTATTTCCAGACGGTGAACGCCCGACACCATCCATTGGTATCTAAGCTATTATATGCAAGTAGTATGCCAACCGGTGAAAGGACCGCAGTAGGCCCGATTGCTGGCTTGTGTACTCTAAGTGGCCCGGCTCAGCTGACAGCCAATATCATTCGTTGACAAAATACAGGGTGTTTTGCCTTGCAAAATTCACCGCAACAACGGCAGCGAATCAGGTAGCATTCGGCCATGACCAAAATGAAACCCAGCACCTTGCGAATCGGTTACCGCTGTCGTCCGCAGCGTCTCGCAGACCGATGCGATGCACTTGTTATCAGCTCTGGCACGGGTGGGCTTCCCTCTGCCGCTTTATGCAGTGAACCTGGTTGGAAAGTGTGCCGCTGATGAAGAAAATTTTTGACTCGTAAGCGGAGCTTTTTGGCGAGTTGCTGGTTCAGGAAATTTCCCAGCGAAAAACATAATCCCTTTCTCTGGGCCGTTTTGGCAAACTCCAGGTTTATACTGCAAACATGACGACGAAGGAGATAAAATTTTGCAAAATTTAATCAAGCTAGCTTCCCTCATGGCACTTTTGGTTTGCGTCTCTGCCTGCACCTGGGTAAAGGCTACGCCGGGCGGTACAAAAGTGGTTGTTTCGGACGGCGCTGGAGTCAGTAACTGTGTAAGTAAAGGTGAAGTGGAGTCCGTGCTGAAAAGTCGTGTGGGCGGATTTGAACGCAATGCGACCAAGGTCAAGGGCGAACTTGAAACACTGGCGCGTAATGAAGCCTCCAAGATGGGTGGCGACACCATAGTTGCCCTGTCCAACGTCAGGGATGGCAAGCAAAACTTTGGTGTCTATCGCTGTCGCCCCTGATTGCCAGGCCGGGGCCACAAGCTGATGCGCGTTTCAGATCTTCGCGGCGCGCTGCGACTGGCTGTGCAGGCAACCAGTGGCGTTACCCGTGTCACTGAAGGGGTGCACCAATCGGTTTGGAGCACTCTGGGTGCGTCGGGTGGCAAAACCATGGGCACCACGCGGGGGTTAACCGGCGCGGTGTATCGCCTGATTGATGGCATTACCCATATCACGGGCAAGAGTACAGATGCGGCAATGGCTGCGCTGGAGTCCATGTTCGAATCGGAAAGCGGCAATAAGCCGCGATCTGCTCGCGCTGAATCGCTGCTGGCCATTTTGAATGGCGTGATGGGCGACCGTCTGGCTGAAGATGCCAGCCCATTCACCATTGCCATGGATATCCGTTCTGAGGCGGCAATGCATGGCGGAGTTTTGCAGCCAGCCAGTTTTGCGACCCCCGATGCTGCCGGTAAAGTTTTGCTGTTGATCCATGGCCTGTGCATGAATGATTTCAAGCAGCACGCAAAGTACCAAGGCAACGCCACCGAACCAGGTGCATTACTGGCAGAAAGGCTTGGGTACTTTCCGTTGTACCTGCGCTACAACTCCGGCTTGCATATTTCCCAAAATGGTAAGGAGTTGGCACAGCAGCTCCAGCAACTGGTCGAATGCTGGCCACAAGACATCGAAGAACTGAGTGTGGTTGCTCACAGCATGGGTGGCCTGGTGATACGCAGTGCCATGCGTCATGCTCAGCAACAGGGGGCACAGCAGCAAGGTATGAATTGGCCAGAGCGGGTGAAAAACCTGGTTTTTCTCGGCACACCGCATCATGGTGCGCGATTGGAGCGGGCTGGCAACTGGCTGGACAAAATTCTTGAAAACGCACCTTATGTCAAACCCTTTGCTGCCCTTGGTCAAATGCGCAGCGCCGGTATCACCGATCTCCGCCACGGTAACCTGCTGCAACAGGACTGGGATGGTCACGACCGTTTCCAGCTCAAACCTGACAGCCGTGAGCCCGTGCCGCTACCCGCGTCCATCAATTGTGATACGGTGGCCGCAACCCTGGCAGAGAGGCGCGGCATCCTGTCGGATCGCCTTCTCGGAGACGGCTTGGTTCCCTTGCGCAGTGCGCTGGGCCAGCATGATGACGCCGCCCTTGCACTGACTTTCCCGGATTCGGCACAAAAGATTGTTTATAAAACCGGCCATATGGGATTACTGCATAGCCCGACTGTAAATGAGCAAATCATCAGTTGGCTAAAAGCTGCGCAACCAGCTCCTTTTTGAAGGACTGCATGGGATGACATTCCACAAACAGAACCAAGGCTGGCTGATCGGGTTAGGGGTAATGATTACCCTGCTATGGACCTCTCAGTTTGCTGCTGACTGGTTCAAACCACACAACGAAATTGAGTTTGCCCAGCACAGCAAGATTGAGCTGGCAAACGTCATTGGGTCTGAGCGGAGTGGTATCAATCGTGTCTCCAGGCTGGAAAGCAAGCCTGATCCAATCGCACTGATATCCGAATTTTCTGCACACACCCTGTCAAGGCGTGGCCTGTGGCGCATACCTTTTGCGTTAGCAGGTGGCCACAGCAGTCAACCCACGGGCTTGCCTGGAATCCGCGCTCCACCTCGTTACCTACCCTCCGCGTAAATCCGCTTTTTTTACGATCAATTTTGCAGGGCTCGAATGGGTCGTGCATTTATTCTCTTGCTGCGGCAGTGCCGCAGTGGAGTTTGGAGGTTTGTAATGTCTGAACAAAATGGCTTGCCAGTGCCCACACTTACCGAATTGTCACGGGACGAAAATCTTTTAACCGCTACACCAAAAAGTCAGATAGCCAATGAATCCGACGGTTCGATTGGGTCCCATTTGTTGTTTGGCCTGGGAACACTTTTATTTGTGGCTCCAATGCTCATTCCAGGTATTCCTATGAAGTGGCTGGCTGTGACCTATGTTGGCTTGATGTGTATGGTGATAGTTGGCTACATGCTATGGCGTGCATTCAGCGCCCTGAAAGCTCGTCAGTTGCGCCGCTGAGGGTGACTTGAACGGTAATGCGAACAAGACGCCAGACAAAAGTCTGGCGTTTCCCAGCCCACAAACCCAGGAGCCTGTCGGACTTAACATGCTTTGATATTGAATTTTCAAGCATGATGTTGCTGAGTGATGCAGCAAACCTGATGGGGTTAAAGCATAATTACAGCGGGCCAGAACTTGCAATTCACGTTTTGACAACATTTGAAAGCGCATACTCACAACTGAGCCAATACCCTTGTTAACCCTGATTAAAACGGAAAATTCATCATGAAAAAATCTTCTCAGTTGATGGCTGAACGTAGAAAGTTTCTCAAGTTAGTCGGTGGCGGTGCAGCATTTGTATCCCTTGCCGGCCTGGCGGCGTGTTCAGACAGTGGTTCAGAAACAACAGCCAAAGCAACAACGGCAGCGCAAAAGGCAGACCCTGTGCCAGATGAAAAGCCCGCTGCGCAAACAGCCATGAAGCCTGAGCCTGCAAGTGCCGAGCCCGTAAGCCAGCCAGCCACTGCCAGCAGCGAGGGCGCTCCTCATTTGAGCGAGGACTTCCCGCAGGCCAAAGCTTTGGGCTATTACAACGACAGCAGCGCCGTTGATGCGGCAAAATACCCCAAGCATACACCCGATCAGATTTGTGGTAATTGCGTGCTTTATACCGGTAAGGCCGGCGACGCGTGGGGGCCTTGTGGGATTTTTCCGGGCCACCAGGTTAATGCCAATGGTTGGTGCACTGCTTACGTCCGCAAAGCCTGAAGTCATCCGAACAGATAGCTGTAATGAACAACCCGACCATCTCCGAGTTGGCTGCATAAGCCAGCTAGGGCTGCTTTTGGTGCTCGCTTTTCATCACGCTGTCACTGAGTATTACGTAAAGCCACACATTCGGCATCAGCCTGCTGCGCTTCGCGCAAAAAACGTAATGCTGTGCTGTCCAGTTGACCTGCAGTCTCGTCTATGGCCTGGCGCATTCTGATGGCACTCTCGGCCTGGCAGGCTGGCTGTAGCAAAGAGCTCACATAGCTGGTCATGAAATAGGGGTCGACCGTGTGGCTTAGCGTGGCCAGTGATTGCAGAATTTCTTCAAGCAATTCATTTTGCAGCGCGGTTTGATCAGCCGGGAACAGGCCAGCCATTACCGCACGCTGGCGTGACAAACCCGTCAGGCTCTCGGGATTCTGCAATTCCGCCAGCCACTGCCGTTTTATTGCCAGGTCAGGCCGGGCAGCTTGCGCGGTCAGGCTGCTTTTCAGGCCAAAGTCGGAAGCATCAGCAGCCAGCTCCGCGGCTATTAAAGCATCGATGTCGAGCTGACCACTGCCAGCGAGCCTGCCCAATATCTGCCAGCGCAGGTCGGCGCTCATGGGCAGGCCAGGAATCTGCAACGATCCATCCAATAACTCATTCAGGCTGGCTATGCCGGACTCGCTCCACGCCACACTCAGGAAGGTATTGAACCAGGTTCGCTTCAGGTCGCTGTTGTCGGCAATACTGGCCTTGTTGAGGAGTGCTTCTTCCAGCACCGGTAACCAGTGGGCTAACGCTTCATCAGTTTCAGGCCGCAGGCGTTGCATCAACCGGACGCTAGCAATGACAGAATCTGAGATCTGCTGCTGAATGCGGATCACGTCTTCGTTCTCAGCGAGGCGCATGGCCAGTTCCAGGTAGCTGGCCAAAGGCACCTTGCCTTCCTTGGCGCGATGGAACAAGGCGACCAGGAACATGGAGCGAGCCAGTGGTTCGGGGACACTGGCTAGCTGGTCTTGCAGTGTTACCAGACTGCGTTCGTCCAGATCAATTTGCGCTAAGGTCCAATCATCATGGTTGGGATTGATCAGGGCAGGACAAGGTAAATCCGCTGGAATAGCTACCAGGGTCTCAGCGCCTTCAAGCGTAACGGGCAACACCACAGGGGGCAGCAAGCTGCCATCAGCCGACTGGGCGTACAAGGCCACATCGACCTGGTGATGCCGCAGGGTCTTGAAAGCTGCGCTTGCGGTCTGCTCAATGCTGAGCGACTGCAAACTGTTCCCTTCGCATTGGGGTTTGGCCGCCAACGTGTTGTAATGTGGGAGACACCCACAATACCAAGGTACTCATCAATCATGGATTGCAGCGTGGCAGGCTGGTTATTCAGCAGCGGTGTTATGCTGGCATCGGCGATGATACGGGCCAGCGATTGGCCCTTCACCTCAAACTCTTTGGTCATGACCTGATGCAAGGACCAGCCGGAGAGGATCGAAATCGACCCCGATACCAGGCCAAACAACAACACCACTACGATCAGGGTTTTTTTAAAGAGTTTCGACATCAGGAGCCCATGACTGCCAATCCTGGATGGTGATGTACTGTTCATTGGCGACGGAATTGAAGTACACCCGACTCAGGCCCTGGTTATTTTCCGGGCTGAACCCAAGTTCCTGTGCGATGCCCAGATCATAGTCAGACAGGCTGTTCATGGTCGCCGGAATCTGGCTGCGATCCAGATGATCACCCATACGCCGGAATACTTCGACCAGCACCCGCGCGTTGAGATAACCTTCGAGCCCCACAAAGCCAACCTTGGCAGAACCTGGCTCGCCCTGAGTGCCCTTCGCCAATTGACGATACTCGCGAACGGCGGGCAGATTACTGTCGCGATAATTAGGCACAACCTCTGAATTGATCAATCTGCTGGTGTAATCGGTATCGGACTGCTCGCCAGCCTGCAACAACAACTGCAACAGGCTTTCACTGTTGACGAAAGACACATTGGCTATCGGTACCTGCCAGCCAGAATTTCTGGCATCGCGAATCAAACCGGCTGCGGCTTCGTAGGCGGCAATGGATATCACAGCGGTGGCACCGGAGTTCTTCAATCTTTCCACTTGCGCCATGTAAGACTCACCCACTCTGGCGCCGCGCAAATAAGTGGTTTCCCCGGCAATGGCCAGTTGATGTCGGCGCAATGCCATGCGCACACCCATCCAACCACTGCGGCCATAAGCATCAATCTGATAGAACACCCCGATCTTGCGGTGACCGGCAGCGACGAGGTGGTCAACCAGTCCGGCTGTTTCCTGAGCATAGGTGGCGCGCAGATTGAACGCGAATCGGTTGTACGGAGGCAGGCGTTGCGTTTCGGCACCAGTGAAGGGAAAGAACAGATAGATGTGCCGGTCCTGGAACAGATCCAGCACCGGTAGTACTCGAGTCACGGTGGGTGTTCCAACATAGCCCAGTAAAGCCATGACTTCGTCATCATTGATCAGGGTCAGGGTATTGTCGATGGCAGGGTCGGGATTGTAACCATCGTCGTAGGCTTGCAGGCGGATAGTCCGGCCATTGATGCCGGTGGTTTGGTTGACGTGTTCAAAATACGCTGTGATACCGGCTTTCAGCTCTTGGCCCAAATCAGCCGAGGCTCCGCTGAACGCGCCTGACATGCCAATCAGAATTTCTTCACCACTCCCCTGGCTGTCAGGAATTGCCGCTGGATGTTGGGCCGTGAGCGATGCCTGTGCTTGTTCATCGGCTTGCAGCCTTGCAGTTATTCCGAGGGCAAGCGTCAACAGCAACGCTGAGCAAAGCCGCAATCTGCTGTAAGGCGCTGCACTCAAATCAGTTTGCGAGTATTTTTCAAGTGCGGCTTGCCCCGGATCGACAGGCTGATAAAGTCCAGTCCATGGAACTGGAAGTGCTGCACGTTCTCCGCAATATTCGCCAATATCCGCAAAGGAAGCTGCGACTCGTTTAACGAAGCTTCTGCTTTGGCAGAGTCAATCAGTTCTTCCATGTTGCTGTCAATCGAGGCAACGGCCATGTCCAGTTCCGCGAGTTCGCCTGCGGCGCGCAACTCCAGTCGCAACTCCTGGGTGCTGTTGGATGAAGGCCGATCGGCCGGGGCACCAGCCCTCCCGTTAAAATCGGCTTTACGGATTTCCATCAACGCCAGCATGGTTTCTTCAACCGCCAACTGCACACGATTGACCAGCGAAGCATCCCATTTCCGCTCGGTGGAAAACTTCCTGACAAAGTTCTGTATGTCGGGCAGGGCGCCGGTTTCCAACGTTGTTTAGAATGTGGCCTTTTTTCCCCTGCGTAAACTCAGCATGGCAACCAGCAGCAAGGTAATCATCGTTCCAGAAGTCATGCCATTACCCAGTATGGGTGTCAGCCATTCCGGCATCTGTTCATAGAAAATCGCCTTGAGCTGAAAACCTACTCCCAACCAGAATCCCATGCCGACGATAAAGCCTTTCTCATAGCTCAAACCGTCCTGCGCCACCATGCGCACTCCGTGCATGAACAGCAGCAGAATCAATACCAGAATATAGGCACCCACCACCGGCGGAGGGATGGACAATATCACTGCTGCCACTTTCGGAAAAAACGCCAGCAGCACCATGAACACGCCACAGAATATGCCCACCTTGCGTGAGGCTATACCAGTCATGTCGACTACCGAAATGCTGGTTGAACAGGTGGTATTGGGCATGGTGCCGGCCACGCCTGAGAGCAAGTTGCCCAAGCCATCGGCATACAAAGCACCTTGTACTGTACGGTAATCAACGGGCTTTTCAGTACGGTGCGAAATGCGTTGGACTGCAATGGCATCACCGAAAGTCTCTATGGCGCCCACTACGGTCACAATAATAAAAGCCGGTAACAACATCCAGAAGTCTGCACCAAAAGAAACATCAAAACCTGGCCAGCTCAGCTGCGGAATGCCAACCCAGGCAGCATCGTCAATCCGGCTGGTGTCTAATCCACCCAGAGCCGCGCTCATCAAAGTGCCCAGAATGATGCCCAGCAACGGCGCCCATAAGCGAATGCTCTTGGAGCCGAAGAACGACAGTACCAGTATGGAAACCAGGGTAACTGTAACCACCAGTGGTGCTTCGAATGGTCTTTACCCAGCGGTGCCCATACTGAACTGCCCGAAGGCAATCGGCATGACCGTGACAGCCAGCAGCATAATGGTGGTGCCACCTACCAGTGGGGTAATGATCTTGCGCAACAGACCCAGCCGGTTAGCCAGCAAAAACTGTATCAGCGATGAAGCCACGATCAGTGTCATCAACAGGCTCATGCCACCTGCTTCCAGCGCGCTGATGCCGACTGCTATGAATGCTCCGGATGTTCCCATCAACAGGATAAAACCAGCACCAAATCGCCACACCTTTCTGGCTCGCAGAATGGTGATCAGGCCGCTGATGAACAAAGCAAAAAATATCACGCCGCCTTCCATGCTAGCGGGCACATTGGCACCACGCAATACGATTGCTGGAGTTAACACAATTCCCGCTACGATCAGCAAGACGGTTTGTGCTGCCAGCAAAGTAGAGAGCAGGATGGGATGGCTTTCTTCAACGCTGTAGCGCAAGTCGATGCCTTGGGAATTGCTGGTCGGCTCATTCATGTCTGATTCTCTTCTGTTGTTATGCGTTTTTAGGTTCAAATCCGACCAGTACATCTGAACAATCACAGCCAATCAGCAAAATGCTGAACAGGCTGACCAGGGTTAACGGGCCTGGAGGATGAGCAGACCCGAATATTAGATCAGAATGGTGTGGCAATGCTGATATGGCGACACACGCATACTGCGCATTATCCATGGCTTGAATGGAGTCCTTTGATTTGGAAATTTTTGAACAGCTTCGTGAAGACAAACTCATCCTGCGCCCAACCGGCTGGCTGGATTCCACCAACAGCCAGGAGTTTGGTCAGCAATTGAATGCCAAGGCGGAGTCGGGAGTGGAGCACCTGGTGCTGGATTTCACCGATCTGGAATACATCAGCAGTGCCGGTTTGAGAACCTTGCTGGAAGCCGCAAGAATCATCAAGGCGCGCAATGCGAAACTGTCACTTTGCGCCCTGAATACCCAGGTTTGGGAAGTTTTTGATATCAGCGGCTTTTCAACTATTTTCTCGATTCATACCAGTGCAGATGCAATCAGCTGAGAATATGGGTGTAGCCCGGCTCACTGCCAGGTAGGGACTTGCAGCAACCCGCTAACATCGTCATCGGTGTCAATCAGCCGATCGGCTGGCCTACCTTTGTCCCAATCTGCTCGGTCCGGCGTTTTTCCCCGCTTCCATGTTGGCTGCACCAACGGGTGGACTGTCGCTGGTGTTCGGTATGACGCTGCTTACTGGCGTTTTCCAGGCAGCGTTTTCCCGAGTGTTACACCGGGCCAGGGCCTTGCTGCCGCCGGAAGTTACCGGTGTAATCGTGACCATGGTGGGCTTATCACTGGTGGGTCCCGGTGTGGGGAATCTATCCGGCGTGTTTACGGTTTGGGGTAAGGGCCCGTTGCGGCTCTACAGCGTCCTGGTCGGTATCCTTGCCGGCTACGTACTCGCCTATTTTTCTGTGGTGGCGAGAGCATATAGCCGTGCATCCCGGCAAGTGTATTTGTTCTGTTGGTCCAGGCGAAGAATGGGCTAATTTATGGGTATTCAGGGTAAAACTTCCCAGCGTTCATTGGGTTTGCCGTGTTGATCCTCGCGCATTTTACGATACTCAGGCAGTGTGCCGTTAAGCGCATACTCAATCGCCTCGCCCAGAGCAGTTGCGCTGTCCAGCCGGGAAACGAAAACATAATTTGCCCCGGCGGCATAGATCGTGTCGACATCAGCCAGGTTAACCGCGTTGGCGATGATCAGCGCTGTCGGGTTGATCTTGCGCACACTGGCTACCAGTTCGGCATTGTTTATCCCGCGCATGATGTCATCCGAAATCGTCGAAATAATGACCTTTGCCCGATCTACGCCAGCATGATGCAGTGTGTCTGGATTGGACAGGTCGCCGTACTCAACATGGGCGCCAAATTCGCGAATCTTGTCGTGCAGGTTGACGGCGAAATCCACCACAATCGTGTCTTTAAGTAGTGCCGGATCATCACGCGCAATATCATGTAGCAAGGACGAAGCAATTCGGTGGAAGCCCAGAATTGCCAAACGCCATTCACGCTGGTCTTCGCTGTCGGCTCGGGACGGACTCTTGAAACCGAGTTTGCGCAGAATGGGTGACATCAAAGCGTGGATGTCATAGGCACGATGATAAAACGGGCCAGTGGTGAGGGCGGTTAAAACAAAGGCAAGAATGATAGCTGTGGCCAGGTCGGGCGACAAATGGCCCAGCGTCAACCCCAGGAAAACTACCACCAGGCTGAACTCGGAGATTTGTGCCATGCGCACGGCAGTGACCTCGGCATTGCGACGATCAGTCCCGGTCCAGTACAGCAAGGGAAACAGGATCAACTGCCGGGCAATGATGGCAATCGCAGCAATGGCCAGGGCCAGCAGGAACACGCTGACTCCGCTGGGTGCTGGAATGGAAAGACCAAGCGAGACAAAGAACAGAACCAGAAAGAAATCCTTGACCACATTAACCTTGGTAATGATCTCGGTGGAATAGGGCAAGGTGGCGATGGTCGCACCCGCAATCAGAGCCGCCATGCCTGGGCTTACATTGATGTGGAAGTTGGTCCCAATTGTGGCCACAGTGATGGCGTCAAAAATGCCGCCCAGGAAAACAATGGAGAAACACCAGGCGATCGCTCCTACCAGAATGATTTCGGGCGATTTGGCAATCCAGCGAAAGGCCAGTGGAATGATATTACGGGAAATCAGTATAGCTATGCCTGCCAACAGACCGATGCCGCCAAAGGAAGCCAGGATGGCGAGTGGTTGTGGGTTTTCCAGGCTGGGCTGTAGCAGAATGATAACGATGGCCCAGAGGTCTTCCATCACCAGAATGCCGAGTGCCAAACGACCTGGCACCGTGTCGAGTTCAAACGCCTCCTGGAACAATTTGACTACCAGCAGAGTTGAAGAAACTGAAATGGCCAAACCGATATAAAGCGCGCCCATGTTTGGCTCAATGATTGAGGCAAAGCCGATCAGAGCCAGCAATTTGGCTGCGGCGAAGCCGAACAGGGCGATCAGCGGCACGCTGATCAAGCCTGAGGCAATAATCGTGCGGCCACTCTGCTTGATCTTACTCAGATCAATTTCCAAGCCGAGTACGAACAGCAGAAAAACAAAACCCAGTTGGGCAATGGTGTCGACATTCGCTGGATCCGTGACCAGCCCTAAGGCCAGCGGTCCGGCAATAATTCCGCCGAGAATGTAACCGGCAATGGGCGGAAACTTAATGCGCGCGAACAGGATGGCAAGAAGGCCGGAGAGAAACAGCGCAATGCCAATATCATGCACCAGCGGCGGTAGTGCACCGCCGGCAGCCAGTGCGACTGAGGGTGCTAACATCAGGCCGGTGACGCAGCCGAATTTGACAGCGGAAATTCCGCCACGAAATCTTGACCTGTTCATGAATTCTATCCGAATAAATTACTGGTCCTCAGAATATACAATTCCCGGCCAAAGCGCACTCCGGAATTATGGCGGTGCCGGTGTTTTGGGTGTTTTGGGGTCGGACCTGCCTATGCCGTTAAAAAATAAAGACTAAATCCTGATAAGTCGCAGAAAAGATTCTTTAGAACCGTTATTTCAAGGCTGAAATGCCGGTTCTAATTTAATCGGCGAACTTAACAAAGAAATCTGTTCAGTGAGTTTGGGATTGACGAATCAAGCACGTGTTCCTACTGAGTATTACGTAAAGCCACACATTCGGCATCAGCCTGCTGCGCTTCGCGCAAAAAACGTAATGCTGTGCTGTCCAGTTGACCTGCAGTCTCGTCTATGGCCTGGCGCATTCTGATGGCACTCTC
>Ga0163153_10004458_pt1 | contig 17564 bp, 8 predicted proteins | sample OliLakLV19MP6IB1_FD_148629 | JGI IMG/M metagenome (GOLD analysis project Ga0163153, IMG submission 148629) | Freshwater microbial mat bacterial communities from Lake Vanda, McMurdo Dry Valleys, Antarctica - Oligotrophic Lake LV.19.MP6.IB-1 | ecosystem: Environmental > Aquatic > Freshwater > Lake... | reverse complement strand
TCCCGCGCCTATCCGCCTCGGCGTCATCGGTTGCGGCAATGTAATGGGTGCCTACCGCGCAACGATCGACAGACTGCGGGCACGGGGCGCGGTTGAGGTGACCTTCGCCTGCGGACGCGAATCCCAGCGTGAAGCAGCCCACGCGGCGCTTAACACTGCGCGGTTCACATTGAATTCTGACGAGCTGATCGCCTCGCCCGAGGTGGATCTCGTGATCATCCTGACATCCATGGGACAGCATGCCGGGCTGGCTTCGGCCGCGCTCAGATCGGGCAAACATGTGCTTTTGGAAAAACCGATGGCAACCGCGCTCCAGGACGCGCAGGCTCTCCTGGCCTTGTCAAAACAGAGCCCCGGATATCTTGTCTGCGCGCCGTTCAGCATCCTCAGCCCCACTTTTCAAACACTCTCCCGCAGGATCCACAACGGCGACATCGGCAGGCCTTTTTCCGCCCGGGCTCGGTACGGTTGGGCTGGTCCGGATTGGAATGAATGGTTTTACAAAACGGGCGGAGGTTGTTTGTTCGATCTCGGGGTCTATTGCCTGACCAGTCTGACCGGCCTGATGGGGCCGGCAAAACGTGTGATGGCGATGACCGGTGTGGCCACGCCGGAACGCGAAATCAACGGACACAAAATCCGCGTCGAGGCCGAGGACAACGCCCAGGTTCTGCTGGATTTTGGCGGGAGCGCCTTCGCCGTGGTGACCTGCGGCTTCACCATGCAGCAATACCGCAATCCAGCTCTGGAGATTTATGGAAGTTCCGGGACCATCCAGATGCTGGGAGATGATTGGGATCCGGAAGGATACGAACTCTGGCAGAACTCTGTCGGCGCCTGGCAACTCTTCAAAGAAACCGCGCCCGACTGGTCTTGGACCGACGGCTTGAACCATCTGGTCGCCTGCATTCAAAACGGCACAAAACCGTTCTTGACGCCGGAACATGCCTTGCACGTCCTGGAGATCATGCTCAAGGCTCAGGAGTCCGGGCGCGAAGGCCGGTCCTTCCCGTTGGCCAGCACTTTTGAACCACCTGTTTTCATCGCACCCGCCACCGGGGAAACAGCCCATCAAATCCATGATCGAACCCGTGAACATTGAATGAATGTGAACCATTTCAATAGAGATCATCATTCGAATGTGGGTCGAGTCACTCCTGTGCGAGCCGTTTTTTTCATCCCGCGAAACGGTGCATCCGGAGCGACGTACCCCAACCTCTGTTGACTGATGCCACGCTGGTTTCTTTTCACCGTTCTCGCCGTCCTTTGCTGGGGACTCTGGGCCATCGTTTCCAAACTGATCGGCGAGTCGATCACAGCGGCACAAAGTCAAGCGCTTTCCACACTCGGACTGATCCCGGTGATGTTGGCCTTGGCCCGCTCAAAAAAACTTTCCTCGACGGGAAACCGGAGGCGAGGCGCGGTCAATGGTTTTCTGGCAGGCGCCCTCACCTGCGCCGGAAACGTCGCTTATTACCACGCGCTCAACGCCGGCGGCAAGGCCTCCACCGTCGTTCCACTCACCGCTCTTTATCCGCTTGTAACCATAGTGCTCGCGGTGGTCATCCTGGGGGAACGGCTCAACAAGATTCAACTCGGCGGGATCGCGCTCTCCCTCGCCGCCATCTGCCTGTTTAATGTCTCCTCGGTGGAAGGTGTGATGAATCCGTGGCTGATGTTCGCCCTGATTCCAGTTGGGTTATGGGGTTTTTCAGGCCTCTTGCAAAAGGTCTCCACCAACGATGTTTCCGGCGAACTTTCCACCCTTTGGTTCCTGGCGGCTTTTGTGCCGGCTTCAGTCCTGCTCTTGATCCTTCAACCCTTGGCGGGACCGGTTCCGGTGAAAGTCTGGATCCTCGTCACCGCGCTTGGACTTTTCTTCAGCGTGGGCAATCTTGCCATACTCCTCGCCTTCGCCAGCGCTGGAAAAGCCTCGATCATCTCCCCGCTGGCCAGCTTGTATCCCCTGGTCAGCGTGCCCGTTGCCATTTTATTTCTTGGGGAAACAATCACCCCCCGTGAGACGGCGGGAATTGTCGCGGCACTAGTCTCAGCCGCGGCCCTGGCATGGGAAACCCAACCGCCCGAGAATCGTAAACCATAATTGATTAGCAGCTCAAAACTCCCAATGAATACCATCTCCAACCTCTTGAAACAAAATGTCGTCCTGGGCGACGGCGGTTACCTCATCGAACTTGAACGTCGCGGATATGTTGACAGCGGTTCCGGACGCGAAAAGGTGGGCACCGGACGTGGCAGCGGCCAGTTCACGCCCGAGGTGGCCATCGAGCAACCCGACGCCTTGCGCGAACTCCACCGCGAATTCCTCCATGCCGGTTCGCATGCGCTTCAAGCGCTAACATTTTTCGGCACCCGAGAAAAATTGAACCGCGCCGGTTACGGCGCGGAAACGGAATCGATCAACGCCGCCGCAGTAAAACTGGCAAAAGAGGTGGCTGGGAGAAAAGCCCTGGTGGCGGGAAGTGTTTCCCGCACCCAGTTGACCGAACGCGAAGGCATGGAATCGCTCGGCAAATCCCGTGACCACATCGCCGAACAAATCCGCCTGCTCAAGGATGCCGGGGTGGACTTCCTGATTCTGGAAACTTTCTTTCACTTGGCGGAGATGAAGGTGGCGCTCGAGTGCGCCGCCGCAGCATCGCTTCCGGCGGTGGCCACCATGAGTTTCCGTCCGCTCATCACCCAATGCACCGACGGCCACACGCCTGCGGAATGCGCCCGGGTGATGGCCGACCTCGGTGCCATAGCCGTGGGCGCGAACTGTGAACAAGATCCGAAACGGATGCTTCCGCTGCTCCGCGAAATGCGCGCGGCCACCAACGTTCCGCTGGCGGCGCAGCCGGCGGCTTTTCACACCACGGAACAGTGTCACAGCTTCACCCGATTGCCGGAGTTCCCGGACGATCTGGAAACCATACAGGTTTCGCGCAACGAGTTTGTGGAACTGGGGAGGATGGCCCGGAACGAGGGGATCGGCTACCTGGGAGGCTGCTGCGGCTGCAACGCGGCCTACATCCGTTCTCTGGCGCTGGGTTTGAACGGGTAAATGGCCTCCCCCGGATCGCGGGTCTGTGACCCGCAGCGCTCTGTCATAAAGAATGCTTTGAAACAAGCGGCACCGAAATGAGTGACTTGTGCTGTGCGGTTCACAGAACCGCGCTGGAGTTTGGACATTTTTGCAGGGAAAATCCCTACGGGATTTCGTCCCAAAGCCCTGGGTTGCGACGCAGTCGCTACCCAGGGAGAGGATGAATTCAAGTTTTTCAACCCCAACTTGGGTTGCGTCTCAATCCCAAAGATATCGTTCATCCCATTCTGCCCGATGTTTTCGTAAGAGCGACCGGAGTTCGTCCTGGAAAGATATTCACAACCCACGTTGGGGTTGTTTGTCTGGGGGTTTATTTACCCAGGGTTGCTTGTTCCTCGCAACCCTTATATGTCGGGTCGAAATCCCTATAGGATTTGCGGCAAAGGTCTTCGTCATGCCTAAAGAATGTCCAAACCCCAGTGCGGTTCACAGAACCGCGCTCCGGGGAGGTCTCGTTACATCTCACTCACTTTTAATCACGCCCAATCGGACCTGATAGCAAAAATCAGCTAAAATGCCTGCCACTTCACCCGGTTGGCAGCTCTTTGCCCAAAGCCTTTGTTACCATTCGGATTGGGAAAACACGAATAAATTTTCCCTTGCCGGGACTTAACCAACTTAACCCGGCTACCACTTTGCCTGCTGACAGATTTTGCCAGCAATTTTTGCAGTTAATCCCAATCCGACTCCCTTGTAGGGATTTTTAAAACTGCCTTTTTCATCAAGAGAGAGCTTATCCTTGAAACTTCCATCTCCTGCTTTGGAACATAGCGGACCAACACAGGCCTCCACCTTCCCTTTTACCTTGGCGCACTCACCGATATCCACTCCGGCTTCAATTTTTCCTATTCCAAATTTGAACCCGGCTTTTGCTTCCAGCGAGACGCCATTTTCATCCAGACCTCCGGACGGATCAACTTCCACAGAAGCACTATTACCAAACCCAGCCTCAAAACATGCTGAAATACCACCATCGGTCCAGCTCAACTTAAATCCGGCACCAATACCGTCATAAACACTGACTCCAGCAGAACCAAAGCCAACAATATCTATTAAATTGACTGGATTGTTGTGGGTATAAGCATACAGGTTTATCTGGTCGCTATTGAACACTGCCGGGTCGCGTGCAGTCCAGCGCCCCGCGATTGGATCATAATCACGGAAACCGAACCGAACAAGTCCAGTTGTCCTGTCAACAAGCCCCCCTGCAAAGCCGATCGGCATAGCAAAGCTGGGGTTGCTGTCCAGTGTCATGGTGCCAAAGCTGTCATACTCCACAACTTTCATCAGAGCTCCGGCCGAATCCGTAATAACGCGTGGAGTACCAAGCTGATCGGTAGCCACATAGTAACGAGCGCTACCACGCTGCAAGGCGAAAAGTCGTGATCCATCGTCATAATAGTAAGTGGTAAGCACTCCCCCTAAGTCTCGCGTATTGCTAACCTGCAAATTATTGTCCGGATTGCCATAAAGGTATTGGATGGTACCTGCCGCATCTGTGCGACTGACCCGCCGTCGCAGACCATCATAGGCATAAGTTACTGTCTGCCCGTCAACAATAGTCTGGAGCAACTCACCGGTGGTGCTGTACTGAAAAGTATCATTGCCCCGCTGAGTTTGGTAGCCATCAGCATTGAACTTGTAAGTCACCGCACCATGTTGAACCAGCCGATCCTGGCTATCATAGATGGCCGTCTCAACTGGGTTTCCAACCACCTCGCGGCTCAAACGATTGCGGTTGGAGTCATAGGTATAACGTTCTTCAACGCTGCCGTCTCGCCGGGCTTCGATCAACTGGCTGTCGGCATCGTAGAAGTAGTCATTGGTTTTGGTTGTGCCTACAGTTGTCTCCACCCTCCTGCTGATACGCCCCACAGCATCATAGGTAAATTGTATGGCATACTTCTGTTGACCGCCAACAGTGTGGGTTCGGTTGATGATTCGCCCCAGCAGATCATAGCCCAGGTTAAGAGTAAACGTGCCGTCAGTGATCTGAACAGGGTTGCCAGACGGACCAGAACGCAAAAACGTGAAAGGTCCAAGACCAGTGAGGAGGCCATCGTTATCCCGGGCCAATACCGTCGTTACGGCGTCCGCTCCGCTGGTCAAAGATAGGCTCTTAAGCAGGAAGTTATTGTCATAAGTATAGTTGTATTGGCCCTGCGCTGCTCCGCTCCACATTGCCGCAGTTAAAAGTTCACTATCATAAGTGGAAACGATTTCCTGACTAGGCCCGCCCGTAGCAGGGGTGCGGGTGAGACGATTAAGACGTGCCGTAGAATCTCCAGTGGCATAAGCAAAGACGACTGTGGCTTCCGGATAGCTAAACCCAGTGATACGGCTGCCGCCATCGTAGCTGAACGTTTCTGTCCGGCCACTGGGCAGAGTTACGAGGCTGATCCTTCCCTCCGCATCGTAGCTGGTGACATACGGGTTATTGCCCGGCGGCGTGTAGCCGCTTTCCTGATTGATCGGCGTGTAGCCAAGCTTATGGACTTCAAGGTTGGGCATGGTGATTTGCGTAGGGCTGTCGTCATCACAACATGGGCTTTCAGGGTTGTAATTAAAGCCATATTTTCGGCCGCTGGGAAGAGTTACCTGGCTTCGGCGGTCCAAAGCATCATAGGCAAAGCTCATGCTGCTGCCAGCCGCATCAGTCCGTCTGGTCAGACGGGATTGTGAGTCGTAGTCATAGGTCCAGGATTGAATGCCATGGGCAAGCTGGGCAAGCCGTCCCCGGTTGTCGTAGGTATAGCGTACAGGCGCCAAACCGAAGCTTGTATCACTTTGTTCTTCCAAGACCCGGCCTAGTGCATCGAAGGTGGAAACAGAATGTCGGCCTTGTGGAGTGGTAGTTGTCACCTGGTGAGTCGCAGCGGTATAGGTGCTGGTGTAGATAAGGCCGTTCAATGTAACAGTATCGGTTTTGGAACTGAGACTCAGGAGATTATTTGGGTCGGACAATGTTAATGCGCGGGACGCAGATCGGCTCATTGTTATTCCCTGTGGCGTGGTGATAATAAGACTTTTTTGAATGGGGGCCTGCATCCCAAAGCGTGGATCCGGGCCATCAACCAGCTCGACTACTGTTCCATCAGGATAGGACACCCGGCGGCTGCCGTCCGTGCGGAGAATGGTTTCCGTGCGGGCGCCACCTGGTTCAATCCGAACCCGGCGCGTGTCACCGGTTGAAAGCTCCTCGACCTCATAGGTGCTTGCCAAACCTAAAGCCGTAGTGACAGTGATGATGTAGTGACCCTCCTTAATATCATTACGTGTCAGAATCTTCACGCCCCCGGCCGGGTTCTCATCCCGGACAAGGCGACCAAGGGTATCATAGGTGTAACGGTGCATGTTGCCTTGGGTATCAGCCAGGGTGGCCAGAAGGCCATCGGCATCGCCGCTGTTGTAAGTGAGTTGCACAGCTTCTCCCGCTGGATTGGTCACACCGGAAAGATAGCCGTTGGTATTTATCGCTAGAATTGTACGCTGTCCAAATGGACTTACAATAGCTGAAGGATTCCCCCCACTATCACGCTCAATGGTCGTCATATTGTTGTTAACGTCTGTAACAGCCGCCAGACGGCCGACATTGTCATAGGTAAACTGGAAGCGGACGGCACCAGTCAGTGTATTGAGGGTACTCAAGTGGCGTCCAGCACTGTTGAAAATGTAAACTTCGCTGCCATCCTCAGCCGCAATAAGAGTATCGCTGACAGAAAAACCGGGCAGGGGTGGACCGAGTTGCCGGATACGCGAATTTTGGCCATCAGCAATATAGAGCCTGCCATCAAGACCCGCTGCAACTGCTGCTACATCTTTAAAGGTACTCTGACGAGCCAGTCCGCCGTCGCCACTAAAGCCACTCATCCCGTTTCCCGCCACAGTGCTGATGATCCCGTCGGGAGCCACACGGCGAATACGAAGGTTATTGCGGTCAGCAATGTAGAGACTGCCCTCTATGCCGATCGTTACACCATACGGTTGATTGAGTCCCGCTTGCACGGCCTGACCACCGTCACCGAAGAAGGCTCCAAACCCCGCTCCTGCCACTGTGGTAACGATGCCATCGAGGCCAACTCGGCGAATGCGGTGGTTGGCACCATCAGCAATATAAAGGCTGCTACCATCTAGGGACAGAGCTATTCCAAAAGGGGCCATGGAAGCCTGAGTAGCAGGAATACCATCCCCATTGAAGAAAGGAAGTCCGTTCCCCGCCACTGTGGTAATTATGCCATCAGGAGCCACACGGCGAATACGATAACTGCCTGGATCAGCGATATAAAGGCTCCCATCCCTGGCCACTAAAACTGCCTGTGGCCCCCCGAAGGCAGCTTGGAGGGCTGGACCACCGTCCCCCATAAAAGCAAAAGCTCCATTTCCCGCCACAGTTGTGATGATTCCATCGGTTCCAACCCGGCGAATACGTGAGTTATACGTGTCAGCAATGTAAAGACTCCCGTCGGGGGCCGTGGCAACACCAAGTGGACGTGCCAGCGCAGCCTGTGTAGCCAGTCCACCGTCCCCACTGAATCCATCGGTTCCATTCCCCGCCACTGTAGTGATAATTCCATCGGTTCCAACGCGGCGAATACGTGAGTTATAGGTGTCAGCAATGTAAAGGCTCCCGTCGGGGGCCGTGGCAATTGCGTTTGGCACTGCCAGTGCTGACTGGTCAGCCTGACCGCCATCGCCATTAAACACTCTGCTTCCATCTCCCGCGATAGTGCTGATGACCACACCAATCTCCTTTGCAATGCGACGCGAACCGTCACCAAGATAGAGTTCTTCGGTAAGAGGCTCATAAGTATGATGGAGACTCAGGCTCCACCCTCCGAAGCCGAGCTTGACGGGTCCACCCAGCGACTCCTCATAGTCCTGCCACAAAATAATGGAGGGGGTTGTAGTCCTTACAGGCAGACGGGAAAACACGACTGGCCCTCCGCCTGCGCCGCTTGCAACTGCAATTGGGGGAGACCCGAAGCGATTGTAGCTTGCTGCAAGGGAGTCTTCAGTTGCAAAATATGAGGCAATATACTCATAACCAATGCGAATCTTCACCGGTTGTTTTCCTTGAATAGTTCGGCCGTAGGCATCCTTTCCATTCCAGGTGAACTTATCAAATAGTTGAGCTTTCGGCTCAAAACTTTTCTCATGCCTTTGTCCGGCTATACTGACTTCCAGATGAATACGCTGCAGGCCTGGAGGGAGGTTGGTGCCGCTGAGCTGTAGATTCAGGATATGTGCATCACGGCGTCCAGGCATCCGGTCACTTTCGTAATGTAAACTAAACGGTGTGCCTGTCAGATTGATTACTTCCCCCAAAGTCTGGGGTTCAGTACCAATAATGGAACCACAGTCCTTATTTGGACCACCTTTTGGCCGTTTGTCAGGTTTGGGGCCTCCACCACCACCACCTCCGCCTCCACCAGGCCCGCTGGAGCCAGGCGGTGGACCATATGGCCAGTTGTGATCCCACGGGGTGCAATGAGGAATAGGAACGCGCCAGAGCTCCTGGCCGGAAGTGTAAAGAGAGGCCAGGCGTCGTCGTTCCTCATCCTTGATTCCAAACGATGCCAAGGCTGTTGCATTCGCAATCGTCCCCCTGCCCTCCAGGTCAAGCTCAGCCAATCCATCGGTAATGCTCATCACCTTGATAACCCGCCCATTGTCTGAAGCCATCCACAGCCCTTTGCCACGGTCATAAAAGCCTGTCGGCACCAGCGAGCCGACCGGGAAACCAATGAAGTTCTCGACATAAAAAGGAACTGGAGAACTGAAGCGCACTTCCTGTGCACCGGCTGCAATCGCTTCGTCTGCACTCAATTCCACGGCGTATGTATAAGCACTGCTTGGCGGCAACTCTCCGGGCATGGCATTAGGGCCACGCGGACCAACCGTATATTCAGTAGCCCGCACATTAAGAGTGGTGATGGGCAGAGCGCTGCCGTCGGGCATTACCAGTTGAGCCTGGGTGCCTTGGGGAAAAAGCAGTGTCGCCTGCCGTGACCCATCACTATCAGTAATCCTGCTGCCCCGTGCGGTCTGAATAGGAGTCGCCGTGGTTAAGTCTATGGTGGTGACTTCTGAGTCCAACGGAATAAGTGTCACATCTGGCATGGTCACATAGTCCTGCCACGGAACATTCACCTGCCGCTGGGCAACCAGTAAACCACTCTTTTGGTAATTAACCGTCAAAAGTCCACCGCCATTGACCGCCAGGTCAAACATGCCATCAACCCGGCTCAAGGTCTGACCGAATTCAGGGTGATTAAGAATTGAAACAGCGGCCCCAGAGAGTGGATTGTTGTCACGATTCTTAACCTTGCCGCGTACAACTGCGGCCCGTTTTGCTTCGATGGTTCCAGGAGCGACCCCGCTTTGGATGGGATTGGAGCCCGAGTATAAGAATTCTGTCGCGCTTCCCAGCTGGGTTGCAATTCCTTCAGGCACCGGCGGCGCTATCGAGGCCGGGTTGGGCGGCAACCCCGTCTGGAGGGCGTGCAACCGAAAAAAGCGTGTACGATCAGTAATATCAACCAGGACAGAGAATTGCCCAAACAACAGTGTGGGATTTTGCGGAAAAGGCCACCATACGCTGACAGGTGAGAGGGTTGCTGTCTCCTCCAGGAAAAAGTTAACTGAAGTGTTCGTCCATGAAAGCCGCGCCTGTGAACCGGGGCTGAGGTCAACGTGCAGGATGGGCGGCGTTTGTGCTAAACCAGCCGAAGCACCGCATACCCAAACAACTGCGCAAAGAAGAATCAGTCTATTCATAGGGAAAATACGAAAACTTATTTTTTGAAGTGGCTTTGAGGTAAAGCTCAATTTTCGGGCGAAAGGTTTCATATTGCAGGGCCTTTCTCTTTCGAGTCTCAAGACATTTGCTCCTTTGTCAATATTAGCTTTTCAGGCAGCAGTCCGGGATCTTGTCTGCGCGCCGTTCAGTATCCTCAGCCCCACTTTTCAAACACTCTCCCGCAGGATCCGCAACGGCGACATCGGCAGGCCTTTTTCCGCCGGGGCTCAGTACGGCTGGGCCGTTCCGGACTGGAATGAATAGTTTTACAAACCGGGCGGAGGCTTTGTTAGATCTCGGGGTCTATTGCCTGACCAGAGCTCTGGAGATTTATGGAAGTTTCGGGACCATTCAGATGCTGGGATATCCTGCTTGAGACATCCATAAAATCGGACAGGGTGTGATTAAAACTGGGCGAGGCCTCCCCGGATCGCGGGTCTGTGACTCGGCCGAGCTCTGCCATGAAGAATGCTTTAAAACAATCGGCACCGAAAGGACTGCCTTGTGCTGCGGTTCACAGAACCGCGCTCCGGGGAGGTCTCGTTACATCTCACTCACTTTAAATCACGCCCAATCGGACCTGATAGCAAAAATCTGCCTGACCCTGGACCTTTAAGTTGGTAATCTTGGACTCTCAGGAGATCGTCCTTGTATTATGAAAATTAAAATCGTCCTTCCCGTTGCTCTCACCCTGGTTCTGGCCTGTCTGCCCCAGGCCACCCAGGCGGCCACCAACGCCCTGCCCTTGAACGCCGTGATCCCGCTCTCCGAAACCGGCCCGCGCGGATTTGAGATCCGTTCGCGTCAGGCTCCAACCAACTTTCCTGCGGCGAACAATATTGTCCGCGCCATGAAACAACTCAACGGAACGATCGTCGATTCCAATGGAGTCGCTGTGGCCAACGAGGCGTTTCCTGGAAACGGCACCAATGGGAATCACACGGTCGAAATCATCAATTTCGAACTGGCCGCCGAACCCTTCACAATCTACACCCCCACACTGTTCCCCGGAATTCCTGGCACGAATGGTTCGACGGAAAATTTTACGGTGCAAGTCATCGCCTACATCGATCTTCCGGCCGGTGTCACCACCTTCGGCGTCAATGTCGGCGCCGACCGGACGGATGTGAATGATGACGATTCCTACGCGGTTTTTGTCGGTGCCAATCCTCTCAATCTTTTCAACCTCCAGGTCGGTGAATTCGACAGGAACGCGCCTCCATTCGAAAGCAACGCGCACAATGACAATCAATGGTCGGTGGAGGCGCCGGTGGCGGGCATCTACCCGTTCCGGTTGATTTACTGGCAGACAGGGCATGGCGCCAATCTCCAGTGGTACACCGTCGATCCAAACTCCCTGGAAACAGTCCTGGTCAACGATGCCAACGACCCGCGCGCGGCGGCGGCATACCGGAGCGCCAGTTCAGCCAAGGCCAACAGCGCTGCGATCCTCGAGGTCACCCCGCTTCCCAATTCGGCGGGCAATGCATCTTCAGATCCGGTGCACATCCTGCTCAAGAACGGCGCCAGCCCGGTCACCATCAGCTCAATCCGCCTGACGCTCAACGGGGCGGCGGTGACTCCGCAGTCGATTATATCCACCAACGGAAATATTGCGATCCAGTATGAACCGAACGCCACGCGGCAGAATCCTACCAACGCCATGACGTTGGTGTATCGCGACGGCACCGGCGCAAGTTACACCAACTCCTGGACCTTCGAGATTAAGATCCAGGGCGGAGCCAGCACCCAGGTGACAGGTCAGTGGGATTTTGAAGCGGCAAATCTGGCGGCCACGGTAGGCAAACCACTCTCCTTTTTTGACGGACCGGACGGGCTCACTGCACAAGGAACACTCTTCGCAACTACCACTGACTTCGGTATTGCGGATATCAATGGTGAACCGGCCAAGGTCATGTATGTGCCGGGGGACCAGAGCCGCCAGATAGGATATATAATGGATCACGGTATCAAGCCGAATGGCGGCGGACTCCGGGTCAATCAGTTCACTTTGATCATGGATGTCATGGTAGGGAGCAGCGGGGCGAGCGCGGCATCCATGTTGCAGATCAGCTCCACCAACAACACTGATGATGGCGACCTGTTCTGGCAGGGGGACAATTTCGGCCAGGGGATGGGTGGTTACAACGGCACCGGGCAGTTCACGGGCGGTGAATGGCATCGGATTGTCGCCGCCTATGACATGGCAGCCACGCCACGGGTGGTGACAAAATTCGTGGATGGAATCAAACAACACGACTGGACTGCGAACCACGGGTTGGACAATCCCCGCAGGGCGTTGCTTCCCACCGCATTACTGTTTGCAGACGGAAACGATGACGAACGCCGCGAGTGGTGGGTGAACAGCATCCAGATCAGGTCCGGAAAATTGAGCGATGCCGAGATGGTGGCGCTCGGTGGTCCGACAGCGAGCGGAATTCCGATGGTGATCCTGCCTCCGACCATCGAGCCTTCACTGACAATCACCAGGGCGGCGGGCGAAGCCTCCATCTCCTGGCCTGCCAACGTCGTGGGATTTGTGTTGGAAAGTTCACCTGGGATTTCTCCCGCCGCCTGGACTGCAACCAGCGGCGCGGTCAACAACAGCGTGACAGTCCCGGCCGGCGGGGAATCGCGATTTTATCGGCTCAAAAAATAGGGCGAAACCACCCCCGCCATTTCCAAAACGGTGCCAGGTCAGGCACTGGCCATCCACTAGGAACTGCCGGCACGGGCAAAGTTTCGGTTCTTAGCCGTAACAAATCAGTTTAACCGCGAATAGACGCCAATAAAGAAGGGTTATACCACGGCTTTCTGACACCTGGAAATCGGTCACGAAACGGTGATCATAATGGTCTCACTCCAATTACTATTTTGTGGCTTTCTACTCGCGTCCATTGGCGGTTTCCTTCTCTTCCTTCTGCATGGACACGGCTTAGACAACTTGTCGAAATCGGCGGCAAAATATTCCATTTTCCACCCTCTCAAAAAAGTTCAATGATTGGAGGGAATCAACCGGGCTTTCTCAGACGGCCTGGCCCGGCCTGGCCCGGAGCGAGACAATTCTTTTGTTTTCCTTTTGCCTCGTAGATGGTAAGGTATCCACATGAGTAACAGTCTACCACTTGCCTACTCGCAGTTGCCGAAAGTGCTGGCCAAATGCCACCTCAAAATCTCCGACTTGCACGAGAAGCTTAAAAGCGCCGGAATCATCGTCAACCCCAAGAGCCTTTATCGGCTGACCACTTCCAACCCACTGCAAAAAATTGACACGCGCATCCTGGGGGCAATTTGCCACACCTGCGACGTGAGCATTCAAGACGTGATTGCCTTTGAGAAGCCCAAATCGGTTTTGGAAAAGCTCACCCATGCCGAACAAAAGCGGTTGGACGATCTGATGACCAGGCACAGCGACGGAAAACTCAATGCCGACGAAATGCCTGAATTCGATAAATTGTCCGAAAAGGCGCACCAGCTTACAATGGCTAATGCGCGAATGCTCGTGGCGCAACGTCGCGCTTTGAACTTGGTGCAGCGCACTCGCATCGTCCGCGCACGACCTCACGGAGAGCGTAAGCGTCCGCAGTCGCCCAAAAGTGTCCTGCAAAATCACTGATGGCGAACGAACTGGAAAAAAACGTTGTTCGGAGGCGGGCAAAGTGCCGTTGCGAATATTGCCATGCGCCGGAGGAAATCACTAGTTACGCTTTTCACATCGAACACATTCATCCGCGTGCCGAAGGAGGAATGGACAAAATCGGCAATTACGCTCTTTCTTGTATGCCTTGCAATCGCGCCAAGTGGGATCAAATGACAGGGGAGAAACAAGTTTATGTCCGGGGAAAAACCCCCATTGGACGAGCCACCGAAAAACGACTTCGGATGAATCAATCACGCCAGATAGAAGCCCGCCAATTCTGGCGTGAGCTTGAACTATTTCCGTAGCGGAAAAATCATGTGGGCTTTCGCGCGAAGTCGTCCCAAACCAAGCCGCAGCGGGCGCAACTGTCGGAGCTGCGGGAGATTGTGAATGTTCAGGTTTTGCAATGTGCCGCAGTTCACGGAACCGCGATTGTGCGATGGTGAGCGAACTGATGGACTTTATGATGCGGGTTTGAAAATCGGCCCTAATCATTCGTAATGAGTCCACATCCGAATGACCTTGATGGTGCGTTTGGCAGTCTGTGACCCGCAACGGTGGAATCACGCAGGCGGCTTAAAAACTCCAAATTGATCGCGAAAACGTGCGCTGGTCGATGGGCTTTCGTGTGTTTGTGCTGGAAGTTTTGAGCGCCAACGCGCTGCTGGTTCCTCCCAACGGTCGGGGATGGCAACGTGCTGCGAGTCACAGACTCGCGGTCCGGCGGAGCGCGGGTCTGTGACGTCTGTGACCCGCAGCACTCCGAAAACTCAAGGCACCCAAATTCCTTTACCCTGCACCGCCTTATTTCCCCCTCACCTTTCAACCAGCCACGCAGCTGCGAGTCACAGACTCGCAGTCCTGGCACATCACCCACTTTTATTCACGCCCGTCGGAGTGAACCGCACTGGAGTTTGGACATTTTTGGTAGGGCGCGTCGTTCAGCGCGCGCCGCTGGAGTTTGGACATTATTCAGGCAAGACGAAGACCTTTGCTGTAAATCCCAAAGGGATTTCGTCCCGAAGCTCAAGGTTGCGAGGAACGAGCAACCTTGGGTAAATAGCCCCCCAAAAAAAACAACCCCAACGTGGGTTGCGATTATCGAAAACCCAAATTCATGCCTCAGTCCCTGTCAATTGTTTATCTTCACCTGGTTTTCTCCACAAAAGATCGACGTCCTCTCCTTTGAAACCACACGAATACATCGCTGGTCCGGAGAAAGTTCACCCGCAGTTTCTCCAGCTGCCTGGACTGCAACCAGCGGCGCGGTCAACAACAGCGTGACAGTCCCGATCCCGACCGGCGGGGAATCGCGATTTTATCGGCTCAAAAAATAGGGCGAAACCCTCGGGTAAACGGGAACCGGATTGGAGAATCCAAGTGGTCCGTTTCAGAATTACGTTCACGTTTGCGGCACTGGATTTTGAGCGGAGGCTAGGCGCGAGCGACGAGCATATCCAACCCGGATCTGTGAGGAGCGAGCAACAACGCCTCCGTTCAAAAGACATGCCGCCCCTCGGGTTGAGCCGCGTTTGACCTGTGGCGTTGTTGCTCATCAGTCGAAGATCCATGAAGGATATTCTCCTTCGTCGCGCCTAGCCACAGGTCAAACGCGGCTCAACAAAGGTGAGCGTAATTCTGATACGGACCACTAAGTCTCGATATTCCTACCGAGGCAAAAAAGCTGCGGCATCTGCCCGGCCACCGCTTTGGAGATAGGCCAGCAGGTCGAGGATTTCTTCCCGGGAAAAAATATCGAGCAAACCTTCCGGCATGGGGGAAGTTTTTAACGGTTCCATGGACTTCACTTTGCTCCTGGGGATGGATTCTCTGGTCCCATGGATCGCATCTGTTTCCAAAACCAGAAGGTCGCCGCTCGAAACGATGATCCGTCCGGTCAAAGTCTCCCCATTTTGAAACTCCACCCCGGTGAGGACATATTGTTCATTGATCACCTTGGACGGCTCCAACATCGATTCCAGGAGTGAGCGGGCGTCATACTTGCTTCCAGCGCCTGCCAACTCGGGACCGGTTGCACCCCCGTCATTTCCAAAACGGTGACAGGCCAGGCACTGGCCGTCCACCATGGCCTGCCGGCCTTGTGCAAAGTTTCGCCCCTTGGACAACTTGTCGAAATCGCCGGCAAAATCTTCCATTTTCCACCCTCTCACAAAAGTTCGATGGTTGGAGGGAATCAAGCGGGCTTTCTCAAATGGCCTGGCCAGGAGGGGGGCAAGTTCGCGTCGCTCCATTTCCGTGAGTCCTGCAACGGCTTCAGTTCGAAAATCACGGAGATATTTATCCACGAAGGCGCCGTCCACATAGGTTCTTCCAACATCGGCAAACCATGAATCGAACCCGAGCATATGCTTCAACTGTTCCCGGGGCTGAAGCCACCAGCTGAAATACCGACGGCGTTGTTCCATAGTCCAGCCGGAGCGCAAGCCCCTCAATTGCGCCACATAATGAAATTGCTCCTCCAACGAAGGAGCGGTGTTCAGCAGCGCGAGGGTTTTTTCCACCACGCCCGGCGCTTCCAGGTAAATCAACAACCTGGAAAGCTCGCGGTTCACCGGCCACGAGCCGGAGGGATATTTGCGATCCAGTTTTTGAACCGCCAGGTCGATTAAATTTTGTGAGGGCCTGCCCTGCCTCAAAAAACTGAGCTGGATGACCCGCAGCTTCAACAATGTTTGGGCTTCATCCAAACCGTCGAGTGGATACTTCGCCAAAGCTTTCAGCAAGGCGGGTTGAGTTTCGGCCGGACCGACGCGCGCCATGGCCAGCAAAGAAGTCAAACCGGCGAGTGAATTGGTTTCAGCCAATGACTTCTCCCGCCAGAGCGCAAAATCCTGGAACTCCAGCGCGACCCTCGCGGTGTGCCGGACAAAACGATCCGGATTTCCAAGTTGAGGCCAGATCTCTTCAATGGATGAGACATCCTGCAGGCCATGGAATTTCTCCAGGCGACGACGGATTCTGGTGATCTCCGGTTCGACAACTGTTTCCTTTGAAGCCTGATCTTCCGGACCGGTATAGGTTACCCGATAGAGACCTGACTGTGTCCCTCTTCCGCCTGTGATGAAATACATCGCGCCATCCGGTCCAAACTCGATGTCGGTCAGATTAAGCGGTGTTCCTCGTAGAAACGTTTCCACCTCGCCACGGTAGGAGGCACCGTCATGCTTCAGTTGAATGGAGAAAATTCGTCCGTAAGACCAGTCGCAACCAAACATGGCGCTCCGGTAACGCACGGGAAATTTGCTACGACCGCCAAAAGCCACTCCGGTTGGAGAACCGATCCCGACATCCGCCACCCCCGGAAGGCTGTCCTCATAATAATCCGGCCAGAGACGGGTTCCCTCGCGCCATCCAAAGTCCGCCCCCGAAACACCGTGCATCAGGCGCGTGGGACGATACCATGGGGTTCCCCAATCCCATTCCATGTCGCTGTCGAAGATAAAAAGCTCACCCTCGCGATTGAAGTCGAAGTCGTAGGAATTTCTCAATCCGCCGAGCCACAACTCCCATTCCCTGCCTTCGGGATCGGTCCGCAGGACATACCCTGCCGGCACTGGGGTGGGAGATTTCTCACCCTCATCTGGGTTGAGCGACAAAACATCCTCGCCATAATTTCGATAGGGAGATCGGGGGCTGATTCCGTTTGGAACCTTTGTTCCGTTTCCATTCAAAACATAAATTTTCTGGTCCGAGCCCAGCCGGATGGCATGGTATCCATGTTCGCTACCCCCTTCAAATTTTTTGAGCAACCGGCATTCGTTGGTTTCGAACTGATCGTTCTTATTGAGATCCCGCAGCAGGTAAAGTCCGTTCCCCTCCGGTCCGCGCGCATTGGCATAAAGGTTCCCATGGAAAAAAAGAAGTCCCATGGCAAAACGAAGCGATGGGGCAAAATTTTCGACCCGCTCCACGCCGCCGCCTTTCAGGTCAAAGCGGAGCAGCCGATATTTTTCACCCTGGGGGGAGACAATCAGCCTTCCGGAGGGATCAAAAGC